>ERZ1292630.1936-Hain-H41-02um-R3-1936-length-19663-cov-8_pt1 | contig 19663 bp, 12 predicted proteins | sample MGYA00564408_ERZ1292630 | MGnify/ENA primary metagenome ERZ1292630 (study PRJEB36523, sample SAMEA6512641) | groundwater metagenome | collected 2019-01-08 | study: AquaDiva: Metagenomics assemblies of 32 groundwater samples
CGAGGAGTACAGAGGGGTCCAGTGCCGCGCCACTCGCGTGGTCCCAAATGACATGAACGGTGTCCGTGGCGCCGTCCTTGCCGCGCTGCGCTGCTGCTGGAGGCTGGCGGCGGGACGGCTGCTGCGGTGGCACGGCGGCGGGAAGCTGGCTGGGCGGCAGCACCCGACCCGCGACCGTGATCGCCACTGGCATCGGCGCGGATGGCGATGTTGCTTGATGTTGTGCCGCGTTCACAGTTGTCAATCCATCCATAGACGACGAGCGTTGCCCCATCGCGACCGTGGATGAGGTGTGTGGCGGGGCTTGGTCACGGGTATTGACTGACAATCCCGCGCTGTCACGTTCGCGTTTTCGCTCGGGAAGCACGTGGCGCGCATCGCTTCGTGGCTCGTGGGGTGCCGATTTGTTTCTCTGGTCATGAACAGCGGGCACCGCGGCGTCATGGGTCGGTGCCCCGTCGAGTCGACGTTGATGGTCGTGCAACCGACGCATGCTCCAAGGAGCATGTGAAAATCCCTCCGACATATGGTGGCGCAGGATGTGCTCCTTGATGACGGCAGCCGACGCCGTTGGAGGAAAGAAGTGATCGTTGGGCCCCCCAGGGAGGTGAAAACGAAATGGATTTACGGGCGCAAAGGAAGCGTTCCCTGGTGGGTGTTGACGCTGCGGCATCGTCATCACCGCACCAGCGGCGCCACTCGCTGCGCTGCGGCTGGGAATCAAATGTGTCACGGGCATGGCAACGGTGGTTCTTTTGGGGGGGCACAACGAGAGAGGGGTATATTTCGCACATCAGTTGCGGGCGGCATCAGCGGTAAGACCAATCAAAATGACCATCAAATGAACCGAACTTGTCAGAAGACGTCATGGGTTTTCCCATCAACGCTATCCACATTCGAATGGAATGACACACGATCCAACAGGTTAACGTCAACGCAACAGTCCTTCTTCCGGCCGTCAACGGCGCGTGTCTTGCGGGCCTTGTAGTCGGTTTCACGCAATGAGGATCTGCGCTCCGTTAGGTGGGCTCGCTCAGGCGGCACTCACCAGCGTCTCTTCACCACACAATCGAGCAAGGGACCACTTGGATGAACTGTCCCAAACTGTTTCCAGGGGTGTGTTATAGTGGTCGAAGGAGCGGAAGGGTCAGACGTTTGGCCGCACGTTGCCGCGCTGCCCTAAAGTGAGATGGTGTTCGTGTCAGATTCGGTTGTCCAAATAGCGACGCCAAGCTCGGTGTCAATCATGAAACGAGCGAACGTACAGTAGGCGCATCCTTGTCTTGCGGGCCTTGTAGTCGGTTTCACGCAATGAGGATCTGCGCTCCGTTAGGTGGGCTCGCTCAGGCGGCACTCTCCAGCGTCTCTTCACCACACAATCGAGCAAGGGACCACTTGTATGAACTGTCCCAAACTGTTTCCAGGGGTGTGTTTCAGTGGACAAGGGAATGTAAATGGGAAGATCCGCAATGCCGCTGAGTTGACTGGCTCACGCCGCGCGACGCCTTTTCACAATTCAGTTTGGTGAGTTCCAGCGGCGGTCATAGAGCCTTAGAGGAAAATTTCAGTGGAGGTTGCTACCGCAAACAAACACGTTTCGTGGACACGACGAATCGTAGAAGAAAACAACAAAAACTGTTCCCGTAATGGAGAGTAGAAGAGATTTCTGAATTCACTCGTCCGGCGTAGTGCTTGACTCGTCGAACGCTCGGTCGTTACGGTTTCGGCAGAAGCGTCGTACGCTCGTCGTCCGCCGTCGGTATGCTCGCGGCGGCACCAACCAATGCTGGTGGTTCGGTATTTGGCGCACTCGTCTCCACGGCGGCAGCCTTTTGCCGGTTGGCCAGTTGAAACAGGATGTAGACGGCGACGTCGTACGCACACTTCATGGCACCGCTCATGAGAAAGGGCGCAGACTGCCACCACCAGGTTGACGCCGACGTACATGGGATCAAAACCAAAATACTCGACGCGACTGCGACAGAGCGTACGGACATGGTGATGCCGTTGCCCGCGGCGCGTTCATCCGCCGGCACCACGGCTGCCACGTACGCTTGTCGCGCCGGCACGTCCATTTGCGAGATGGTGTACCGCAGCAACAGCATGACGGCGGCGGACCACGACGTCGGCATCGCGATGACGAGCATCAACAAAACGTTGGACGGAAAGTGGGTAAACACCATCGTATTGACCGCGCCGAACCGCTTCACCAAGTAGCCAGCCGCCAGCCCACTGAATCCTCCAATCACATTCGCGCCCATGATGAGCGCGCCGAGGAGCGTATGATCCAAGCGCCATTGCTGGTGAAACCACCAGCTGAAATAGCTTTGCATCACAAGGCCACCCGCGAACGCGTCGACAAAAAACACCACGGACAGCTTTCCGACGCTCCACGCGGTCGACGCGCGCCGGATGCCCAGACGACTGAAAAGCCAACCGCTGTCGCTCGACGCCACCACGACTTGAGAGGGAGGCGAGTTAATGGACTCGGTTGCTTTTACTGGTGTACCCGCGATGATTGCGACCTTCGACCTCGGCTCGCAGTGGCCCGGCAGCGTGGCGTACAAGATGGCCAGCACGCCGCCACAGCACGCGTAGCCAGCGTAGATGTATTGGTACGCCGCGATTTCGGTCAGGCCTTGAACTTGCATCATGCCGTGCACCGCGAAGCCACAAGCCAGAGCGCCGCACGCCATGGCCACGCCCCCGATGGCTTGATACCAGGCAAGGAGCGTGGTCAACGGAACCGATGCCTGGTGGTGGCTGTGGTCTGCTGGCGCGGAACCTGTCGCCCTTCGGGCAACGGTGTCGCTCATGATTGCCTGCTCGAGCGCCGCGAATGGGCCAATGTCTCCGCCTGCAGGAGAAACAATTCCCACCACGCCACCGAACGCGAGCAAGCCCACGTTCTGCGAAAAAAAGAAGCACAGGCCCAGGAGCACCACCAATATTGATGCCAAGACGAGCACCACGCGACGGCCAATGCGGTCGGCGCGCGTGGTCAGCACTAACGATGCGACCCAGTCGCCGAGAAAGACCCCCAACACAACGCCAGTCACGTCGATCGAGCTCGGCAACTCTGCCTTGAGCATCAACAAGAAAATGACCGTCACACCGCCGTATCCAAACATCCTGACGATGCGAGCCACAATAATGTGCCATATTTCCCGCTCGAGATGAAGCATCGTGTTACAAGGGGAGCAAAAGGGGCAGTGAATCCGAAGCGAAGAGTCGGAGGAGGGGGAAAAGAAAAGAAGATGTGATGTGAACCTTCGTCACGCGGCAGTTTGAGGGGGGAAGGTCATGACATTGGCAAGCGTCGATTTTGCCTCAGCAACACAGACGCTGGACGCAACGAGGCTGGGCCGGTACCTTCGGAGAAGAGAGTTTGAGGCGTGACGAGTGCAAAGTGGGTGACGAAAAAAAAAACACGGGAAAAATACGGACCAAGCATGTCTCTCCCGCGCTCATGATGAAACACCGACCGTTCCTCCAATCCGCTCAGTCCGCAGTACGCAGCAAACTGGACGCCTCCGTTAACGGCGACGCAGCGGCACGCGACGGGGGATTCACGCTAGGCGGCGCGGCGGCGTCCACCACGTCACCTTCCGCATTGATGCCGGCGATGGCGGTAGATGGCGGTCGAACCGTCAGCCGTGACGATTCTGCATCCGCCTCCGCTTGTAGCTTTGGGCATACAAGAAAGATTCCCACGTCGTAGAAGCACTTCAGTCCTCCCGAAATCACGAACGGTGCCGCTTGCCACATCGCGGAAGGCGACGCAGACATGGGCACGACGGCGATGACGGAAACCGCGATCGCCAACGATCGAACGGACATGGTGATGCCGTTTCCCGCGGCTCGCTCGTCGCTCGGCACGACGGTGTTCGTGAACGCTTGTCGCACCGGGATGTAAACATTCATCAAGACACAACGCAACAAGGCCATGGCAGCGGCCGACCACGCGGTCGGCATGAAGACGATGAGGACCATCATGATGTTGGTCGGGATGTGGGATCCAACCATCGTCGGAATGGGACCAAAGCGCTTCACAATTCTGGAAACAAAAATGCCGCTGCACGCGGCGATGATGTTTGTGCCCATCAGCAGGGCGCCAAGGAGTTTGTGGTCGAAGTTCCAACGCACGTGAAACCACCAGCTCATGTAACTCTGCATGCTCAGACCGCCCGCGAAAGCATCCACGAAGAACAACGAGGCGAGCGCGAGCACTCGTTTTGCAGTGGTGCGTCGGTGAATACCGAGCTTAATTCCACCGCAACATGACATCGCCGTCGTCGCCGTCGCCGGCAGCTCCATCACTTGTGGCGCTGGGCCCGCTGCGGACTCGGTATCGCGACGCGGCGGTCGATGGGACTGAAAGGGAACATCGACAATGCTCGGTAGTGTGGCATAAAGCAGCGCAATTGCGAAGGCGCTTCCAGCGTAGCCGAGATAAATGCCCCGGTACGCCTCGCCCTCTGTGAAACCATAGTGGTCCGTCATCAACGCGACCGCAAAGCCACACGTCAACGCGCCAGCTGCCGCCGCGGCACTTCCGATCATTTGGTACCACGACAGCATCCTCGTAAATTGAGTGACAGCTTCTTGGCGTTGCTGCTCCGCGCTTGCGGCGGTTTCGTCGACAGCCGATCCGTTGTGATTGGCTTCGGCCGCCGCGGCTTTCAGAAACGCTGTTCGACGGGCTAGAGTGTCGCTCATGATGGCCTGCTCGACGGCGGCAAAGGTTCCCATATCACCACCCGAAGGCGACACGATGCCAATCACGCCGGCGAATGCGACCAAAATCGTGTTCGACGACAAGAAGAAGGTGATGCCAAGTAGAAACATCAACGTGGAGGACAGTAGAAGCGCGCGGCGTCGGCCGATACGGTCCCCGGTCATGGTGAGCAGCAAGGTGGTCGCCCATTCGCCGAGGAATACGCCCACAAGGATGCCGGTGATGTCCGACGACGAAAACTCCAATTTGAAGTACAGAAAGAAGATGACGGCGATTGCACCGTAGGCGAAGCGTCGAATCCCACGAGTCAAAAATAAGTGGACCGTTTCTCTTTCGGGACGGAGCGCGCCCTGCCAACATCCGCCTGTCATCCTCGTCGCTACTTAGTCGTTCTACTACTTTGTGAGGTTGACACAAAAGCAACAACAAATGGAAAATCAAAATGCACTCCCCTCGTGCCCCTTGGGACCTGACAAGGCCTTTTGCTCATATCTGTTTGGTTTGTCCCAAACGGCGCACATCGTTGCCAGAAGTCACCGGCAGCGCGGGAGCGGACTGAATTGGAACAATCGTCCATATAGTTGCAGCTCAATCCAAAAATGGGAATTATCACGCACGATTTTTCTTCTTCGCCTTCCCACCACCGCCCTTGCCGTGGCCGCTTGCCGGCGCACCATTTTTCTTCTTCGCCTTCCCACCACCGCCCTTGACGCGGCCACTTGCCGGCGCGCCATTTTTCTTCTTCGCCTTCCCACCATCGCCCTTGACGCGGCCACTTGCCGGCGTCGTGGCAGACGCGACGGTCGTTCGGACCCGGGTAGCCTTGCTCTGCTGCTTGGCGGCTGTCATCTGGGTCTTGAGTGGAACTACAGACACTCCCTCGGACCGCGGAGGTGCGACCACGACTTTGTCGGTCAACGTTGACAACGGTTTGTGCTTGCCCTTTTCGACGACGTTGATATAGGCGTCAAGTGCCACGCCAGCCATCACGGCAATAAGGGCGGTCAGCTGCGTCGGCTGCACACGGTGGCCGTGCCAGAATATCGACAACGCGACCGACCCCACCTTCCTGGTCACGGTCATAGCCGTCGCCGTCAGCGTGCCGAACAACTCCACGCTCATGAAAATGAACGTCTGTCCGATGGCGCAGAGAAAGCACATCAGAATCACGTCGTTGAGAATCTGTGGCTGTTCTTGCACGAACTCCAGCGCCAAGTAGAGTTGCGGCTGGAAAACGTCTTGAACGAGCAACATGACAGGCGCTGGCAGCAATTCCATGCCCAGTAGAAACACGATGGAAAATAGCAGGCCCGAAAGCCCCGTGAGCACCATCATTTGAAAGCCACTCATGCGAAGCCGCTTAACCATCACCTCTTGCGAGCTGTTCACGATGCCGTCGAGCGTGAGCTGCGTGAACACCAGAGCCGCTCCGATGACGCCCTGTAGAGCCTTTGACTCCGCGCCAGCTCCTCGGGTCGTCGCCGTCGCCTTTCCGGGCTTCTCCGTGTCCAGTAGCATGAACGCGATCACGCCGGTCGTGATCAGCAGGATGTCAATGTACTTTAGCATGGAGTACCGCGTCCGGTAGACGACAAACCCAACAATGACGGTGGGCACCATCTTGCACATTTTCAGCGTCAGCACCACCGGAAACGGCAAATGCTTCATGGACGCGTAGCCGAAGGGAGCGGACACGGCACCAGCAAGACCAATCAGGAGCAACGATTTGATCGAATACTTGCTGACCCACGGCGACCCACCCGCCTCGGTGCTGCCACTCATCACGTGGTACAGCCGCCGCGCCGCGAAGCAAGCCAATCCGATCACGACGGTGAAGGAGCACTGAATCACGCCGATGAACGTTGCAAAGTTGAACTTTCTTGGCACGCCGTTCACCATGTACGGAACGGTGGCGACCTTCTCCTGCATGACGGACCACCAGAACATCGACGCGTAAATGCCGAACGCGGCTAGAAGCATCTCGAGAAGAACGCGTGATTTGCTGCTGCCGCTTTCGGTGGTGGTGGTCATTGGAGCCTCTTGTGACGGCTTACCCGGGCGAGCAATCGTTGAACCTTTCGGCGGCATGGCGGCAAGCTTACAGAAATAGCCACGAAACAAAAGTTCTTTGGGGAGATAAACACGCCGGAGGAGAACCTTTCCAACGCGACGGTTCTACAAGTTGCCACTCTTGCTGGCGATGATCGCAAAGAAGCTTCCAATTCTTTCACCAAAAAATGGAGCTCTCCGGCCACACACAAAAGGTCTTCATTCCCCGGCGACCCGTCTCATGTGCCCCAGGTGGACTTCGCCTCGGGCGGCAACGCCTCCCAGTCCTCCCCACCGATGGTTGGCGTCGGGTTGATGTACCTGCGGCGCAACGCCGGGTCGTCCTGCGAGGGGTAGCGATCGGCTTCCTCCCCGCCATCGGAGACGCGTGCGGCCGGCGCCGCAAGCTTCTCTCGCGCGAATAACAGCGCTTCTGACCTCGCAACTAACGACCCAGTTAGCGACTGTGTCTCGGAAGCGGCCTTGCTCCAGGCCAGTTGTTCAGTGCCTGCGAATCGGCCCGATCGGCTTGACTGTCCGGCCAGGCGAGTCGCCTGCAAGAACAACGCACGATTAAACTCTTTAAATCGGACTTCATGCAACGTGTTCAGCCGCGTGTGACCATCCTCAATGGCCGTCTTCGCGCCTGTGATCACATCGTCCAGCGTCCATCGTTGTTCGTCCACGGTGTTGGCGTCGAATCGCAGCGACGGCACGCTGCCAAAGCCGCTGACCTCGCAGCTTACCCCCGTCGCGGGAACCAATTGAGGAGTGGCCGAATGTCCCGGTGTGACTGGCTTCCAGTCGCACGAGCCACGAGCACTAAGCACGCCGGTTAAGTCCCGGACGTACCTCGCCATGGTGTCCATTGCCTCAAATCGCAGACCCTGGGGGTCGGATACGACACTGCGGTCATCCGTCCACCAAAACCGTTCCGCCGCGAAGGCGTCCTCGAGCACCCAGCGACGCGTCGCGTGCCACTCGTCCACCGTTGCGCCAGGGTTGTGCAAGAGCCAGTGCTCTAAGATCAGCGGCTCGGCATCCAGCTGCGCGCGCGTCAAATTTGCAAAAAAGGCCGTGTCAGAATGGGCCGACTGTTTGCGCACCAGCTGCGCCAGGTTGGACAAGACGACCTCCCCTTTCGGCGTCAAGCACTGACCGCCTTCGAACTCCGTGTCAAGGGACACCGCGTATCCCACGTCGCGCAGATGTTGACACAATCCGATATACGCGGCGCCAGGGAGGTAGAGACTCTCCCCGCCACCCGTGACGGACTTCGTATATTCCAGAACGGTGGCGTCAAGGGCATCCACGGCCGCGAACGAAGGCGAATACGCTTCAACGTAGAGACCATCATCGCGATGCTTGGGATTGATGGAGTGGTCGTAAATGCGAACCCGCAGTTGGAATCGCTCCCCCGTCGCCGCCAGCACCGGGCGGCCATCACTGGCGGTGTCGCTGAGCGGACCGCCGACCGCCGGAGCGAGCGCGGGGAGTCGGAGTGTGAACGAGCGGGCATCGCCAACGCTGATGCTGTCCTTCAGAATCGCGACGAATTCGCGCGTCAATTCCTGGGAAGATGCGCCTTCTGGTGCCCCACCGTCCGAGTTGCACGCACCGACGAGGCGACTGAGTTGGCTGTTCGTCCATTGCCGAACGTATCGAAGTGCATCGACGCGTCGTTCCAACTCCGGCGCGGCCTGCAGCCATGGGCTCATCGCGGCGCGGCTTGGCAAAGGCACCTTAACGTCGGCTGCGGGCGGCGTGACCGCCTTTTCCCTCCACAAAGACACTTCCGCGACGTGTCTGGACGTGGAAGGGGGCGCTTCTCTGGAAGTCGACGGTGTGGCGCCTTGCGCGGACAAAGCATCCGATCCGCGGTGGCCCCACGTAAACGAAACGCGTCTGGCCGTTCCTAGCGCCCACCCGCCACGCAGACCCGCGGGCTCCTCCGGTGTCAACTCCTCCAACGCAACATTGGAGATTGCGAAGGGTTGGCCGAGGCGGAGGTCGCGACGTCGAGCTGCTCCCAGTTGTCGGCGGTGTTGCCCGAAGCGCCACTTTTCGCTGGCCACCACGGGCGTCATCGCGTCCTCGGCCGCCTGAACAGCCCGGATGGCGGAGGCCGCGGTGGCCTGTTGGGCAGCGAGGCATTCCACGGCGGCATTTGCGCTGCTGTCCACGATCGATTGCCGGTAACGGAATGGGGAACTGTAATCTACGTTTTGGCTCAACGGTCGGGTGCGGTAATAGTAGGCCGCCAGCGCTCGCACCGTCGGAAGCGTGGCGTAGGAATACGTGAGGCGACGAGGCGTCGCTCGGGAGGTGTTTCCCGTGGAGCCGTCAACGGCGGAGGACGAACTCGCCGCGAGTTGGTGTATCTGCACTTTATCACCGCTGCCGAATCGATACCAATTCGCCTTGCACCAAGTGTCGTTCAACGACGGAATGACGCAACCATTGCGACTATCGTACGTTGAGTGGCGGACGCTGTCCACGAGTTGCTGAGATACTTTCAGAAACAACGCCGGCAGCGTTAACGATGCATCTTGGACTGCGGCTTCATCTAGAATCCGTCGGTAACTTGCACAAGAAAGGTCGACAAAGTGCGGCTCTTGCAAGTATTGCAACGTTTCCAAGGCGTCTAAGCGGAACGTGTCGCGCCAGATGCGTTGAAGCGTGAGACCAGGCGCCACGCCTAATGGAGAGGTGAGCAGTGCGTGAATGGCGATGTCCACTTCTTCCGCTTGCTTCGCATCCGTTGTAAGCGTCAACTCCGACAACGGGAGTGGCTTCCACGACCCTTCCAGCAAGCAGTTATGCGACCAACGCGTCAGTGTCGCAGCATAATAGTCTCGTGTGGCGTCTGGCAGTGACAGCCAGTTTGCGTGCGCCACCGCCGTATGCTTCCCCAACCCCTCAGACACGATGGTGTAAACGCGCAGCAGTTGATCGGCGACGTTCGCAGCTACGGTGGACCAAGGCAAACCGCCACGTTGCAGTTTTTCCAATTCAGAGAGCGTTTCCGCATCGGCGAGCAAACGAGCGGCCTGATATTTGACGCACCACTCCTCTCGCAGTTTCCCTTCGTCGCCCGCGCCGACAGCAGGAGATCGGTTGTGGTAGTAAACAAACGCAGGAGAAGGGAGCGGATGGATGGCGTGTTCAATGCTCGTCGGGCGTTCTAGGAGGGCTTCACAGAAGAGGAAAAAAGACTCGGGCGAGCAGGTACGGATGGCTCGCTCGACATCTTCACGATTCGAAACGTGCTCTCCCAGTGTGCTCTTCGCCAAGCGAAGAAGCGGCACGAATAAGGTGTCCTTTTCCCAAGCGGTGTCCGGTCGATCGGCCTCGTCCTGTGGCAGCGCCGACCCTGGCGTCGAGTCTCGCACGATCCCGACTAAGCCCGCGGCACGGCTCCGTTCGAGGCGGCATGCGTTGAGATGCATCTGCGTGAAGTGATGCATCCAAAAAGCCCGTGATTGGTCCGCGTGGGCTTTGTCAGGACTGTTGATGTCGGTGCCGGCGTCGTCGTCAGCGTGGCGAACTTCTCTTGCGCGCGGTAGATGGAGACTCGGGTCGAGCCCGCACCGCAACCAAAATGTCACCGCCTGGTTTATGTCGGCCGGGTTGGCTCGTGTTGGACCCCACAGCGCTTCCCGTTCGTCCTGAAACGCCTGTTGGGCAATCGGTCGCGCGGGTATGGCCGGGGCGGCCGTCAACGTCCCGGTGGCCCGCCGTGCAAGCACTGACACGACGCGGGTTGCCGGCGCGGCCGCGTCAACGGCACACTTGTGGAATGGTCGATACGATCGCAGCATTGCGGGGGGTGGACCAGAATGGGCGAGAGAGAGCGAGGTTAAGCGGGGTTTCCGCTCTAAAGCACGGGCATCGGGGGGAAAAATAATGGGTATGTCAGTCAACTTTGCTGCACGATGTATGCGGCTGAAGAGTCATGAAGGATTTGATGTGATTGCGTATATGCAAATGTTTTCGCATCAACCAGCAGCATCACCACGACCCACTCAGACCGTAAACGTCGATACCGTTGCCCCACGCGCACAGATACGTTCGTTGCGCACGGGCCCCCGTACCAGGAGGAGGTGCTTTTCCTGGCAGCGGCGTGGGCGGCAAGTCGACGAACCGGACGTCATGATACAGCGCGCCGGGCACCACAAACTCGATCTCCAAAGGAGGGTGCGTGGATGCCGCCAGCAGCCCATCGACGCAGGCGATGACGAGAAGGCCGTTGGGGCCCGTCACGAGCTTGAGCACGGCCCCGGATACCTCCTTCGTTGCCACGGGTTGGCTGGGCTTTCGGGAATCCCACAAGGCCACCACGCGATCCAAGCTGCCCGTTACAACCAGCTCTTTGATGACCGTGACCGCCGTGACCGCGTCGCGGTGAACGGTGCCTGCGCTTGACAAACTGTTCGCCTGCGACTTTCCCGTTCGGATGTCCCAAAGTCGAACGGTCGAATCGCGGCATGATGACCAGAGCACATTGTCGTTTTCGGAACTCGTCGCCAACGATAAAATGAAGTCGTCGTGCGCTTTTTCGACCTCGCGAATAAGCGACGTGCCCGAAAATATCCGCAAGGAATGGTGATGGGGTCGGTCATCCCGTGCCACGGCCACGCAATAGGACACCGACTGCGCCGTCGTCGCGGCTGTGGGGCCGCCCCGCTGCGAAAGCGCCTTGATGCACGTCACCGCAGCGACGTTCGGAAGCAGAACCGTCTCTTTGACCGCAGGCGTGGCTCGATGAGTGTCGATGAGCACAACCACCGCCTTTGCAGGCGTGCCGGCTCCGCGCGCAGCCGGTGCCGACGTGTGGTTCAATGCAACGACGGCGACGCCATTGCGGGTGACATCGGCACCGCAGGCGGTGAATTGCTGCGGCCCCATGGGGCTGGCGCCATCAGCATGTCCACCCGTCAATGTGGAAGGTAGGGCGATGGGTACGGACCGGATGACACTGCTGTTGGCGGCGTCGGCCGACGATGCCGTGGGTGGCTGCGGACGTGGCTGCCTAGTGTCGCCCCCGCCCGCCGCGGCAGCAGGGCCTCCAGTGGTGCCTTCTGTGATGCCTGTCACGAAGAAGATCCCATGTGCGGTCGTCGCGATGGCAGCGTCGCGTGCCGGAAGGTAGCACCCTGCGAAAAAAGGTGATCCAGGTCCGGCGTTCCCCGTGGTCCTTGCCAACGTGTGTGCATCGGTCGCCACCTCGTCTGCAGCTCGCCCGTTGTCACGCCGGGACCCATGGTTGCGAGGACCACTCGCAAACAGCGTCAGCTGAATGCTCGATGATCTCCAACCGCGAACGCCAAGAACAAAAAAGCGCTCGTACTGCGTTTCCGGTACTGCTAACGTTGCCGTGATGAAGGCGTCTTTCATTCCGTCTGCGACGGCGGCAGCAAAAAACGCTTCGCACACGACATCGCCTTCGCCGGCGAGGGATGCGAGACGCGCGACGATGGTGGCGGCCGGAGCCACCGTTTCCCGGGAGGCCAACATGCCGGCAAGCATCCGCACGGCTTCCGTCGTCGTGACGAGCTCGAGGCGAATGAGTTCGCACAGGAGCGCCGAGGCTTGCGACTTGGAAATGCCAGCGGTGGTGGGACTAAGATGCGCCGCTGGGGCGAGCTGGGGACGTGGGGTTTTCGGGGTATGTAACAAGGAGTGCTGCCCAGACGTCCCCGGTGGTGGCGTGGTCTTTCCGTCGCGGAGTGCAGGAGCGCTACCGGACCGTGATGATGTGCGTTCGGTCGGGTCGGAGGCGGCGGCGTCCCCCATTCCCAGCCTCAAGGGAGGCATGGTCCCCTTCAGACTGCAAAGTAAGTGCTCGAGAGCCGCTTCTAGCACCGAGGTACGCCATGGTTCCGGAAGTTCTAAAATGATGCGTAGATTGTCGCAGCTGGTGGCGAGCAAACGGCCGACGAGCGGGACATCATCGGGCGTGATCCGCTTGGCAACTTTCTGTGCGAGCGCGGTGGGTTCTTCGTCGGTGAACAGCACGTCGCGCCAATCACGTTCCGCGATCGCGGAGAGGGGCGTGCCACGGGCTACGTCCCGGGCGGCGTTTAAGGTCCGAGCGAGAGCGGCGACCGCGGCCAGCGGATCCGCACACAGCTCCCCTTTTAGCGTGAACCGCATTCGAGTCACCAGTGGCGCCATTTTCGTTCACTTGTTTTGTGGTCCCCTCCGCACCCCTAGTTGGCGGGGGGAAAGGAATAGCGCAAAGAGGATAAACTTGATTTCTCGCGTGACAAGGGGGAGGCAAAAAAAAATCGACACCCATCGAAGCGGCCGCCGCCAGTCGTCTTCGCGCAACGAGAGCCCCAAGCGATCGGCTAATACGAAAGAAAACAGACTTGACAAAGTTGCGCGCAAAGTCGACTTCCGAATAACGAGATAGTTGGTTGTCGCACAACAGGTGCGATTTAGTCTTCCTTTTTGGCGCGACGTGCGCCGCCACTCAGCCTGGCCCCTTTCTCGGGTAACGACGCGATGTCATGATCGACGTTGCTCACGCTGCCGGTGGCGGTTGGCGACGACGGCGGGGACCCTGGGGCCGCCGCGGGCATGGCTGCTGCCGCGCGATCGTTGCCTCCGTGTTTCGCGAATTGGCCGCTGCGCGCCGGCGGTTGCGACTTTGACGACGGCTCGTCGTCGTCGCTGGACTTTGAAAAAGATCGGGCTAAGAACGCGGCCACGGCCACAATGGCGAGTAGGATCAGAAAGATGGTCGTTGCGTCCATTGCCTAATTGGCAAGTGAAAACTGTCGGAGGGAAAGGTGGAAGAGAACGGACATCCAGATTATTTCCCCACGGTTGAAATGAGTCCTTTCGATGCAACGTGCTGACAACACCCCATCCAGACGCGCATAGATATGGATAGTTGCCTCTCACCCTATCAGAAGCCTTGCATCACGCGTTGGTAGGGGGGAATGGGACGCGACGCCGGCCACGGGCTCCCGCGGGTGTCCTCCCACACGGGGGACGCATGCTCCGGGATGACGCGTTGCCATATTGCACTCACAGCCGCTTTCTCCACTCCGGGGGATGGCCGAAGCAAGGTTTCTGACCAGGGCGTCGGTACGGTCGGCATCGGCCGGGCCGATCCCGGGCCCTCTCCAGGTCGCGTTTGAATTTTATTCCACAATGCCAACATGACTGTGACTCGGCGTTCCGCGCGCAAATCGGGTGGCAGGACGCCCTTGCCTGGAACGACGCCATGTAGCATGCGACCGTCAAACACCATCAGTCGATTTCGCTTCGGCCAGCACAACCAACCCTGCGTTGCCATTGCCGTCGCGCCAAACGCTTGATCCGTGACGAGGGAAGGGCCCCCACACGGGGACGAACTTAAGTAATAAATCGAGCCGGCCAAAGGGTTGCGCACGCCGCCTGCCCCTTCATCGTCGCTATCAAAGTGCATCTGGTGGCCCGTGGCGTGCGGCCTGTTGTGTGCCCAGAGCTCGGCGAACCGAGGGCAGCGGTCGGGATCACGCTCGTCGACATAGCCCGCTTCCACGGCAGCTCGAACCACGGCACGCACAAGCTCCCCAAGAGCTCCAAGAGGATTACCTACGCCGTTGGAAGTTGTCCGCCACCATTCTAGACAAGAGTTGGCGCCAGCCGCAGTCGTTTTCGATGGGCAATTGTCTGCTTGTCGTGCCCCGACGGGTGCCGTAGAGTCCAGGAGGGGAAGGACAAACGAAAAGTACCTGGACGGAGGCTCCACTGAATAGTCATGCATGGTCCAGTACGGCATAGTCGATTCACCAAAGGTATCCCACAGAGCTTCGGTGGCCCACGGCGACATCGCGCCGTCCACAACAGCGCATGGTAACGCTGGACTCCCGTCGCCGAGTTGCGGCGGCAACTCCGGCGCATCCGGATAATTCAAAACACGCCGCGCCAGTCGAGCCTGGATGTCGCGACGGCGAAGAAACTTTGCCAGTTCGTCATCGCGGCCCGACTGGGCGAGCAGCAGATAGAATCGATTCCATATGAGAGAGACGTCCTCCTCGTTAGTGGATCGCGAAGGTGCTGCCTCGCGGCCTCGATCCGCCGCGGCGGCGACCGTGGAAGGCACAGCATGTGACGCTGCGATGCCCAACCGTACGCGGTAAACATTCTCGATGTCGGTCAACGCGGTCGAGCTGGTCGTACGAAGCCAAATTTGTCTCGCAATCGTAACGTCTCCGTCCTGTTTGGCCTTCTGCAGCAATGCCTCGTCGGCAACACCATCAGGTTCTGGCGGCGTTCCGGGCACAGGCGCTCGCGGGCGTTTCCGAGTTGACATCGGAGGAAAACTGGTATGATTCCGCCGCTTCGAAAGACTGTCACGTTTTTCTCACCTCACAAAGCGGTGGACTCTGTGACCATCGATACAACTCAAAGGGCAGAAAATGCGCAAAAGATCAAGAGGAATGTCCCAGCTGGTGCTTTGGTGCGTTCATCGAGGCACTAGCCAGTCCTGCGCGCAGGCAAACTGCAAGATTTGATTCAGGCGCTCCACGCAGAAGGTACCCACCGCGGCATCGTAAAAGTCGGCGTTGACGCCATTTGCGATCACCTGGGCGATGCCGGGCAGGGTGTCAAGCTGCGCTCTCGTGTCGGCAAAGCGCAGGATCACACGGTACAGAATGAAGTCGCACACCCGTTCGACGAAGTCCACCGCCGCCGGTGCGCCTTTGATAACATATGGATACCAAGGGTCAAACCCATCGTACACTTGGCCGTGAGCGTGGGCCGACTGGACTCGGTGATCGCGTGCGTCACGCGCCATGGGGATTAGCACCTCACGGATGAACGTTTGCGTATCCTGGATAGCCGTCTCGAACGTGCCCTTCCACGTCGTGTCGTCGTCTGCGTCGTCGACTGGACGATCCACGGTCTCGCTCGCTGCTTCCCACCCCCCGGTGCCGTCGTCATCCGCGTCGGCTAACAGATCGAAAAATGCCTCTGTCACGTCGAAACGCATCCCGTGTTCCGCCTCGGCCGTAAAAAAACGAGGAACTTCCGCCACACACCCCATGGCCATCAGCAGACGAGTGGCATCGGCCACCATCGGCAGGGGCAGTCGCAAGAGTAAAGCGATATCGCGGATCGACCGGTAGCCATTCATCGCCTCCCAGACATCTTCGACGACGAGGTCCTGCTTCATGAGATCGGGTCCCGGAATCGGGCGAATCGTGACCGGGACCATGTGGTGTGCCGGTTCGAGCAGCATCCACAAGGGGTGGCGTTCCGTGGTGCCTTTGGTCGCAGCTAGGTCACTGTGCGCCGACTCGCCGAACTCCGCCGACGCCGACGACTCACAGCAGTGCTTCATCTCGCATGGTGCGTCTCGCGATGCATCGTTATCGGACAGCGTCTTGAGGCAGAGGGGACTGTGTTCAACCGACACTTGTGGCGGGATCACGGAATCGGCATCGCGGCAGTCGACCTCGCGTCCGGAAGGCCACTGCGACAGGCCAATTGATAACATGCGGCCCAATCCAAAATCGTGATATCGGACACTGCCGTTGGGCGACGTTTCGGCGTCCTTCAAAGCCTGGTAGACGGCAGCGAGGACGGTCCCGAGCGTCACCTGCGGCAAACCGACGCAACGCGCAGTCGATGCTTGCATTGGACCGGCACAGCCATCCCCACCTCGACGGCGGACATAGTCCCGGCAGTCGAACGCACTAATGGAGGTGCCATCGTACAGATCCAACTGAGGGGCCCCCGAGGTAGGAGGAGGGGGGGACCGTTGCGCGGAATGGTCCAGTCGGTACGAGCTCCTGGAAAAAACGCCACTGCCGCCAGAGTTGTCGGACTCGACCACAGAAGGCAGCGCCGTCGACGAACGCTCCCTGACCAAGCAAGGATGCGACGTCGACAGAAAGTAATGGTGCCGCTCGGCCTCGAGGAGCTGCGTCACGACCGTGCGAAGAGCCGTCTCGTACCGACGCAATGATCGCTCAAGCTCACTCAACGGAATCCGGAAGGAGCCATCGGCACTGTGAGAAGGCGAACCCTGTGGAGGCCGGCTGTCGGAGCTGGCGACCATTTCGTTGCCTGGGTGCAACCGATCTTGCCGCTCAAAGACGAAGATCACCGTGAACGTTGCGCGGTACCGGTCGTAGCTGATGTGGGATATCGAGCAAGGCAGGTAAAGAAAGACGTAGCGTGATCTCGCTTGAGTAAAAATGGAGGTCGTCTCTTGCAGTTCCTGTCGTGGCACGAAAACATGCTCGAAGTCAGAAAATATTTCTTCGAGGTCGGAGTGACTGTTTCCTTCGAGGTTGTTGCCTTCAGGATTTGTTGGGAGTTGAAAGGTGGGTAGCGGTAATCCGGAAACCGTCGGGGCACGGCGAGATGATGCGGCTGCCGTTGCGCCTGCCGGGGACGACGTTGTCGTTGGCGTGGCCCACTGTGGCGGATACCGCTCAAGGATCGTCGGGCCTCGATCGAGGTCGAAGCCGGCGACCATGACGGCGGCCACCTCCGCGATAGGCTTCACGATGTCTGCCATATTCCCAACTCCCCCTATCTCCAAGTTCTCGTTTTAATCACTCTCTGTCGTCCGGAACCCTATTCCCCATCAACGGCAATGCGTGAAGTGCACCGCCGGATCCGTGTGACGACCCAAAGAGTGCTTCGAACGTACCGTCCTTCACAGTCGGGAGGAGACGCAAGACAGTTCGTCCTGCGCATCTCGTCCCGAGAGTCGTTGGATCCCCGAGGCTCGTCGCCACCGGTAGACCGCGGTCGTCGCCGCCTCCGTGGGCGGATCGGTGGCTGTTGCCGCGGGCACGTCAATCAATTCGGTTTCTCGACGGAGCAGCCGATAGCCCCGCATGGTCAGCACCGGATCGACATCCGCCAAGGTCGTGGCCCGCTCCTCCTTGTCGTCCCAAGAGATCGCGACGGCGCACCATCCCTCATTCCGCACTACGCAGGAGTCGTCGTCGATCACCAGCAATGCTCCAGGTGGGCACGTCGCGCGAAGGGCACCGTCGAGATGCAGATGCCGGACCATGACCGAACCTTCGAGGACAAGGCACGATCTCGCCGTAATCCGCACGTTGCGTGGGTCGGGGATCCGAAGCGAGAGAGAGCGCAGACTGTGCGCAAACGCGGCTGACCATACCACAACAGGGAAGAGTTGGACGGACATTCCGTCTTTCAGGGGCAGCCTAGGATTCGTCGAGAGATCCGGCATGTCAACGCCGATTGCAGCGAGCATCCGACGGTGCTGGTCGTACACCGCCTCCTCACCGCTGGCGGGACAGTGCGCTTCCTGACCATTGGCGGCCTTTTGCGCCCCATCGCTGTGCGCGTTCTTCACCGGGTGGTACATCCACCGGGGGTACACGACGCCGCCGGTGGAAAGCGCGCCGTTGTCCAATGGCGGAAATAAGAAGGCGATGTCCTGCATGAGGCTCTCAACACGCGTCGGAGTCTTAAAGCTCGTTCGAGTGCTGTCGGTATACTTGGGATTGATGAACTCGGGGCATACACCGTGCGTCCTGTTCAGGACCCCAACATATGGCTCGGTGCTCACGACTAATGTGTTGATGCTGCCCGGATAGGCGCTGTAGCCACAAGGGTCGCCTGCGGCCGCCACGTCACCCGCACCTCCTTGGCGTTTCAACGCAGCGTCGATGATGTTGTATTCGACGTTGACGACTTGCCGTCGCGATGGACCGTCGGCGCCAGCGGCTCTCTCGACTTGCGTCAGGCACCCGACCGCTTCGCCCGGCAGCCGAGGCACGCACGTGAATGCCATGCTCCATCGCCGGTGGTTCAAGGCTTGCAGAGTCGTGGGGACCGTCCACGTGGCCGTGGCGTTCGTGTCTTGGAGAAACGCAACGAAGCGAACGCCCTGAACTAACCACCTGGCAGGCAGCCCGGCTTGGTGGAGTAGTTGGTGGACGTCGCCATGCCCGTGCGGCTTGCGAAGTAAGCGACGCTGCACCGCACCCGCGGCGGACGTCGGGTGGTGGTCCGTGAAGGCCAACCGCGCCTCGTTGTCCATTAGGCATCCCACCGTAACCTGGCGAAGCAACGTGACTTCCCGCAGACCGAAGTTGGCGTGTCGTTCGAGCAGCGCGGCCGTCAACGCGTGCGTATCGTCGCTCGTCATTACGCACAGCGGCGCCCCAGCGCCCACGGTGACGCGCACGAAGTCACAGTAGTGCTCAAGGTAGCTGCGGCCGGTGGCGAGATCGACGGGTAGGCTCAATTTGATACCTTGGTAGCCCAGCCGCTCCCCGAGGCCACCCGCGACGATGACGAAAGCCGTCTGGCGGAGGAGAAGCGACGCGTCAGCATCGGCCGCGGTGGACGGTACTGTAGCGGCATCCACGTGGACAACGGATGCTTCCGTGGGTACGGAAAGCACCGAGCCGTCGAAGGAGTTGGACCCTGATTTGGAAGCCGCAAGCAGGCGCCTCGCCTCCTCACAATACCGCACAAGGCCACCCGCCGGATAGTTCGCGTCGAGTTCTTCGAGCTGCGAAAGTAAATTCGGTTCATCGAGCGGAACGTCTCCTTCGATCGCGAACAGGTGCCCCTGTCCAGCCTTTTCGAGGCGAGTTCGTAAGTCAGCCATCAATGAGGTGGGATCAGGAATACCGTTTTGGGTGATTTATCAAAATACCTAAAGCTTTTTGAGCCACCCAAAGGGAGAGACACCCAATGTCGCCCAATGGGAATTCTTTGGGTGATTCGGGGTATTTGGACAGAGTGCGGAAAAGACGGTTTGGTCGGCGGAACAAAACGTTTCCACGTCAAGAGCGTGAGAACACGCTTTGCTTGTTTCGTTTGCTTGTTTCGAACTGTTTTTGTGCGTTGACCACCCATCTTAGGTTGACCAAC
>ERZ1292630.1939-Hain-H41-02um-R3-1939-length-19652-cov-6_pt1 | contig 19652 bp, 5 predicted proteins | sample MGYA00564408_ERZ1292630 | MGnify/ENA primary metagenome ERZ1292630 (study PRJEB36523, sample SAMEA6512641) | groundwater metagenome | collected 2019-01-08 | study: AquaDiva: Metagenomics assemblies of 32 groundwater samples
TCCTGTCCACTAGTAGCCATCACAATCATGGAGGACAACCGAAAAGTGTTCGTCGCCGTGCGGGTGCGGCCGAAGCTCGACAGCGCCATGAATGCCACGCACGCTGCGGAGCGGTACCACCCGGAAGCAGCCACGCGCATCGGCGAGGACGGCCTGCGCATCACAGAGGGCCCCGCGAAGGGTAAGGACAGCAAGACGAACATGTTTACCTTCGACGCCGTCTTCGACAAGGATAGTTCGCAGGACGAGGTCTACGAGGCCACCACGTTGGAGCTGGTCGATCGAGTGCTCTGCGGTTGCAACGCGACGGTGATCACCTACGGTCAAACCGGCTCGGGGAAGACCTTCACTGTCTTAGGCGCCGTCAACACCAACCCGCTGATGCACGATGTCGTCGTGCCCGAGACAGGCCTTTTCCTGCGCGCCATTCGCGACATGTTGCACTATCGGGACAAGCACGCGGATACCCACAACGTGGCCATCACACTCTCCGTCGTGGAGGTCTACCTCGACACCGTGCGTGACCTCTTAGGACGCGACGCCACCGCCGCCATTCGTCTTAGCGTCGATAACGACACGGTGACGATCCCGGATTTGACGGTGAAGACCATCGGGTCGCTGCGGGACGCCGTCGCCGTGTACAAGGCGGCCACGGCCCGGAGGGTTAGTCGTGCGACGGACAGCAACGACACGAGCAGCCGCAGCCACGCGCTGTTCATTGTCGACTTCTACCAGCAGGCAGTCTCGCAGGCCGGCGACGATGCCACCAGCGTCGACGAGTTCATCGCCGCTCGCGACAAGGCACTCACGAAGCCCGGTTTGGCTCTTCAAGCTGCTCAAGCGCTCGCCGCGACCTTTCCACCAGGGAGCGTGGCCTCGCAGCTACCTCCTGGCTCGCTGGTCTTCCCGGTCATGACGAAAGGCCGACCGCCAGCGTCCTGCGGCCGGTTGGTCCTCACCGACCTCGCGGGAAGCGAAAAAATGAAGACTGTGAATGCGAAGGGCGACGCGCTCGAAGAGATGAAAAAGATCAATGGCAGCCTCACGTGCCTAGGCAACGTCGTCCACGCCCTTTTCGAAGGAGCGAAGCACGTACCCTACCGTGACACGAAATTAACGCTGATTCTGCGCAACTCGTTCGCGTCGCCGGATGCGCGCGTATGTCTCATCGCCAACGTGTCTCCCACGGCGCTCAGCTTCGACGAAACGCTCTCGACGTTGTTCTTTGCCAACAAGGTCAAGGCGATGAAGGCCCCCGTTGCGGGGGGTGGCGACGCCCTCAAATTGGAAAGTGACACTCTCGCGCTGCTGCGGACCGTGGATGAGCTTGCTGGCGACCTCCGCATCGTCCGCGCGGCGCAACCGGACGATCTCCCACCCACGCTGCCAGCGTGCAGGCTCTACCGCGCGCGACGGTGCCACACCCGGACGGGCTTCGACCAACGTCCAGCCAGTCTCGCCGATACGCTTCTCCGACCAACCGCTCAAGCGCAGACCGACCGCGAACGCGATGCGGTGCTGAAAAGCATCGCTGCTGAATTGTCCGACATCACGAGGCAGCACGCCGCGTCGCAGACCGACCGGGCGCGGCGAGCAGAGGCTGATGAGGTGCAAAAGTATGCCACGGCCCAGTTTGCCGAGTACAAGTCCGCGGTGGACGGGACCCAGGCCACCTTGCGTGCCGTCATCGGCGACGCAGAGGACGCCGCCGTCCAGGGCGCCGCAAATCAAAAACCGATCGAGGAGGAAAGCGCGCACATTCTAGCCGTGATTGAGCCGGAGCAACGGGCGCGGCGCGCGCAGCTGTCCGACCGGCGCCTGAAGGCGAAAGGGCAGGGCCCGCCGCTGCTCGAGACCGAAGCGCACGTCCAGCGACAGCTGGATGGGATCCACGCGTCGATGAGGGAACGGTATCGGCCGGAGGAGGACGCGTGGGCCCAATGCCAGTTGCAGGCCGACCGGCGCGAAGGCGTCGTGGAACGTAGCGTCAAGACAGTGGAAACGATTCACCGTGCGGTTTCGACTCGCTCAGAGAAAGTCGCCGCCGAAATCGCGGTGTTCGAGACGCTCTTCGAGGCGTTCCAGGCGCTGCGAGACGCCGAGCGATGCGACATCGCCGACATGGTCACGGACCTCCTACGCGGCTCGGTTCTCGACAAAGTTGCCGAAATGGCAAACACCCGTGCTCGGGCGACGCTGACGAAGACGGCGTCTTTGAGACAGGAGGCGTCTTTGAGGCAGGAGGCGTCTCTGAGACAGGAGGCGTCGACCTCCGACATCCGTGCGTCGCCGAGCATGTCGGTGGCGGCCATGTCACCGTCGGTCGCGTCGAGCCGGAGCTCCACCTTCGCCGATCCGAACCGGCCCCGGCCGCCCGCGCCGGTGACGAGGCCCAACGCCCAGGCGAGGAGCGATGCCGTCCACGTGGTACCCGCCACCCGGCCAGACGCGCCGGTGGCGGACGTAGCCGTCTCCTCATCGCCATCCCCAAGGTCGGGCGCCGTGGCTCCGTCAGCCGCAGCATCCCCGCCACCGCCGCCTCCGCCGCGAAGCGGAGAAGCCAACCGTGCGGCGAGGGCCTATTCGAACCTCTACGACAATCCGACCCTCGTCCAGGACATCTTGACCTACATGGAGAAGGGCGCGGTGCTACTCAAGCACGGACGCAACGGCAACCCCCATTTCCGCTTCTTCACGCTCGCCGCGTCGACCGCGGTCCCAGGCAGCAAACGGTTGTGTTGGGCGGACCGCGACGACGCGGGCCCGTCGGACGGCACGTGGGTCGAGCTGCCTAGCGTCACGGGCGTCGCGTTGGGGCAGTGCACCGCGGTGTTCAACCGCAGCCGCCGCAAGGAGGACTACTACAACTCATTTTCCATCCACTACGTCAAAGCGAAGGAGGCGCGGACGCTCGACGTCGTCTGCGAGACCGACGCTGAAATGGAGGCGTGGGTCATCGGCCTCTGCCATTTGGCGAAGGTCGGCCCAAAGTTCGGCGAGCGGATGATCATTCCTGAGGCGCTACGCGTGCCGGAGGTGTCAGCCGACGATCTCGACGCGCTCTGTGCGCCCTGGCATGTGACTCCCAAGGTGCTGCACGCCGTGCGAAAACGCATCGCGGACCTTGAAAACGCTAAGAATCGTAAGATTCGGTTGACACCGGGTGATCTGCGTTACCTCATGCGGCTCGATATTTTCCGTGCCAACGCGGTATGGAAAGCGCTCGTCGACGCGCACACGATTCTCCCGACGGCGGGCAAGTTGATGCAGTACCTTGATTATGGTGCCTCCGAGTAACCGGTCAACGGCCCCCCAAGGTTTGCATTCCGCGTTTCGTTTGTACAACGGCGAGTGCCGAGCGGCCGCCGCGGCGCACCATATGAATTTCCCGTATGTTGACGCATTGTTCTCTTCGGTGCTGTTTGGCTTTCCGCGAAAACGCCTCGCATTCGGTAACCCATGACGTAACAGAAATGATCGGTCATTTGTGCGGAAGTGCACCACGTCTCACAGAATTTTCCGAGTCACCTCGTTACTACCTTGCTAGCGGAACCGTTTTCCCCCCCCGACGAGCAAGTCAATGGCTGCCGCTGCTGCTCCAATCGGCGAGCCGCTTCCGCGCGTATACTCCATAGAGGAAATACTGTCGCAGAGATCGCGCTACAAGGAGAAGCCATACCCCGACTTCTCGATCATGGAGGTGTGCCGTCGCAAGTATCAGACCACGAGGCTGAAGCGCGGCGACAGCGCCTGGGTTCCCGGAAGAAAGGCCGTCACCACGGAGGAGGCGGTTGAAAAGCACGTCCGGGCGTCGCTCAATAAGCTCGCGCTGGATAACTACGACGTCATTACCGAAGAGCTCAAGCAAAGCTGGCTGCTGGAGGAGACGGCCATCAAAGTCTTCGTGCGCCTGGTTTTCGACAAGGCGCTGAAGGAGCCGACCTTCTCGCACATGTACGCGCGGCTGTGCTACGACATGGCCAAGTTTGAGGTTGACAGCCAACCTCCACCGGGCGATGGCGGCACCTCTGCTGGAAAGGCCGACACCCCGTCGGCGACGACTCCGGCGGCGCGGCGAGTGTCCAAGTTCCGCCTCCTGGTCATTCAGCAAGCGCAGGCGGAGTTCACGAAAACGGAAAAAGAAACCGCTGAGCTGCCCGCCTTGGCCTCCGCCGAGGGAGGGTCCGACGGGGCGACGGAGGCGGGCGACGAGGATGACAGCAGCCCGATGTCGAAGCTCGCGAAGCGAAAGCGGGCGAACATCAAGTTTGTCGGGGAGCTCTTCCTGCTGCGCGTCGTCTCCCTTACGGTCATGAGCCACACGATGACCCAGCTTCTCAAGCTACGCGCCGCGGACCCATCAGCCGCGACGTCGGCCACGACCACATCCAGCGACCTGCCCACCGACTTGGACATCGAGGTGGTGACCGAGCTGATCGAAACCGTCGGCAAAATGATGGTCACGTACGAGGACGGCCGCGTTTTCATCGCGAAGGCCTTCGACCGCATTCGCAACCTGATCGAGTCCAACAGCTATTCTCACCGGATCCGGTTCAAGCTCATGGGCACCGAGGAGCTGCGTGACAACAACTGGGTTCCGCGTGCGGTGTCGAGAGCGTCCACCACGGCGACGCCTTCCACCACGCGCTCCGACTTTCTCGACATGCCGCGCTCCGGTACGAGACGCACCGGTCCGCTCCTCCCATCGAAATCGCCCGCCTCATTCGCAACCCCGACGACGCGGAAGGCCCCCCAGCCACAGCGCTTTCCGGAAAGTCCGGCGGTGACGTCATCGCCCACCGCAAGCACGGCACCCGGGTCGTGGATCAGCAAAGTGTCGGGCCGCGAACCTGCGGCGGTCACCGGCTCGTCGATGGTGGCGTCCGCGAGCTCCGGAGGGGGCTCCGGTACGGCAGGCGGCAGCGATGCCCCCCCGGCCTTTCCGTCCGTGGTCGCCGCGCGCACCGCCGCCGCGCCGGACGTTCCGCTTGAGAAATTCATGCGTGCGTTTGTGGCGACGCTGTTTGAGGCAGCGGGGCCGGACGCCTCACCCGTGCCCAATTGGACCGGCAAGTTCTACAAGTACAGCCTCTCAGATGACGATCTCTACGCCTCCGTGGTCGCTGAAGTGACCTCGGTCGCGAGCCTGACGACTGCGAAGGACGCCCAGCAGAACGCGGCAGTCATCATCGCGCGATCGCTCCAGCTGCCCACGACGGCCATCGTCACCGGCCTTAGCCGCTTCTTGAACCGGTGCATTGAGGACGCGCTCTACGAAGACGCCCCGAAGGTCTTCGAGCGCCTGACCGTCGTCATCAAACTGGTGAGCGGCTTTCTCGTTTCTCGTGGCTCAGGGACGTCGCCCCCGCCAGAGGCCCCCGCGGTCGTCAGCACGATGAAGCCGTACGAGCTCATGTGCATGACGATCATGTCGAGCGTGACAAGGCTGCAGGGCCACGACGACATCGAGGACCCGGTGCCCGAGCTCATGCGCCTGTGGCACTGCCTGCCGCCTGCGGAGCCCATAGGTGAGGAAGGCGTCGCCTTCATCATCAAATCCCGCGGCTCGGGGTCGCTGTCGGCGGCGCTGGCCGCGGAGATGCTCAAGTTCGTGACCGTCACGAACGCCGCGATGGCCCCCGTGGAGGCCGTGCGGAGGTGGTCGCAAACCGTACAGGGAAAGGCCGCGGTCGAATTTGTCAGCATCCTGCGAGACGTTGGCGTGCTGTCGGCGGCTGCTAATCCAGCTGGTGCCTAACGGAGTTTAGAGTTCAGTCGTCGTTCCGCCTGTCGCCATACCAAACGTTTGAGGATAGCAACGCCCGAGCATTGCGGCCCTTGAACGAGTGGCATCCACAACAGCGGCCGCCAGCAAGGAGCGGCGGATTTCGTGCCTGGCTACGATAACGCACCCAATTAACAACCAACAAGACTCTCCCCCCCATCGGCGTTTGTGCAGTGACATTGAGGTCGTGGAGGCCGCGGTGGAGGACCCCCTCGACAAAGGCCCCCCCCCATCATGCAACGCACGCCATGTCCAATGAATGCGGCACCTGATGAGGCGGCCCCGTTCGTGTCGGCTCCCCCGCTCAAGGGGCGCAAGCGCTCACCCCTTTCACTTCTTTTGTTCCTTCCCGTCCTCCTCCCAATCCCATGCTCCGCCTGGCGTCCGGCCTAGGCGCGCTCATCGCCGTCGGCGGCTTCACAGCCTATGGGTGCGGCTTCGTCGTGAGGCCCGGCGAAGGCGTCGTTCTGTACAACCGGTTCTTCGGCGTCCGTGACGCGAGCTACACCGAGGGGTTCCACATCCGCATCCCCGGCGTCGATGAGCTCAAGTACTTCAACGTGCGGCTGCAGCCGCGTGTCATCACGACGACGACGGGGACGAAAGACCTCCAAATGGTGAACATTCGGCTTCGCGTGTTGTTCCGCCCCGACGCCGCCCACTTGCCAGAGCTGTACCGGACCTACGGCTTGGACTACGACGAGCGTGTGCTACCGTCCGTGTCCAACGAGATCCTCAAGGCCGTCGTCGCGGAGTATCAGGCCGAGGAGCTCATCGTGAAGCGCGACCTCGTGTCCGAGCGAATCCTCAGCCTCATGAAGACGAAGCTGCGCACCGATTTCCGCATCGAGCTGATGGACATCTCGCTTGTCGACATTCAGTTCGGCAAGGACTTCATGGCGGCCGTGGAGCAGAAGCAGGTCGCGCAGCAAGAGGCCGAACGCTTCAAGTTCGTCGTCATGGAGAGCGAGCAGCGAAAGAAGGCCGTCGTGATCCGCGCCGAGGGAGAGGCCGCCTCGGCCAAGATGATCAGCGACGCGCTCCGCGAGAAGGGTGACGGCCTGCTCCAGCTGCGCGCGATCGAAACCATGAAGGACATCGCGACCGAGTTGGCGGCGGCGCCACACGTCAATTTTGTGCCCGGGTCTGGCGTGCTCCTGAACATGCCCGGCCCGCGGCCTGCAGTGTTCGGCGGGGACATGTCTGGGATCGGCGGCCGCGCGCAAAAATAGGACAAGGGACGTGCATTTGTCCGGACAGCTGGTCCCTTCCATTTTGGCGTCACTTGATGACCCGAGGCGAGGCTATTGCGCACACACAACTGACACACAGGGGGGTGCAAGCGACAAGGGACTGGCGAGGGTTAACCAGACTGCGGGTGAAGGGAACGGCTGGTCACGGTTGATGTCACCCCTCTCGTTTGTGGCGATATCAGAAGACGCTTCCGCAACACAACAGGGAGAGGGAGAGAACAATGTCCTCCGTGTTTGAGGACGTGACCTGCCATGGCCTGCTGACTCCAGCGTCCGATCTCGCCGCGTTTGGCACCGCCGTCGGTGTCGTGGGCGTTGGCCGACGACGGTTCGACGTGGACACCACGTGCTACTTCGACGAGTGGGCCGCCACGGCGGCAACAGGGTGTGACCCCGTCGCTCCTCAGGCAGGTCTGGTCGGGACCAACATCATTCATCAGCTGGTCAGGCATCCCTCAACCGGCCGCATCCTCGCGACGACGGCGAGCCTGTCCGCCCGGCTCACATACCGGCCCCATGTCCATGCCGTCCGCTGCGTCGCATGGTCGCCGCCCGGCTCCGCCCTGGCCGCCCCGCTGCTGGGGGAGGCCGCCGTGCCGGTGCTGCTCGCGTCGGGCGGAGTGGACCCATTCATCGTCATCACCCGCGTCAACTTTGTGGACGCGGCTCTCAACGGCGTCGAGCTGCTGTTTCAAACCGCGCTCGAGGGCCACTCGCGGCCGGTGACAGGGCTAGCGTTTCTCCGCGGCGCGTGGCCGATGGCCCCCGCCTCGCGGTTGCTCTCCGCGTCGTGCGATGCGACACTGCGCCTGTGGAGTATTGGGGACAAGGACGCACCGTGCCTGCGAGTGATCGACCTTGCCGGCCCCGCGATGTGCCTCTCGCTGTCGCACAGTCAGCCCGGTATGGCCGCGGTGGGGCTGTTCCGACCGCCTTCAGTTCATGCGGGGGGCACCGCTTCGGATGACATCGCGTCGTCAGGTGCGGCGGCGGCGATTTGCGGCTTCGGCGTTGAAATGGTTGACTTGTGGCGCGCGGTGCGGCCCAGGTCGTCGTTCTCGTCCGCGGCGTCGGTCACTCTGCTTGCCAACGCACCCGCCGCAGCGTCGCCAAAGAGAGGTTGCTTAGCCGTGATGGGCCTGGTCCGCGCGGAAGCGGGGTCGATCCTCTGCGAACTGCAGGACGGGTCCGTGTGGCGCATCGCCGATGAATCGGATGCACAACCGGTCGAAGGAACTCAAATCGTTACGGCTACGCAGGTGGGAGCCGCAGCCCCTCCTGCCACGACCAGCGGTGGCGCCATCACGCCACTTCCTGCCACCGGCATCGTCGCCGTGGTCGCCCCTCCAATGGAAGAGGTGGAGGTCACCGTGGAACTGCTCACGCGGCTTATCGCGAAGCGTCGGGCGCTTTGGCGATCCGGTGCAGGGCCGCCGCGCGACACCACGGGGGCTCGTGTAGCCTCATGCTTGACTTTGTCAGAGGCGAACCGCTGCCGCCGCTTGCTGGGCCCAGCTGCCTGCGAAAAGGTTCTCAGTCGCGCATCCTTCGTGGTCACGACAGGTGCCGCTATCAGCAAACGGCCGCGCCAATAATCATCGGGTAATCTTACGCACATGCATTTGGTGTGGCTCTGTCTTCGGCCAGCCGCGTATTGCAATTACCGCTTGTTGCGAATCATGCACGTGGCCTCGCCCTCCCCTCTTGTCCGCGTATTGAACAGCATCGAATCTTTGGGCCACTGCCCAACCCCACGATGATACCCGGCACCGTTCGGACCCACCCCTCCGCGCCTCTCGCGATGCTGGCGGCGGTGGTCGTGCTGCTGAGCTGTACGGTCTTGCCAACCAACAACCTCCGGCGCCCCGTTGATCCACACACCACACGCGGGCGGAAGCTCACCGCTCACCGCTACTTTCTCGCGGCGGCGATCGAGTGCCAACTCGCGACCCCAATGACGGCCGCGAAGATCCGCTCGGAAGACGACCGGAGCATGACTGTCTCCGTCACCGGCGGACTCGTCGCTCTCACGACGCCCGCGGACGCCGTGACACGTGTGAACGCGCAGATCGTGTCAACCATGGGGCAGTTCAGCGTCGAGTCGCTGACGCTGATGCAGTCCGTTGGGGGCACCAACTTTATCATGATGTCCGCCGTCCAGGTGGCGGGGTACACCGTTTATGACTTGGACAACGTGACGCTCACTTTCGTGCCAGATCTATTCTTCGGCGGCGTGCCGTGCGCCCCCATAGTGTTTCTTGTGGCGAAAAGCCCCGGCGTCCTCCAAGTCGCGAGCGTCCCCGCGGCGCTTTCCGAGATCACGATCAACACCGTCGACGTGACCTTCGATGTGGCCGTCGCCTTCGACGAATTCGTCAGTCGTGGCTTCCGCGTGACGAGCATCGTCAGCTCCTTTCTCCGGCTGACGGCCGCACCGGCGCCTGTGCCGAATGACAAAACCGCCATTCGGTTCACGCTGCATCGCAACAGCTCCTTCAACATCGCACCGGGGAGCGATCAAGTGATACGCCTCGACTTCCCGGCAGGCATGATGCGAACGGGGCTGTCGCCCGTGATGCCGGACGACGCGTTGAACCCGTTCGTCGCCATCACGGTGCAGGCGTCCCCACCCCTCATCGGCATCGTCGACTTTCACAACAGCGACGGTGCCCTTCGATGCGAGGATCTCTGGGACGGCAAGGCCCAGGTCACGTTGTCGTTGCTCGGCGACACGTGGCTGCCTGACTTGACCGTCTGGATGGACATCCACAGCGGTCCTGCGTACACCCCCCAGCCACCGTTGCAGCCGTACAGCTTCACGTACTTCTTGGCGCGCGGTTTTCGTCCGAAGGTGACCATCAACGGCCGCAACGCGACGATTTCGTTCCCCGGGATGACTGGCTTCACGCTGTCCAACGTGGCCACTGACTCGCTAGTCGTCTCGGGCCTCAACTCGCTGCACTTGGAACGCTCTGAAATTGTGCCGATCCCAATGCGCATTTTGCAGGTGAGGCCTGACTCCGCCTACATCGAGTGGCAGAGCGCGCAGCTGTGGCAATCGCCCTCGCGGTCGAACACCGTGTCGGAAACGTTGCTGCGCCGGCAGAATCTGGACATAGAAGTCCGTGTCAGGTACACCGTGTTCACATCTCCCCCGAACGTCTTCAACTGGAGACAGACGTTCACCGCCCGGTTGGGGTCCAAATTCACCGCAGCCAACTCCATCGTGATCGCCAACGTGACCACGCGCACGCCACTCACGAAGGTGACGCTGCGGCTGCCGCCCAACCCCTCGTTCGACGTTACTCGGTCGGAGGTGGTCAACATGACGCTGCTGCCATCCATTTTTGAAGCGTCGAAATTGCGCATCGTGAATCGGAAGAACTTCTTCACCATCTCATCCTTTCAAGGAACCGCCGTGTGCTCGCTCGAACTGCCGCCTTTGCTGAACGAAAGTACCGTCCGTGACGTGACCCAGCCGCCCCTCCTGATCAACATTAGCATCGTCAAGGGGGCGGACACGTTCGTCGACGTCGGCGGCGACTATGAAATGCTCTTCCGAAATTTGGATGCCACAACGGTCGACGACATCAGCAGCCCCACGGGGTACCGGGTCGCCCAGAACTTGCGCGTGCTGGCAGTCGAGCCGACGAAGATCATCATGCAGCTGACTCGCAGCGCGGACTTTCAGCTTAACCAAGACGGCTTCGTCGGCTTAACCGTGCCCCCCGAGATGATGGCGTCGCTGGAGCCCTGCAAGGCGTTTCCCTCAGCCGTGGCACCGAACCCCATTAGCTTTTTACAATTTTCCATTCGGGCGATGCCCGGTCGCATCACAGGCACGTTCCCGACCATCACGGAGGTGGATATGCGGACGAAGGAAATCGTGGCGACGGTTACCTTTGAGGGCGACAGTTTCTTCGTCGGTGCGTCGGTCTCCAACGGCACGTTTCGCCCCTTCTTCGACGTGACGCCCCCGGACACGAATCCGACTGCGAGGGGCTTTGCCATCGCCATAGCCAAGGGCGTCGTCGCAACGGCGACCAACTCGAGCGCCGTCATCCGGTTCCTCCCCAACGCCACGTACGACGCCGCCCGCACCGAAACCGTTTTCCTGCGGGTGGACGCCGCCTTGACGACAAGCCGCCTGGTGCCGGTGATGGACATCGTGCCCCTCATTATTACCGCCGTCAACGGCAACCTCACCGCATCGCTGCCTACCACGAATGGCTCCGCGACGCTGGAGGAGACGATGATCAACGACGGCGGGTACGTCTTCAACTTCACGTTGCAGTATGAACGTTGGGTGCCGGCGACGGTATCGCAGAGGGTTCGGTCCTCTTTGCAGGTGATCACGGCCTTCCTGGCCGGCGGCATGGCGGGCAACGTGGACACCATTTTCGCGAACGACGCCTTCTCCTTCGACGGCTTGCAGCAGACCATGACGATCCGGCTGAAGCCGGCGCCTTTTTACGACATCACCGCACCCGAGACGTTCTCGATTGGCTTCACCCCAGACTGCTTTGTCAGCGGCTTGGTGCCGTCCGGCGCCACCACGTTCACCTTCACCGTCGCGAATAGCACCGGATTCGCCGAAGTCAGTGGCACCGCGGTGCTCGCGGGCACCCGAGACCTCATTGATGGTGGGGTGTTTTACGTCATTTCGCTGCACTACGACAAGTGGACCCCCGAAATCGTTAGCGCGGTCGACGGCGCCGACATCTGTGTTCTCGGCCGAAACCCTTCTCCGTCGTCGTGCACTCGAGCCGTCAGTGCAGATTTGCGAAACTTGACCGTTGTGTTCCAGTCGTTGCCGGACGCCCCCACCGTCAACACCACCTCGACCATCCGGCTTCAGCCGCAATACTTCGCCTCGGGCCGCCTTCCTCGCGGCAACTTAGACCTCCGTGTGTATGTCACCCCCGGCCGCGCCCGAATCAACTTTCTTGGCGGCATTAGCCAGCTGCCGGAGGACCAGTTCCGTGATGGGACGGTCCCCATGCTAGAGGCAGTGATCAACGGCGACCGGTTTTTCGATGCCCCCCAGGTCAAGGCCAGCCTCGTGGCGTCTGTGACCTGCCACTCCGACGCGTCGCAGCGCCTGAACAATCTCGGGATCGCCAGCGTGTCCACCGCCGCGCCGTCGTCCCAGGAGAATCAGCCGTTTGGCTTCTGCGCCCGCGCCGCCATTTTGTTCGAAACGGTGCGGTTTTCGTGCCAGGCGTCGGCGACGAACGGCGGCAGCGACTGCGCCATCTACCTCCAGGCGGACGCGAACTTCGACGTGTTCGTGCCAGAGACCGTCACGCTCTTCCTCACCGGGTCCAGCGTGCAGTCCCGTTTGTCCCCGAACGCGAACACGACTTTTGTCATCACGCCGACGGCTGGACGATTCTTCGTGTCGACGTCCTTCCAGAGCACTCTCTTTTCTCGCTCCATTTCCGCGCCCGAGCCACTGGAGACATCGACGGTTGAGGTGTCGCTCTACGGCGAGCGCTGGATGGACGATCCCACCGAGGCCATGACGCAGCTGCTGCCGACGATCACCAGCGATGCCGCCAATCGAGAGACAGACGGTTTCGAGCGGCACCGCAGCGTGATCCTGGCGCCAACGTCGTCTCCGCGACTGAGTTCCGCGAACCGTGTGCTGACCATGCGGCTCCTCCCCGCCCCAGGCTACAACATCTTCTCGCCGGAGATCATCTCGATCAAGCCCCCGGCGTCGTCGGTGCTGTCCGGCATCGCGCCGGTGCTGGCATCGGTCCCTGGCACCTTTACCATTCGCCCGTCGCTCGGTCAGGTCACGAGCTCTCCGGCATCCACTACCGCGACCGCGGTGCGGGACACAGGCGTAAACCTGACGTTGACACTCACCAACGACCAGTGGGACTCGGTCGCGCTCATCGACTTCACAACGGTGTCCGCAGCCGTGACCACGTCGGCCTCTCCCGCTGAGGAGCCGCACGGCTTCGCCGTCAACCGCGGGGTCATGATGAAAGCGATGGAGAAAACCGGAGCGCTCGTGAAGAGCACGTCTCTTTTCCTGGCGATGCAGCCGGCTCCCGGTTATGCTCTTTTGAAAAGTGAGGTCATCACGATCCAGATCCCGAGGAGCTGGCTGAATTCCAAGAACTTGCCGACGAAAGTGCGCCATGATTTCATTGTCCGACCGGAGTATCCCGTCGCCGAGGCGGTGATCTTCGGCGGCGTCAATGGGAGCTCCGCGAGCGTGGCCCCAGATATCGCATCGTGGACGGACCGCGTCGCCAACACGCTTGGGGTGTCGCCCACACAGATCGAGGTGTACCGGTTTGTCGCGGAGCCGAAGGTGGCGCCCTCATTTGGCTACTGGCGTATCAGCTTCCGAGTGATAACCGCTGAAGCTGTGGCGGCGAAAGCCAACAGCGGCAACATCACCACGGGAGCGGCCAATACTTCCGCAACCATATACGAACTTTACGACAACGCCGCCTCGTCGGTATTTGTGAACCTCGACCGCAGTTTCGCCAGGACGGCGTTCAACGTCTCGCTCGCCTTCTTCAACAACTCGGAGCCGCCTGCCGCTGAGTTTGCCCGGCTGGCAGGCGTGAACGCAGCCGGGCCCGATGACGGGAATGTGGGTCTCGCCCTGAACCTACGGTATCTGCTGTACATCACCGGGGCCATCATCGTCGCTCTCGTCGTCGCACTCGCCGTCTTCAAGTATCGCAACCGGTCGTCGCTTCCCTCGCAGCGATGGGCGACGTCCACCCGCACCGGCAACCTGTCGCTTCAGGAACGAGCAGCCGACCGTGCGAACGGAGTCGACGATCCGCTGGCGACCACCGATGCCGAAGAGCGGCTGCTCGCCCTGCACATGTACCGTGGCCAGACGATCGAGCATATGACCCTTGCAGGGAGCACCGCGGCCATCAAGGCGCGCGGCGACCCGCTTTTTGCGTCCGACCGCGAGGGGCCCTCCAGTCAGCGACCGGAGCCTTCCAACCGGTTCATCGCGTCCCCGCTGCTGGCGACGGGTGCCCACTCGCGCTTCGACGAGAACGACGACCTGGATGACACGGGATACGACGTCCCGATGTTTATGTATTCCGGCCAGTCGGGCCGTCAGGACGGGGCCTTACCGCCAGTAGGCAAGTCTTGGTCCGACGCGCGCCAAATCGCGTCCGATGCGGCCGACGCCGCGCTGTCTCACGACCTCTGCAGCACCCAGGCAAACGCCGTGGCCGCGTCGCGTACGCAGGCTGCCGTCGTTGTTGGCCGTACTCATTTCACGAAGGAGATGCCTGCTGCCGTCGAGCGGTTGCTAACCCTGCCGCCCCGACAGCCGTCGGAAATCATCTACCCGCCAATGATGGACCGCTCGGGCGTGTTCATGCCCCCCTCTCGCTTTACCATCGAGGAAGACCGGTCTCGGGCCAAGCCCGTGGTCTACAGGCCTTCGTAGTTAGGTAGGTCGACTCGAGGGTAGGTGGCGGCCGCCCCGTTCTTCTTCCTATTGCCCCTTTCCCGCAGTGCTTCATCCCTCCTCCGAAATTTATCGGTTGCTATTGATCGGTTGCTCACATCTCGTGGGCACCTCCCTATGCCCTGACTGTGCTTTGGTGCAATCTGTCAGGACCTGCGCTGCCGCCAGGAGTACCTCTCTCTCTCTCTCTCTCTTTCTCTCTCTCTCTCTCTCTCTCTCTCTCTCGTTTATCGCCCCCTTATTGTCACATCCCTCACCGCCGCTGTACCTCAGAACTGCAGGATGACCCAGATGCTCGCGCGAGACGGCGGGGGCATCACCCTGACGGTTCCGATACCGCCTGCCGTCAACGCTGCGGCCCCCCGCACCTCTGCGTCGCTGCCTTTGTCACCTTCGCTGCCCAGCGCCAATTTCCTCCGGCGTGCTTCCATCTTCGGCTACGACGCGTCGGGCACGCATCGCGACTGGAACATCGAATTTCAATCGCTATTGGAAGAGAGCCGCAGCGTGACGGGCATTCTGGCGTCGGGCACGCCTTCAAGTGCACAGCCTTCCTCCGAAACGCTGGCTATTGCACCGCAGGACCCGCAGCCTCTGACCCACGCCCCAACCAACATCACCTACTCCATGAACCGCTTGCTGTCCGAGTTCGGCCGTGAGGCGCACCGGTTGGTCGCGGCGTACAGTAACGTGAGGCAGGGCAAGCGTCACGCGGGAACGGACGGCGCGGTTCCTGTGCCGTCATCACCGCGAACCTTCGTCTCTGGCAATCTTGTAATGTACGTGTGGCCCGACGCGACGCAGGCCAAGCTGTACCGCAAGAACTTGCTGCAGTGCCTGCGGTCGCCGCTGATGCCTTTCTCATTGCCACTGAGCGAGTTCTTTTCGCGAGCTGGGATCAGCTACTCGGTACACGCCCTGCTTCCCATCGCACAGCGGGGCGGAGAGGAATCGGCGCCCCCGCAAGCAGACTGCCTCCTCTCTCGGGAGAGCGCGCCGGCTGGTAGTAATGTCGCCCTGCGCCGAGCCGTCGCTGAGTTGCTCATGTCGACTTGCGCGTCCCGCGATTACGTTGAACTGGCGGAACCCTCTAGCCCAATGCTGCCGGCGGCGGGCGCAACCAACAACACACCGAAGATGCCAGCGATAGTGACGGCTCGAGGCGTCGACGGGTCGGATTCATCCGCGGAAGGTTGGGGCGTCAGCCACGCATCCGAATCCGACTCGTCGGGAGGAATATTTTTGCTGAATGCGGTGCGCCGCGACGATATCGACTGTCGTTCGGTTCCGGCGTTAGACGTTGTCCTGGGCGACGACGGCCGCCACTACATCATCAATGGAGGGGCCTTGTTGCAGGGACTTGTGTCGGACGTCCCTGGGCGCCGACTTCCCGTCCTGGGCTCGCTGGCTGCTCACGACTACGCCCGAAGCGGCGGTGTCCTCGTGCGCTGTCCGCCTCACGGCGCCGCCCCGTTGGGAGCACCCGATTTGTTGCGCAGCATCCTGCGATATTTCTCCGACGCCGCACGTGGTGATCATCGCACGGGGCAGCCACTCGCAACCCCCAGTGCTCCAAACGCGCCCCCCGAAATAACATTGCTTTCTGGAGATGAAGGCTCGCTGCCCATTGGCACGCTGAGCCCGGTCATCCACGATGCCGGTTGGTCCATCGGCAGTATCGGTGAACTCTTTGCGGATCTTGTGTTCGCCTCGGCACCGGGACGAGGGTTTGACGTCCCGGCCCTGCAGCATCGTGACATGGCTGCCAACAGCGTCTCGCTGTTGCAAGATCAGCAGCATGCTCACGCGGCGTTTCGCCGCACAAACTGGTTGTCTCAGCGGCAACCACCGGCATCATCTCCTCGCAGCGCGGCGTCCCCCCGCAGCAACGCGTCGCCGAGCCACGCCGAACAAATGATGTTACGCCACGTTCCGGACGAGTCGCGAGCGAACGTGACCGCCTTCCAGCAGCAATTTTCTCCCGAGACGCTGCAACTGCTCAAGGTGCTCATTGGTGTGGAAATTTTGTCTCGCTGTGCGAAGACTCACTTTCGTCGCGTCTCACAGCGCGTGTTTCGGACGTCGCAACAAAGCGTTCTGCAGCAGGCAGACCTCAACGAGAGGGGGTCCTCTCCGGATGCTGTGCCAGCCAGCCCCAACCAACGCGCCGCCGCGGCCTCGCAGCAGATGATGGCCTCCATGTCCCTCGACGAGCTGGCGCCGTTTCACCTCGGCGACTCGCTGCGCTGCTTGCTGACCGCTGACGCTGTCTTCCGCGACGAGTTCTCTCCAATCATATTCAGCAACTTTCATCTCAGCCCGCTGTCCGATGGGGCGGCCTACGCCGAACTCGGCAAGCTGCGGTCAACGCACCGGGCAGCGATCGCTAATTTATTGTGTGCATTGACGGGTTTGTCGGTGACCGGAGGCACGTTGACGGCATTGGCGAGCGTGCGTCCGAGCGGCGATATGGCCAAGGCCGTGAAGGATGCGCTCTGCCCGACGCCGCGGTCGTCGTCGTCGGACCCGCGGGGAGCTACGGCCCCGTTGCGGCGCTCGACGATGCTCACGTGTGTCGTCCCACAGCGCATCGTGCACATGCTCGTGCAGGCCGTCCGGCGGCCTCCCTCCTCCTCGGGCGGCGGCGGGGAGGTCGACGGCGGGAGCGGGTCTTCCGCTCAATGGCGGGAGCGGACGGCGGTGCTCACTCGCCGCTTCCTCGGGGAGGTGGCCACCGGCGCCAAGTCGGCGGCGGGGAAGGTCTTTTACTTGCTGTCGCTCAGATTCGGCGCCTCCGTCTTGGCCGCGATCTGCGAGCTCGGCGACGCAAGGCGGTGTTTAGGCGCGGCCATGTCGCTCGCACAGGATAAGAAAATCCTCTCCCCAGAAACGGGAGCCGTTTACCTCTCTCGTGTGACCACCGAGCTGGCGGAGGTCGCGTTGCTCAGCGATGACATCGCCTCCGCGACGCAGCTGTACCGTGACGCCATTCGGTGCCTACCCGCCTTCAGCGCCGCCGTGCCGGCCATCAGTGGCGGGTCCGAGGCGGCGGCGGCGGACGCATCCACCAGCGCACAGCTCTTCCAGTGGCAGTTCTACCACGTACCGTACCATGGATTGCTGCGTTGCGTGCTGTCCGATAAATTCTGCGACGCCGCGGTATCGCCGGATGCCAGCGACGCTCGACTGAATTTGCTCCGTTCCACGGTGGCCGCCCTTGCCGACTGCTACGGGAATGCGGCGAAAAGTCTCGTCTTGTACAACGAGTGCGTGGCCACGGCACAACAGTTGATGGTTGCGCGCCAGCATCCCGAGGCGTCAGTGCTATTGCGAGTGGCGTTAAAAGTCGCCAGGGTCATTTTTGGCGGCTACTCGGCCCCCGTGGCGTCCAACTTGAATAGCCTGGCATTCTCCCTCTTCAACCACGACGCCAACACGGCCTCAGGCCGCTCCAACATTGAAGCGCTCATGAAGGAAGCGGTCACGGTCGCCGAGAGGCAGTATGGTTTAGGCAGCGCGCAAAGCCTCACGGCGACGCTCAATTTGTCCAACTTTTTCATGGCCACGCAGGCCTACGCTCGGTGCAGCGCCCTACTCCACGCGGCCATCCCGGTCGCGCGCAAACTGAGCGACGACGCCGCCGGAGACAGCGCGAGCCGCTCCGCCGGCAAGGCCCTCTTCACCCACTTCGAGCGCACCCGGTCGGCACTCCTCACGCGCTTTCAGACGCGCGCGCTATTCCTCGTGCGGAAGGTGCTGCGCGAAAAAGTGCTGCGACGGCGGTCGAACCACCGCTTCACAACCTCGGGCAAGTTGCTACAGCGCCTGGGGAAAGCGTATGTGTGCCGGAAGAACGTTCTGTGGTCCTCCGACGGCGGAGGCCGAATATCGCGCATGTGGGCGGCGGCGCACGCGACCGGCTTCTCGTTGCAGCAAGACACGATGGCTCACCACCTCCTACATGCGGCCGCTGTGGCAGCCGACACTGTACCCCCAGCAACCAGCCGCGAAACATCGGGCTCCTCGCCGAAGCACCGCAACGCGACCGCCAACAGCCCCCGGTCCGTTCGCCCGGAATCGTCGCCACTCACGCAGCAGCAGCCATCGCACGGAAACGCGACGGTGCCGTGCCGAAATTGGTTCGGTGAACTAGCGGTGCTCCTCGCAACGATTCCGCCCAACGCGAAGCAGGCAGTCGCCAAGTGCCGCGCGGTCCACGGCTTCATGGACGCGTTTAACGCGAGGGCGTATGCTAGCGTCGTCTTGGCCCTTTCATCCTCCACTTCCGCGAACGCCACCACGCCGGGAGCCGCACCACCAAGCGGCGACGGAGCCGCCCCAGATGCTCGTGAGGACGTCGGCTGTACGTTGACGAACACGATGAACCATCGCGTGAAGTTGCTGACGATGAAAACGGCGAGGAGGAAAGGCGCCGCTGCCGCTCCCGCGGTGACGGCATTCGTGGTCGACGCGTCGCTGCTCGTCCTTCCGCTGGACACGGCCACATCCTCACCTTCCCTGCTCCCGTTCGGCTACCGCCAGCGGGCTGCCTTTGTCTTCCTGGTCTGCCACCACCTCAGCCCGCTGCTGTGCCACGCCACGCCGACGGTGCTTGTGGAGCGGTACCGCGCCAACTACCTCGTGCAAGCGATTGCGCCACTTGGGACTGCGGGTAGCCCACCGGTGTCGGTTGCACGGCGTCTCAGCGTCGTCGTCAACGACGTCGCCCATGTGGCAGTGGGGCGGGGGGAGGAGGGCACCACCACCGCCCCTCGTCGCTTCGTTGAGCTGATGCCCTTCCCAGCGCGGCCGGGGGCACACGTCCCGCCGCCCGCCACGCAGCCTCCGCAGCTGACAGCTTCTCGATCTCGCACTGAGGATCGGGTCGATGCGTTGTCTTCGCATGCACAGGCCGTCGCCATGAGCATCAGCATGTATCCCGTCTTCGCAAAGGAGCGGCGGCACTATCACTGCGCCGGGGTGCCCGGTAGCCTCGACGCCCAGCGACAGCCTGCGACCGATCCTGCCCATGCCGCGGTGTCGCACCAGCTCTGCTTGACCTTTGCGGCAATGCTGAGTGGGCACGCGTTCTTGCTCGACATCAAGCGCGACGACCTGCCGCTTCAATTTCCAATCGAGCCCAGCGAAA
>ERZ1292630.1941-Hain-H41-02um-R3-1941-length-19648-cov-4_pt1 | contig 19648 bp, 20 predicted proteins | sample MGYA00564408_ERZ1292630 | MGnify/ENA primary metagenome ERZ1292630 (study PRJEB36523, sample SAMEA6512641) | groundwater metagenome | collected 2019-01-08 | study: AquaDiva: Metagenomics assemblies of 32 groundwater samples
CCGACGGCGTGGACGCCGGGGATCATGCACGGCGACTACCACTTCGCCAACCTCATGTACGCGCATGACGGACCGCGCCTGGCGGCGATCGTCGACTGGGAGATGTGCACCATCGGCGACCCGCTGCTGTCCGCCTATTGGAAGGATCCCGAGTTCGACGCGAGTCAGCGCGCCTTCTACTACGTGCGCGTTATTGAGATTCCAACCCCGCGCTGGACGGCGTACGACGCGGCGCGCTTCGGCATCTCGATGTCGCCCGACGTGCCCATGAAGCAGCAGGAGCGCGCCTGGGCGTCACCGATCTGGTACACGCCGTGACCGTAAGGACGCGCTCTGAACGACACGAAAAGCGTAGAGTCGGACCTCAATGACGCGGCAGGCTCTCAGCCGAAGGAGAAACGGATGAAGGGATCGACGAAGGGATGGACGGCGCTCGCGGTGCTGCTCGCGGCGGGCGCCTGCGCGAAGCAGGAGGCGCCGCCGGCGGCCGCGGCCGAGCCGGAGAAGCCGAAGATGGAGGCGGCGGCGGATGCCCGCCTGAAGGCGATGAGCGCCACGCTCGCGGCGGCGCAGTCGTTCTCGTTCTCGACCACGGCGCGGATCGAGCGCGTCAACGCCAAGGGCGAGAAGGTCGCGCGCGAGTCGACGTCGGAGTTCGTCGTTGCCCGGCCGAACCGGTTCTGGAACAAGCGGGTGCGCGACGGAGCGGGCGGGCTCGGGGTGTATGACGGCACGACGCTCTCGCTGCAGTCGGACGCCGAGAAGGTCTGGTCGCAGGTCGAAATGCCGCCGACTCTGGACGAGGCGCTCGACTACGCGGCCGAGGTCTATCGCTTCCCGATGCCGGTCGCGGATCTCCTCTACTCGGATCCGTACGGCTCGTTCGTCGCCGACGACACCGCGGCGAAGTCGGGCGGCAAAGAGTCGATCAACGGCGTCGATTGCGAGAAGGTGATCGTCAAAACGCCGGTGGTCGAGGCCGACATCTGGATCGAGGCCGGGGATCGCGCCCTGCCGTGCAAGCTCGACATCATCTACACCGAACAGGATCAGAAGCCGCACGCGACGATTGTCTTTTCCAACTGGAACCTCGCGCCGGCCGTGGACGACAAGCTCTTCGCGTACTCAGCGCCGGCCGGCTACAACAAGATCCGCATGGTCGCCGAGATGTCCGCGGAGGAAGAGCAGCTGGTGCGCGTGGGCGCCGCGACCCCGGCGCCGGCCGAAAAGAGCAATTGACAAAGTGAGAGGAGAACGAGACATGACCAGCAACAGCCAGGGCATTCGACGATTCCTGATCGGGGCGGTCGCCCCGGTGCTCGCGATCGCGCTGCTCGTTCCGGCCGAGCTCTCCGCCGGGCGCCCGAGCGGCGCGAAAGCCGGCGGCGGCGGCGGTTCGAAGAAGGCCGCCTCGAGCGGCTCGTCGGTGCGACAGTCGCACGTTCAGTCGAGCGGCGGCGCCAACGTCAACCGCTCGAGCGTGCAGAACAAGAACGTCAGCAAGAACACCGCCAACACCGCGAACGTCAACCGGACCAACGTCAACACCACCAACGTCAACAAGAACAACATCAACAACACGAACGTCAACGTCAACAAGAACACCAACGTCAACGTCCACAACCGCGACTGGGAGGGCGGCGGAAACGTCGAGGGCGTCTACGTCGGCGAGGAGCACGTCTACGTCAAGGGCGAAGAGAACCGCGTCTGGGTGGGCGGAGGCGAGGGCGAGGTGTTCGAGAACGGCGAAGGGTTCGGCGTCGGCCTCGCGACTGGCATCGTCATCGGCGCGATGATCGCTTCGCCGCCGCCGCACTACACCACCGTCGTGGTCTCCGGCTCGAGCTACTACTACTCGGACGGCGCTTACTACTCCCAGGTCTACAACGGCGGCGAAGTGGTCTACCAGGTCATCGCGCCGCCGATCGGCGCCGTAGTCACGGTGCTGCCCGGCGGTTGCGTCGACCACCGCGTGGGGAACGTGGTCTACCGGAACTGCGGCGGCTACTACTACCAGCCGCGCGGCTCCTCCTGGGTCGTGGTCCGGCTGTAGCGCAGGCCGGGTTTCGTCTCGATGTCGTCAGGGGATCGGCTCCGCGCGGCCGTGCCGCTCCTGGTGCTCGCCCTGGTGGCGATGCACCAGATCCGGCTCGCTCGGACGGCGCCGCTCACCCCCTGGAAGGGGGGCGGCTTCGGGATGTTTTCGACCACCGACTCCCTGAGCACCCGGCGCCTGCGCATCGTGGTCAGCGCGCCCGGACGGGGCGAGGAGATCGAGACTCCCGCCGGGCTCCACAAGCTCGCCGCCCGGGCGCTCGCCCTTCCCGACGCGGCGCGGCTCGAGCGCCTCGCCCGGGCGATCGCCCGCGAGGAGCGCGCGGCGGGCCGGCCGGTCGATGCGGTCGAGCTCGAGGTCCTCGGAAGGAGCTACTCCGAGAAGACTCTCTTCGCGAGCGAGCTCCGGCTCGGCCACCACGAATACCAGGACGATCGGTTTGCCGCCCACGAACGCTGAAGCTCGCGCAGGCGGGCCGCTCGCCGGCGAGGAGCTCGCCGTCGACCGCTGGATCCTCGCCGGCACCTCCCTCCTCTTCCTGATCCGCCCCGGGGGACCCTGGTGGGTGCGGCTGGGGCTGATCCTTCTCGCGGCCCTGGCGCTCCTCGGGCCCCGGCGGCTGCCGCGCCCCGGGCTCTGGTGGAGCTTCGCCGCCCTCCTCGGGATTCGGCTGATCGTCGAGTGGCCGCTCGCGGACAACCATCTCTATCTCGAGTCCTACTGGGCGCTCGCGCTCGCCCTGGCGCTCGGCGCGGCGGCGCCGGCGGAGGTGCTCAAGCGGAGCGCGCGGCTCCTCATCGGCGGCGCGTTCGCCTTCGCCGTGCTGTGGAAGGCGGCGCTCTCGCCCGACTACCGCGACGGCCGCTTTTTTCGCGTCACCCTGCTCGAAGATCCGCGCATGACCCACGCGCTGCGCCTCGCCGGCCTCGACGAGCCGACCATCGCGGCCAACCGCGAGGCCCTGAAGCCGTGGCCCGCCGGCGTCGAGCCGGTCGACCCGCCGCGCGTCGACGAGCCCCCGGTGCTCCGGCGGCTGGCGACCTTTCTCACCTGGTGGGGAGGCATCGGGCTCGAAGCGCTGATCGCGATCGCTTTCCTCCTGCCGCTGCGGGGCCGGGTGGAGCTGGCCCGGCCGCTGCTGCTGCTGGCCTTCTGCATGTCGGTCTACGCCCTCGCCCCCGTGTCCGGATTCGCCTGGCTGCTTCTGCTGATGAGTCTGGCCGCTCTGCCCGTGGGGGCCTCGCCGCGCTGGCGGCAGGCGCACGCCGCGGTCGCGGCGCTCGTCCTGCTCTGGGGCGAGATGCCCTGGTCGAGATTCCTCGATGCGGTTTCCGGATGATTCCCGTGTCGCTACGGCGTCGCGATAGGATCCAGGCGCGCTCCTCGCGTGGATCGTCGCGGCGACTCGTCGCTCGGCGGAATCGCTGGACGAAGACCGAAGATCCGATGCCCTTCGAGCCGCCGCGCTCGAAACAACCGAAAGGAAGAGAAAGATGAAGATCCAGAAACCTTCCGGGCTCATGTGCGCAGTGGTCGCCGTGCTCGTTACCGCCGCCGTCGCGCCCGTTCGCGCCGCTGAACCGACGCCTTCCCAGATGACCAAGGCCGAGCTCGTCACCGTGGTCGGCCAGGTGCTGGCGCTCGACCTCGCGACGCGCGAAGTCCGGCTCGCCGGGCCGCTCGGCGGCGAGATCGAGGCCGAGGTCGCTCCCGAGGTTAAGAACCTGGACCAGGTCAAGGTGGGTGACCTGGTCGAGCTCGCGTACTACCAGTCGATCGCGGTCTCGGTGCACAAGAAGGGCGAGCCGAATCCGCTCTTCGAGGGCGGCGACGCCTCCTCCGCGGCGCCGGGTGAGCGCCCCGCGGCGCAGATGTCGAAACAGGAGAAGATCACCGTGACCGTCGTCTCGGTCGACCCCGAGACGCGCATGCTCGTGGTCCAGGGGTCCGACGGCACGCTCTTCCCGACCGAGGTCAAGCGACCGGAGTTCGTCGCCAAGATGAAGCAGCTCAAGCCCGGCGACCAGCTCGATGTCGTCGTGACCGAGGCGGTGGCGGTAAGCGTCACGCCGGCGACCGCCGGAGCCGCGCCGTCCGCGACCTACACCGCCGGAACGCTGATCGTCGACAAGGGCGAGGTGCTGCGCGTGATGGGAACCACGCTCCTCGTCCGCAACGAGCAGGGACGAACGGTGAGAGTGAAAGTCGATCCGTTGTTCAAGTTCCTGATCGACGGCCAGGAGACGTCGGTCACCGATTTGAAGCCCGGAATGCGCCTCGCGCGGACCGCGTTCCGCGTCACCGACGTGCAGTACGTCGAAGCGCCCTGAACGACAGGGATCACGAACTGGTTGACGAGGAGGGAGTGAAATGAAGATTCGTTCCAGAAACTGGTGGATCGCGGGAGTCGTCGTGGCTCTCTGCTCGGCCGGCGTGGCCTCGGCGGGCAAGCAGCAGGGCTGGGAGAAGCTCGGCGCGCGCAAGGTGACCGATCGCGTCGACCATGACGAGATCGTGGTGACCTCGGCGAAGGGTGACTTCAGGAGCCTCAAGATCGCGGTGCGCGACCACGGCGTTCAGTTCCGCGACATGAAGATCCACTTCGGCAACGGCGGCACGCAGGACGTGGAGCTCCGCGCGGTCATTCCGGCCGGAGGGGAATCGCGGGTCATCGACATCGCCGGTAATGACCGGGTCATCCGCAGGGTCACGTTCGTCTACGACAGCCAGTCGCTGGGCGGACGCAAGGCGACGGTCGTTCTTTTCGGCAAGAACTGAAACGGAGAAAAAGATGAAACGAATCGCGGTTTTTTCCATGGTTCTACTTTGCCTCGTGCTGACCGCGCCACTGGCGGCTCATGGTCCGGTTCCCCGGACACAGGTCGCCACGGGTCAGTCGTTGACGATCTCGGCGGAGATCGTGGCGTTCGACGCCGCCACCCGCAAGATCTCGCTCAAAGGGCCGCTCGGCGGCACCGTGGACGGCGTCCTCACCGAGGAGGTCAAGGACCTGACGAAGTTCAAGGTCGGCGACATGGTGAGCGCCACTTATTACGAGGCGATCGCCGCGAGCCTGCACCGCAAGGGGGACGCCCGGCCGCTCTTCTCGGCCGCCGACGTGGCGGCGAAGGCGCAGATGGGCACACCGGACTCGACTTCGGTGACCAGGACGGTGACCGTCTTCTCCGTGGATCTGCCGGCGAACACGGTGGTGATGAAGGGAGCCGACGGCACGCTGCACCCGGTGACCGTTCAGCGGCCGGAGTTCCAGGCCAAGCTCAAGGACCTGAAGACGGGCGACCAGGTCGACATCACTTACTCCGAGGCGCTGGTCAGCGGCCTTCGGCCGATGGCCCCTGGCGAGGAGGCCAAGGCGACGATGAAGGTGGGCACGCTGGTCATCGACAGCGGTGAGATCGTCAAGCGCAATCAGAACGTCCTGATGATCCGCAACGCCAGCGGGCGGATGATCAAGGTGGTGGTCGAAGGCGATTTCAAGTTCAACATCGACGGCAAAGAGATGACCGTTTACGAGCTCAAGGAGGGCACCAGGCTCACCCGCACGGCGATTCGCGTCAAGGAAGTGAGCTACTCGGGCTAGCGTCACGGTTTCGATGTCGAACGGGGCAGGAGATTCAACATGCTCACTCGCGCGTTTCAGTGGTGCCTCTACGTCGCCGCCGCCTGCCTGGCCGCGGCCGCGATCTTCGGGCTGATGAGTTACGTCTCGGTCTCGATCGCGGTCGGCAACAGCGGCCTCAAGCCGGAACTCGCGCAGTCGTTCCGCGCGCACTGGCTCGGCTCGGCGCTGCAGTCGCTGCTGCTCGCCGGACTCCTGGCGCTGGCGGGGTGGCGGCCGGGCTCGATCTCGCGCTCCGCGATCGTCTTCTGCGGGCTCCTGCCGATCGCGAGCGCGGCCCTCTTCTTCACCCTGGTGGGGAGCGGCTGGGGTCAAGCGCTCTCCGGAATCGCGGCGGCGGCGGTCCTCCTCGGGGCGCTCCTCTGGCCAGGGAAGTAGCTCCAGGTTTCATTGCCGATCGTCTTTCGAATAGCATCCGAGAGTAATCTCCAGGGAGAGACCGAACATGAGCCCGACTTCGCGCCTTGCCGCAGGAACGATTGCAATTTTCGCGCTGGCCGGAATGGCCGCGCACGCTGAAACAGACTACCTATGGCCGCGGTTCTCGGTCGACGCAGGCGCCCTCAGTCTCTCGACCCAGGACGAGATCCGGCTCAATGGCGAGCTCGAAATCCTCGGCCGCCCGGTCGATTTTCAGACCGACTTCGGGCTGCCGGATTCGAAGACGGCCCTGGGCCTGCGGCTCGACTGGGCCTTCGCGGACCGGCATTCGGTGGACCTGCAGTACTACTCGCTCGACCGGGACGCCTCCCGCTCGATTCTCCGCGAAGTCGAGATCGGAAACATCGAGTTCCCGATCGGAGCGAGCGCGTCGGCGTCGTTCAAGACGACGACGATCGAGTCGTCATACACCTACTGGTTCCTGCGCAACGAAAGTTTCGGTCTGGGCGGGTCGTTCGGACTCGTCTACCTGGGCCTGGACGCCGGCGTCAGCGCCCGCGGCCAGTTCGGCCCGGGCGGGAGCACGGTCTCGAGGAGCATTTCGGAGAGCACCGACGTGCCGGTGCCGATGATCGGCATGGCGGTCAAGGGGAGTCCGTTTCGTCGGCTGGTGCTCTTCGCCTATGGACGAATCCTCCCCTCCGTCTCGGTCGGCGACTACGACGGTTCGGCTGGCTCCTTCGGCGCCGGCGCGAACTACTTCCTGTTCGGACCGCTGGCCGTCGGCGCGAGTTTCAACGGCACCTACTACAGGGCGGGCATCGACACTTCGAACTGGGAGGGCGATATCGACCTCTCGCAGAACGCCTGGAACCTCTACCTCCGCGCCGCCTGGTGAGGCGGATCTCGAACGGCCGAGCTCCCGCCGGTCGGCGACACCGTGGACGTTTCGAACGCGACTTGAAGCAACACCATCGGCGCGCCGGAGCTGATCGAATCGCAGGCGATGCCATAGGTTCCGCGACGTGAAGCGTTGGCTGCGGGAGCCCCTCGTCCACTTCCTCCTCCTCGGCGCGGCGCTTTTCCTTTGGTACGAGTGGCGCGGCGGCGGCGGTAGTTCGGGCTCGACCCGCATCGCCCTCGGCTCCGGTCAGATCGAACATCTCGCGGCGGGCTTCGAGCGCACCTGGCAGCGGCCGCCTGGCGAAGCGGAGCTCAAAGGGCTCCTCGATGATTGGGTGAAGGAGGAGATCGCCAGCCGCGAGGCGATGGCGATGGGCCTCGATCGCGACGACACCGTGATCCGCCGGCGCCTGCGCCAGAAGCTCGAGTTCCTGGCCGAGGACGCCGCGGCCGCCGTCCCGCCTACCGGAGGGGAGCTCGCGGCCTGGCTCGAGAACCACGCTTCGGACTACGCCGTCGAGCCGGAGATCGCGCTGCGGCAGGTCTTCATCAGCGTGGATCGGCGGGGCGCCGCGGCCGAGTCGGACGCCGCGGAGCTTCTCGAGAAACTCCGCGGAGAGGGCGCCGACGCCAGGCTCGAGGAGCTCGGTGATGCACTGATGCTCCCTGGCGAGCTCGAGCGCACACCGAAAGATCAGATCGCGCGCGCTTTCGGAGCGGAATTCGCCGAAGCGGTGGCGGTGGCTGAGGTCGGCCGTTGGGTCGGGCCGCTGCGCTCTGGATTTGGCCTGCACCTGATCTTCGTGCGCGAGCGTAAGGAAGCGCGGCGTCCCGCCCTGGATGAGGTGCGCTCCGAGGTCGAGCGCGACGTCGTCGCCGACGCGCGCAAGCGCCAGCTTGCCAGCATGTACGAATCGCTCCTCGCGAGGTACACAGTGGCGATCGAGCCGCGAGCCGCGGAGAAGAAGGCGGCGCCGTGACGAAATCGCGAGGATGGATCTCGCCTGGCGCGACGGGGTTCGGGTTGCTGCTTCTGAGCCTCCTTGCCGCGAGCCCGCTTGGCGCCCACGAAACGCGGCCCGGCCTGCTCGAGCTCACCGAAACCGCGCCGGATACCTATAGCCTGCTCTGGAAACGGCCGTCGGGCGGCGAGGTCGAGATCCGCATCGCGCCGGTCTTTCCCGAGGGCTGTCAGTTCTCGGCGCCCGACCGGCAGCAGCTCACCCCCGGCGCCGAGATCGTGCGCGGCCGGCTGCGTTGCCAGGGAGGTCTCGCCGGCAAGACGCTCCGCATCTCCGGTCTCGAATCGACCATCACCGACGTGCTGGCGCGCGTTCACCACGCCGACGGCCGGCTCGAGAGCCATGTGCTCCGGCCGGTCGAGCCCGCGGTCGCCCTCGGCGAGTCGACCACCGGCGGCCAGCGCGCCCTGGGCTACCTGCGGCTCGGCATCGAGCACATCCTGCTCGGCGTCGATCACCTGCTGTTCGTTCTCGGCCTGCTGCTGATAGTCGCCGATCGCTGGACGCTGGTGAAGACCGTGACCTCGTTCACCCTGGCGCACTCGATCACGCTCGCCATCGCGACGCTCGGTTACGCGTCGGCGCCAGGTCCGCCCCTGAACGCGGCGATCGCGCTCTCGATCCTCTTCCTTGGCCCGGAGATCGCGCGCCGCTGGCGCGGCGAGTCGAGCTTCACGATCCGGAACCCCTGGGTCGTCGCCTTCGCTTTTGGACTGCTGCACGGCTTCGGCTTCGCCAGCGGCCTGAAAGCGATGGGCCTGCCGCAGCCGGAGATCCCGCTGGCGCTTCTTCTGTTCAACGTCGGCGTCGAGCTCGGTCAGCTCTTCTTCGTCGTCCTGATCCTCGGACTCGAGCGCTCGTTCCGCGCGCTCGAGATCCGCTGGCCGCGCTGGGCCGTGGCGCTGCCCGGCTACACGGTCGGCGCCCTCGGCGCCTTCTGGACGATCCAGCGCACGATGATGTTGGTGCGAGGATCGCGTTGAGCGACGCGGTCCTCATCGTTCGCCGAACCGCGTCTCCCTGGCTCCAGGCTCTCGCGCTCTTCTTCGTCGCGCGCGCCGCGTTCGCTCACGAACAGGTTGGCGCCGCCGCCGGTCTCCTCACGGGTCTGCGGCATCCGATCTCCGGGCTTGACCACGTGCTGGCGATGATCGCCGTCGGCCTCTGGGGCGCCCAGCTCGGCGCGCCGGCGATCTGGCTGCTGCCGGTGACCTTCCCGATGATGATGGCGTGCGGCGGCTTCCTCGGTCTGGTCGGCGTGCCGTTGCCGGGAGTCGAGATCGCCATCGGCCTCTCGGCCCTGGTGCTCGGCGCGATGGTCGCCGCCGAAGCGCGGCCGCCGATCGCCGTCGCCGCGCTCCTCGTCGCCGGTTTTGCGATCTTCCATGGCCACGCGCACGGCGTCGAGTTGCCGCCAGGGCAGAATGGCCTCACCTACTCGATCGGTTTCGTCGTCGCGACCGGTTGTCTCCACGCCGTGGGCATCACGGTCGGCCTCGTAGAGCGTTGGAATTGGGGTCGTGTCGGGCTGCGCGCGGCCGGAACCCTCGTGGCGCTCGCCGGCGTCTGGTTCGTCTGGAGCGCGTTGAAGTGAAGGCGGTTCAAGCCCGCGCGGCCAGCCGGTGCGCCCTCTGGATCGCGCTCGCCGCGACCCTGGCCTCGGCGTCGCCCGCCAGCGCGCACCTGGTGACGACCGGCCTCGGTCCGGTCTACGACGGCATCTCGCACCTCCTGGTCAGCTTCGATGACCTCTTGCCGGTGTTCGCCCTGGCGATGCTCGCGGGCTTGAACGGTCCGGTGGCCGGCCGAAGGCTGCTGTTCGTGCTCCCCGGCGCCTGGCTGCTCGGCGGCTTCGTCGGCCACGCCGCCCGCCTTTCCCCTCTTCCCGGCGCGGTGACGGCGCTGTCACTGATCATCGCCGGCGTGCTGACCGCCGCGGACCGCAAGCTACCGCCAGCGATGGTGACGGCGCTCGCCGCGGCGATCGGCGCGCTCCACGGCTTCCTGAACGGCGCGGCGCTCGCCCGGGATGGCCGCGAAGCGCGGGCGCTCCTCGGCATCGCCGCGGCGGTCTTCGTCCTGGTGGCGCTGGTGGCCGCCCTCGTTACCCGGCTGAACCGCCCGTGGACGCGCATCGTCGTGCGGGTCGCGGGCAGCTGGATCGCGGCCATCGGCCTCCTCATGGCCGGTTGGGCGCTGCGGTAAGGAATCGCTCGAGGCGCGCCGCGCCGCACGGCCCGGACGCACGGCCCGGATACGGTAGCTGCGCTGGAATCCGGCAAGCCCACCCGAAAGGGCGGCGGCGCCTGAACTGGGCGCGGGTATAGTTCCTGCAATGAATCCCGTGGTTTACGGAGCCGCGCGCGAAAGGGTTGCGAAGTTCTGCCGCCCCTGTTAGAGTTGACCTGCAGGAGCCGGTTGGCGGCGCGACTCGAGGGTTCGCCCAGTACATGGTGAGGAGAAAGTTCGCGGTCAGTGTCCGGTCTTGCGGTCTTGCAGAAGGTTTCAAATTCCCCTCGTCGCTGCAGTCCAGGTCGCAATCGTAGCGACCGGAGCGCCAGCCGTAGTGGCGGATGTCGAGTCCGAGTGCGCTGCGGAGCGGGGACTACGCAGGGGTAGCGGTGAATTGTCGTCGCCACCCAAGGAAGTTTGGAAAGGGTTCAGAAATGTCCAGGAAGCTTTTTTTGCTGTGCGTCGCGGTGATGATGTTGGTCGCGGGTGGCGCCGCTCCGGCGGTGGCCGGCCAGCCGAACTTCGAGATCTTCGGTGGCTACTACTACTCCAATGAGGATGGGATCGATAACGACCTCACCTACGGCGTGCGCTTCGGCGGCCGACCGGCGGAACAGTTCGGCTGGCAGATCTCGGGTAGTCTTTTCGACCTCAACAACGACGGGAACCAGATCGCTGGCATCGGCGACGCGAACGCGTTCCTGATCGACGCCAGCGCGCAGTGGTTCCCGGGTGGTGGCAACTTCGCCCTGTTCGGCGGCCTCGGCTTCGGGAGTGTCGACGTCGACCTCATCGGCACGACCACCGATGTTTCTGACGACGCGCTGACTTACCACTTCGGCGTCTCGTACATCTTCCAGGTGGGCGAGAAGTTCTACATCCGCCCGGACATCCGGTTCCGTGAGTTCACGGGCGACCTCTACGACAGCCTTGACACCGAAGCCTCCGTCGGTTTCGGCTGGAACTTCTAAACCCCCCCGAGATGCGTGAGGGGGGCCGGGCGGTGCCGTCCGCGGCGCCGCACTCCCTTCCCGCGTCGAGGTCTAGGTGAATGAAGTCGACGCCGCGCGAGCGGCGGACGGCCTGAACGACAAGGGCAGCGAGGCGACTCGCTGTCCTTCTGTTTTTTATCGCCGGTCGCTGCCGCCGTGAGCTTTCCGGTCGATCGTTGGCGGGGCGCGTCAAGCAGGGACGGCGCCGGTCAGAAACGGAAGGTGCTGCCGAGCTGCAGCTGGCCCGCGCTGCCACTCTGCTCGTCGAGGTTGATGCGACGCCCCCAGAGAACCTCGACGACCAGGTCGAGGCGCGGTATCGGGGACCAGGCCAGGTTGAGCGTGTAGCGCTCGGTGCGGTGAAGGGCGGCTCCGTCCTGGGCCGCGGCGTTGTCGACCCAGACATAGCCGATCGTCACCGTCGAGCGCACCGTCTCCTTCCACCCGTGCTCGTAGCCCAGGTAGGTCGCCGCGACGGGCAGCGGATCGAGACTGTCGAGCTCGGGGTCGTAGATGGCGTCCTGCCCCCCCTCCGCCGCGAGGTCGGAGATGTAGCGCCCGATTCCCTTCCCCGCGTTCCACGCGAAGCGGATCAGGTCGCGTTCGCGCGCCCAGGGCGCCGGCAGGACGCCGCTCAGGTTCAGCCCGTAGCCGGTCGTCGAGAGCGTCTCGCGTGCCCTGCCGGTGACGCCATCGATCTCTCCCCGAAGCTGTCGCAGGAGGATCGCACCCTGAACATGGCTCCCCTCGCCCAGAAGCGCCAGGCGGAACCGCGCCTGCTCGGGCTCGAAGCGCAAGCGCACGACAAGATCGGGCACCTGGTTGACCCCCGTCGCGCCGGTCAGGTCAGGATTCGCTTCCTCCGCCGCGAGCGCGAGATCCAGATGCTCGCCGATCGGGCGCGTCCACCGCACCTGCGGCTGTCGGAGAAGCGAGATGGCGTTCAGACCCTCGAAATCGATGCCGTTCGGCTCGGCCTCGGGGTCCGAGAAGGTCGCCCAGGTCTGCCCGAGGAGCCACCGCTGCCACTGCCCGAAGGCGTGTCGCAGGCGATAGTGGTCGCTGCCGCCGGCGAAGTCGCCCTCGATGAAGGCGCGCATGTAGCCGACGCCGGTCGGCGTCCGCAGGTCGAAGTTGAAGCGGCTCGGGATCACCGAGAACTCGACCCGCGACGTCTTGCCCGCCGCTTCGCTCCCCGCGACCGGAATCGAGGAGGTCACGAACCGGTCGTCGCTCCCCAGAGCGTCGAACGAGTCGATGTAGACCATGCGCACCTGGCCGCCGATCCGGAGCGCCGCGTCGGTGCCCGGGATCTTGAAGGAGCCCGGAAACTGACCCTGGAGGTTCCGAACCGCCATCTCGGGCACCCGCTGCACCGACTGCTCCACCTCTTCCAGGCGCGCTTCGACGGCCCGCGCGATCGACTCGTCGAGCGGCTCCTGCTGAATCTCCTGCACTTCGTTGTGGGTCGAAAGCGCCAGCGCGCTCGCCTCCTCGAGCTTCTTCTCGAGCTCGGCCAGCCGCTGCTCCTGGGCGTCGAGGCGCTCCTGCTGCGCCGCGAGCTCCTGCTTCTGCGCCCCGATCAACCGGCGTTGCTCGTCGATGAGCCGCGCCAGCTCCTCGAAGGTCGCGGGGGACGCCGAGGACTCCGGCGCCGGCGGGCTTGAAGCTGCATCCTGAGAGAACAGCGCGCCCGGCCAGAGCGGCAGGGCAAGAAGTAGAGCTGCGACGAATCGAGTCTCACCCATGAGAGCTTCCTACTCGGGATTTCCGGCCCCCGAACTGCGGCGGCCCGACAGCCCCGAACCGCTTCAGAAGCCGAGCTTGGCGGCGAGGTAGGGGCCGGACAGCGTGAGCTCCGACTCGACCTCGGCGTTCCGGTCTTCCTCCTTGAGCTCGACGGCCATGTGGCGATAACCGGCGAGCAGGGTGTGGCGCCCCTCTTTGCCGAACGTGCGGCCGAATCCGAGCAGGGCGTTCCAGGTCATCTCCGTCCCGCCGGCGGCGACATCGGCGCGGGCGTTGAACAGCCAGCGCTCCGAGATCTTGCCTACGTAGCGCGCGCCGACCAGCCCATCGACGAGCGTCCCGCCCGCGTCGTAACGATGGGTCTCGGTGGAGCCCGAGGGGAAGTCGATGCGCGCCTCGATCGTCTCGTTGAGGTCGAAGATCCGCGCGCCGTAGAGCAGCGCGAAACCCTGGCCGTCGCCGCGCCGATTGTAGATGCCGCCGATTTCGAGGATCGTCGTCTTCATGTCGATCTTGGCGCCGATCGAGCCGCCGGCGGGGCCGGGCAGCGCGACGTGGACGTCGCTGTTGCCGAGATTGAGGTAGGTGCCGTCGAAGAAGATGCCGTTCCTGCCGTTCTGCCCTTCGAGGTGCAGCATGACAGCGGAGTCGGTGTGTTCGAGAATGTTCGAGATGTCGACCGTCACGTCGGCGACCTGCCGGTCGTTGACCTCGACGTCGACGCCGATGTCGGACAGCCAGAAGTACGGCGTGACGCTCCAGTTCCAATCGCTCGCCGCCGCTGGTCGCGCCCCGAACAGCAGTGCGCCGACCGCGCCGACTCCACAAGCCAGCCGCTTCAGGGTCGCTCTCTTCATCACTCTTCCCTCACTGGAATCGAGAGGCGGGAAGATTCCGCCAACCGACGGCCAAGATACCAGACGTCGCCGACCGCGCCGTGGCGGACGGCGAGCTAGTTGCCAGACGCGGTCTCAGCGGTCTCCGGAGCGTCGTCTACCGTGACCAGGTCGACCTCGTCGAGCGAGTTGCCGGTCGGATCCCAACTTTCGTCCGGGTCGTAGGCCTCGACGAGTGTTACCGCCGTTCCGGTGTCGGCGCCGAGGTCCTTCTGGAAGGCGATGCCCTGGTGATTGATCAGAAAGGTCATGAGTCCGGAGTTGCCGTACTTGGCGGGCCAGGCGATGGCTGCGAAGCCATGCGTCAGCCGGCCCTGCGCGTCGAGGTAACTCTTCTCCCCGCCGGGAGCGCTCTTGCCCTGAGTCGAGATCATCCGGTAGTGATAGCCGTGAAAGGCCTGCTCGGGCGCGCCATAGCCCTCCGCTTCGGCGAACAGGTCACCGAGCGGGCTCAGCGCTTCGCCCTCGGTCGGTTCCCAATAGAGGCCATCGTGCGCACCCGCGGTGCTGAAAAATCTGCGGGCGAAGGCCGGTGGGTTGTCGTCCCGTCCAGTGGATCTGTACTCGTACTGGGCATCGACCAACGCATGCAGCGAGGTGAGCGTCGAGAGCTCGTTCCTGCCGATCCGGCGGTTCAGCAGCTCCTCGCGGCCCGCCGCGGTGTCGAATCGCCAGCGCTTGCCGTCCGCAGTGCGGACGAGCGGAATCGGCATCGGCCACGCCTGCTCGCCGAAGAAGGCCACCCGGGTCTTCTCGTCGAACTCCTCGAAGGCGACCTTGGCGAGGATCATCGCCTTGACCCGTTCGGCGTCCTCGCGGTCGGCGACTGCGTCGCCGGACCTGAAGAGCTCGGCGCTGCCGGGGCCGAAGATCGCTTCGGTCTGCTGGTCATCGCCGGCGCCGATCAGCCCGGCCACGGCTTGCACCGCCTCCTCCGGGGTGGCAAAGGTCCCCGGATCGGGGCTACCGCAGCCCGCCACGAGCAGCAGGAGGCCGGCGATCCCGTAACCGACGGGTGCTGTCGAACGACCGATTCGCTTCCCGTTCATCGGTCTCATCCTCCTACCTCCTGCCGCCGCCGCGTGCGCCACCACCGCGCGCGCCACCACCGCCATACGACGATGTGCCGCGGCTCCTCGAGCCCCGGCTGCTCGCCGCCCGGTCCGTACCCGGACTTCTCGATCCGCTGTAGGCGCTGCGGTTGGAGCCGCTGCCAGAACCACGATTCGCCCCGGTGGAGCTGGGCCGGCTGCCGGCTCCACTGCCCGACGGGCGAGTGACGCTTCTGTCGCCGGCTCCGCTCGCGGCCGCGCGGTTGCCGACTCTGTCGCCGGCCCCACTGCCCGCTGCACGGTTACTGACTTTGTCGGAGACCCCGCCGCCTGCCGCACGGTTGCCGGCCCTGTCGCCGGCTCCGGCGCTCGCGGGGCGCGTCGTCGCGCCGCCGCCAGCACGGTTTGCAGTTGAGCTCTCCGACCAGCCCCGCGCCGCCTGGCTCGACACCCGGCTCGTACCCGCCTTGGCGCCGTACTTTCCGGCCACGTTCTGGTTCTTGTAGTTGACGCCGCCGCGATGGCTCGGGTTGTGCTGCCAGCTCGAGTTGCCACTGCGGTTGATATTGGCGTTGATGTTGCGGTTCACGTTGATGTTCGTATTGCGGTTGAAGTTGTTGTAATGGTTGACGTTGACGTGGACGCTGTGGTGCCCCCATCCCCAATTGCAGCCACCCCAGATCGCCGCGCCGACCGCCAGGCCGACACCGAACGAAATGAGGCCGTAGCCCGGCGGCGGCGGCATGTACATCGGCGGGTAGTAGTAGCTCGGATAGCCCCAGGACGATCCGTAGACGACGGTCGGCGAGTAGACGGGAACGTAGACGATTTCCGGCGCAGGCGACTGGATGACGATGATCTTTTCCTTCTCGACGGTGATCACTTGCTGCTCCGTGGTCTTCAGGTTTCCCGCGTCATGGGCCTTGCCGCGCATCCGCTGCACGGTGTCGAGCAGCTGGTCCTGCTGCCCGAGGAAGGCGTCGCCCAGGTCCTGGGTCCATTCGAGGTTGTCGCTCATCTTCGCGAGCACGTCCGGAAACGAACAGATCGACTTGACGCTGGCGTCCCAGTCCTGCTCCTTCAGCGCTTCGTCCAGCGCCGTGTCCTTGAGAGTCGCGTTCTTGCCGAGCCAGCGTTCCGCTTCCACGATCTCGAGGGGATAGGTCGCGGCCATCAGCACCTGCATGAGCAACGAGTCCGGGTAGAGGGCGACCGGTGCCACCATCTGCTCGAGCTGCTCGGTCGAGAAGCCGGCATCCTCGGTCGCCGCCGGAGCGGTCCCCTGCGCGGTAACCGGGACGCCCCAGACCGCGATCATCGGCACCAGCGACGCCGCAAGGGTGGATCGGACTCTGTTGTTCATCGCGAATCTCCTCTGCCGCTTCTTGACTGCATCGATGGCATCCTATCTCGCCGGGTCGGGGTGCTCTGAACAGCGCATCGCCGGAAGTTCAGAACAGCTTGCCGAAGAGGATGTAGATGGCGCGTCGCCCTTCTTCGGCGCTGGCAAAGCCGACATAGAGCGGGCCGGCGGCCGTGTCGGCCACCACCAGGGCGGTCAGAGTCAGCACGGGATTCTCGATCAGATCTTCGGGCTCGTTGCCGACCCGCGCCGCTTCGCCGAAGGCGCCGACGTGGAACAGCCTGGTGAGGCGGTAGTAGTAGCCGGCGCGCAGCAGTCCGTAGTTGTCGCCCGCGAGCTCGCCCGGCTCGAAGCCGGAGAGCGAAAAGAGCCCGCCGAGCGCGAAGCGGTCGTAGATCGGGAGCACGCTATCCGGGCTCACGCCGCCGTTCAGATTCCCGAACACGCTGTGCCGCCCGCGCGTCCAGTAGCGCGCCGTCTCGAGCTCGACTCGCGTGTACTCCTCTTCGGCGCCGAGCGACTCCAGGGCCGAAAAGGCGGTAAGAGTAGCGATGCCGCCGTGCTTCGGCAGCTTCGCGTTGTCGAGCAGATCCACCACGGCGGAAAACGCCAGCCCGCCGCGGGCGATCGACCGGTCGAGAAACGGCTCGAGATCCTCGGGCACGTCGCCGCTCTCGCGTCGCGCGTCGATCGTGCTGCGCTCGATCCCCAGCCGTGCCTCACCGTAGCGGCCGAAGAGGTAGCCGAGATCGAATCGCAGGAAGGTGTGATGGACGTCGATCTCGGCGATGCGCACGCCCTCGTCGAAAAGCGGCAGCAGCCGGCGCTGGTAGCGTACCGACGGCTCGATGAACCAGCCGCTCTTGAATGAGAGCGGCTGAAAGAAGCCGCTCTGCGCGACGAGATCCGAGCCGAGCTGAAGATCGGTCTTCCACTCGGCGCCCAGAGCGTTGATCCGCGTCCGGTTCATGCCGGCGAGCAGCGAAAGGTCGTTCCCGCCCTGGAGATTCGATTCGAAGCCGAGGCCGATCCGCAGATAGGTGGGCCCCCAGGGCTTCTCGCGCATCCGGTAGACGACCGCCGCGCCCTCCCCTTCGGTAACCAGATCGACGTCGACCGACTCGAAGTCGCCAAGTCCGAACAGGCGCCCGAGATCGTCGCGGGCGGCCTCGGGCGAGAACGGCGCGCCGGCGGTGAGCCGGATCTGCTGCGCGACCACGCGCCCGTCAACCCGCCGGTTGCCTTCGAACCGCACCTCGGTGACCAGAGGGATCTCGTCGGGCTCGCGGTGCCGCGACGCCTTCCACGCCCGGTACTCCCCTTCGGAAAGAGCGTAGGGGCGCAGCGCGTCGACATAGCGGCGCGCTTCGGCCTCGCCGTCGGCGATGATCTCGGGACCTTTCTCGAACTGCAACGTGCCGTAACCACCCACCGGCGGAGTGATCACCAGGTCGGCCGCGGCGAGCCGTGGCGCCATGTTGCTGCGGGTGATCATCCCGAGCGTCTGACCGAGGATCTTCAGGTAGGAGCGGCCGACTTCCGCGGCGCCGGTCAGCGGCGAACCGATGTCGATGGCGATCACCACGTCCGCCCCCATGGCGCGCACCACGTCGACCGGCACATTGTTGGTGATGCCGCCGTCGACGAGCAGCCGCCCGTCGATCTCGACCGCCGAGAAGGCGGTGGGGATCGCCATCGAGGCGCGCAAGGCGCGCGCGAAGTCGCCGCGGTCGAGCACCACCATCTGCCCGCTGCCGATGTCGGTGGCGACGGCGCGGAACGGGACCGGCAGGAGGTCGAAGTCGCGCACCGTGCGCACCGGCAGGGTGAAGCGGCGCAGCAGATAGTTGAGCTTCTGGCCAGCGCGCAAACCGGTGGGCAGCTTGAAGCCGCCGCGGCCGACCCCCGCTTCGATGTCGGGCAGGTAGCGCAGGTCGTCGTTCTTGCGCCGAAAGCTGAGCTGATCGCGGCTCGGCTTGTCGGTCAGCGCGTCGGCCCAGTCGACGGTCAGGATCACCTGCTCGAGCTCGTCGACGCTCATGCCGGTGGCGTAGAGCCCGCCGATGATCGCGCCCATGCTGGTGCCCGCGGCGTAATCGACCGGCACCCGCAGCTCCTCGAGCACCCGCAGCACGCCGATGTGGGCGCACCCCTTGGCGCCGCCGCCCGAAAAGGCGATGCCGATCTTCGGGCGCTCGGCGGCGAGCGCCGGAGCGGCGGCGAGAAGTACTATCGCGAGCAGGAGTCGCGGGCGGCACGGCGGGCGGGCTGCGCGACAGGTTCCCATGAGGATCTCCTTCAGGCAATTCCGAGGCACCGGAAGAGTGAAGCGCAAGCCGCCACGGCGATCGATCCGCCGCGAGTTAAGATCATGCCATGACCCCAGGCCGCCGCTGGTTCGCCGCCGTCGTCGCGATTTCCGCTTCCACCTTCGTGCCGCACGGCTTGGTGCTCGCCGCGCAACTTCCGTTTGAAGACCCGGGCACGTTTCCGGCGTCCCGCGATCTCGCGCCCGCCGAGCTTGCCGGCGCGGAGTGGAAGGTGGCGCCGCAAGCGACGAGCGACGGGCTGTTCAACGTCTACACGCTCGAGAGCCGGTTCGGGCCGCTGCAAGCGCGTGGCCGGGCGACGCTCGGCATCCGCGTCAAGGAGGTCGAAGCGCTGGCGGAGCTCGAAAGAGTGTCCAAGACCAAGGTCTTCACGGACGCGGTGGTGGCCTCGGCGGTGGCGCCGGTCAAGGTTGTAGCGAGCTTCGCCGACAACCCGACCGAGACCGTGAAGGGGATCGGGAGCGGCGTCGGTCGACTCTGGTCGAAGACCAAGTACCAGGCGCAGGAGATGTCGCACGACGCCAAGGAGGCCGCCTCGAAGGAGAAGGGAGAGGACGGCGAAGCCGGAGCGGCAGAGGAGAGCAACACCGAGAAGGCGAAGGAGGCGTCGACCGCCTACGCCAAGAAGTACCTCGGCCTCTCCGGCGCCGAGCGGCGCTGGTACGGCGAGCTCGGGGTGGACCCGTATACCGACAACGTGGCGTTGAGGAAGGCGGTCAAGGAAGTGTCGCGCGTCGAGGCGGCGGCCAAATTCGGCATGCGCTTCGCCGGCCTGCCGTCGATTCCCGGCGCGCGTGAAATCGGCAAAGTGATGGACCTGGTCTGGAATACGGATCCGTGGGAGCTGCGTCAGCGCAACCGCAAGATCCTCCTGGACGCCGGGCTCACGGAGGAGAGCGCTCGCGCCTTCGAGGACAATCAGGCGATGAGCCCGACCTTCCAGACCGCGCTCGTCCAGAGTCTGGCCGATCTCGATGGCGTCGCCGGTCGGCTGCACGTCGTCGAGCGCGCCATCGACGTCGAAGACGCTCG
>ERZ1292630.1942-Hain-H41-02um-R3-1942-length-19642-cov-7_pt1 | contig 19642 bp, 7 predicted proteins | sample MGYA00564408_ERZ1292630 | MGnify/ENA primary metagenome ERZ1292630 (study PRJEB36523, sample SAMEA6512641) | groundwater metagenome | collected 2019-01-08 | study: AquaDiva: Metagenomics assemblies of 32 groundwater samples
CGGTGAGCACGTAGCGGTCGTTCAGGCACTGCATGCCCGCTTCGTCGGTGACCATCTCGGCAACGGCGCTGCGGCGGACGTTCGGCACTGCACGGTCGAAGTACGACGACATGTTGGCCGGCAGTATTCTAGTTTGCGACATTGGCCGGCGAGCGGGTTTCGCTATCACGCTCGCTTCCGTCGCAGGCGCCACGACAGAACCGGGAGGGTGGGGGTGGTCGTCGCCTTTCCGTGTTTCGTCCGCCGCAGCTCGCATGCTGCCACCATTCTTCAAATAATTCGCCACCGACGACGCGCTGTCATAAGTTTGCGACGATGATGATAGCGGAAGGAGCGACGACGATAGAGGGAGGAGCGACGACGAGAGCGGATGGTCCAGCGACGACGTATGGCGGTCCAACGAGCGAAGCGACGCGTCCAACCCACCCCCAATGGCGGCGGCAATCGCGTCTTTAAGTTGCACATTGCTCGCGGACGGGGAGCCGTCCACCGTCGTTGTGGTGGGCAGTGTCGTCGTGGAGGACATCCCGGACGTTGTTTGCTTGTGGAAGTTGCCCGATTCGAACGGGCCGACTTGAGCCCAGTCGCTGAACCATTGGGGCGGCGGCCCCAGCTGCAGCGAGGAGGAGGCGACCGCCACGGCGCCGCGGTGGAGTGCGTCGTCCTGTCTGGCGTGCGGACGATGCCCGTGGGGGGCGGCAGCCGGCGGGAGGGCCACGTGTGGCATCATGTGCGATCCCCCGGTGGTGATGGATCGCTCGTCACGACCCCCCAGTTGCTCGTCGGTCGTCGGCGGATGCCGTGGAACTCCATGGGCGGCCGGACTGATCGGGCCTCGCGCCGGCACGCTCCAGGGCGGTGTCTGCAGCAAGTCCTCCGTGGGAACGAATGCGGGAAGCCCTGACGCCGCACCATCGCCCCACGACGTGAGCATTTGCGTCCGCGGCGGCTGGTGGTGGTGGTCGACGCCAATGATCCCAACAGCGACGGAGAGCGGCTGCTGCGGTGTCGTCGTCAGGGAAAGGGGCGGCGTGACCGAGCCAGAGGAGCTGCCAATTTCACGCGTTGGCCAGAGAGCCGACCGTTGCGGCGCGTAGACCCCCGCCGCGGCGGGACCTGCCACGACGCGTCGAGTCGCCGGAGGCCGCTGCGGAGAGGTGCGCAACTGTGGCAAAAAAGTTGGGATTCCCCCGCCGTTGAGGGAGGGAGAGACGGACCGGGTGACCACCGCCCCGTCACTGCCTGGAGAAGTAGATGGTGGCTGAGTCCACGAGACGGCTGACCCGGGAGGATAGGCGGAGGTCACCGGCAAGAGGGGTGTGTGGTGCTGCACGGAGGTGGGTGGGTCACTGGCGGACGAGGAGGAGTTATTTCCATGCACGTAGCAACTCGGCACGACGCCGAAACGGGTCGTCGATGCCATCGGTGTCCCAAGCGGTCGATGCGATGGGTCTCTGATGCACAGTCAGCGCCAGCAGGGTCGCGAGCAGTCTCCTGAGAGGGGGAGAAAAGAGTTCGAACTAACTCTCGAGTCGATGGTGAAAATCGACGATGATTGACACGGACCGAGGAGAGAAGAGAAGGGATTTGCCACTTCGGGAAGACAGCGACAATTTTTTTGGGATATCGGAGGTCGATGCCAACTGAAGGATGCCGACGTCAGAGAGGAAAGATACAGAGACACGACGGAGGCGGGGACGACGAGCAGATGGGCAACTGGGGTATATTGCGCCGCCCGTGAGAAGGAGAGTCTTGTGGTATTTTTTTTTTGCAAAAGACGAACTGCGCTGTTGACGAGAGGACCTAAGGAAGGGGTGATAGAAACGCAAACAAACCCTCAAACGCACCAAACACATCACATCGGCACATGCATGTCACCCACGAGGACACACTTTTCCACCGGTCGGTTTCCCCTTTGCTCTCCATCCTAATGGTTTTCGACCAGCACCGACACCGGATAGCTTCCGAACCTGTAGAAGCTAGCTGCGAGGTTGAGCATGGCGGCCACCTGAAGCACACCGGCCCATCTGTCTGCACGCGTCAAGGCCGGCAGTTGCGGTCGAGTCGCGGCTGTGGCGGTGTTGGTGCGGCGGCCCGTTGCCCAGCCTTGGCCGGTCGCGCGGCCCAAAAAGGAGCAGCCCAACGCAATGGGGCCTAGAAGGATGGCAAGGAAGAGGGCCACCACATCCCAGCTCGACCACCCGCCTCGCTGCCAGAACCTCAGCGTCATCGGCGCCACCGGCGCGTCGATGAGGTCGCTGCCTACCCCCATCGCCGCACGATGCCGCAGGAGCGCCGCGGTCGTGTCGGGTTGAGGCGGTGCCGGTTCCGCTCGATCGGTGTCCACGAGACGCATGAGCCGTGGCGGCGGCAACGGCGGGTCCACGACGTTGGCATCCTCCACTCCACCTCTTCTTCCGCTGTCGGCTTCGTCGGCACTGGGCATATCGACGACCGCGGAATCTGCGACGGGCGACGCGTGGCTGAGGAAGGAGGTGTCCTGTGGCCACGCGGTTGACGCCGCGGCCCGACAGCTGATGCCGGGAGCTTCCCACCACGTGACGGGTTCTCCCAAACCTTGCGCGTACTCCTCCCAATCCGCTTCAAACGCCGGCGGTAGACTGGCGAGCAGACGAAGTATATCCGTGGAGGCCCAGGGGGGCTCCACCGCCGTGAGAGTGTTACGGCGCCGGTCTAACGCACCCTGTCTTCTCACCGGCTCTCGACGGGCGGCGTCCGCCAAGTCGCGCAAGAGCGCGTTCACTGCATGAACGGCGTCCTGCCTCCCACCCTCTTCGGTGGCCACGAGGGGGCCCGGTACGGCGGGTGGTTGCGGCAGGGCATGGTTCCGTCCGGTGGCGTCAGCGGCCACATAATGACCCAACGGCGATGCGGCATGCCGTGGGACGGAGGTGGATGGAGGCAGAACCACCAGCGCGTGGAGCATCTGGCGATCGGCGATGCCTAAGGCAGCTACGGTGGCTGAGTCCCCTAGTGCCCCTGGCGCATCGGACGACCTCGAGGGCGGCGCAGCGCACGCAGCCCCTTGTATGAGCCGGCCGGCGACAATAAACTTCAGTCGCGCGTCTCTCGGAAGGGCGCCGCCAGTTGACGACCGCGCAGTCTTGCTGTGTGCTTCGACCACCGCGGCGGTCAACTCGCCGATCGTCGTGCGGGGCCCATTCGGCAAATCGATGTCGAGTGGCGCGTGCGCCTGACCTAGCCTGACACGCAGCTTCCAACACGGAGAGTCGGCAGCGCTCGCCATTCGTTCGCACGATAGGGGACGGTGGTGACTTTTGTGGTGTCGGGGATTGCATCAACAGTCCCTCTCGCCGCATTTCCTCGCATGTCGCAACACTTTCTTCGCGTGCGAGGAACCAAACCTTCCACGGTCAAACATTTGATGAATCAATACGTAGGAGATGCCACTCGGTCCACAATACGCGCGTCATCGGCCGTCCTCTTGCATCACCTGCGCGCGAGAGAGAGACCAACCCTGTCATCAACAACCCTCAGGAGGCGAATGTTACTCATCTCCAACGCAATGTCGGCAGTAAAAAAGTCCTTGCGGGTCGTACTTCCGTTTGATCGCGCGCAGCTTGACGTGGTTTTGCGCGCCCCAATACCGCCCGCCCCACTCGCGCATGCGATAGGCGCTCTCCGAGAAATAGCTGTTCTCGCCGAGTGAATAGAACCACTCGTCGACAATAGAGTCATTGAAGATGCCACCTCCAATGAGATGGACGATCCCCTCGCGCATGCCGTCGCTCAGCGGCGTGGAACGGAGCGGCGGCCGCGGGGAGCCCACATTCCCAGTGAGATCGTGGCAGAGTTGCTGCAGACCGCAAAGCATGATGGACTCATTGCATAGGGACACGATGCGGGATAAGTGCATTGCGCCGCGCTGCTGCCAGCTGCTCCGGTTGACGAGCACCGAGGGAACCGCCCCAACGTAGCTCGGCGTCGCGGGTAGGAACGCGGTGGGCACGATCGTTAGCATCTCCATTTGCGCCACGGCGTCCCACCACGTCGGGTACGCGAGAATGCGCGGCGGCTCGACGTTCGGCGGGATCCGATCGGTGAGGTTGGCGATGCCGGTCACAAAATCCTGGTCCGTCGGTGGTCCCTGGAAAGCGTACGACACGTTGACCTGCCACGTCGCCGGACAGTCCGACGTGAAGAAGGAAGGCATGCTCACAAAGTTGGTGGTGCCGGCCCATCGGAAGTCGAGCTCGGAGGTCCAACGGACAAATTCGTCCAGCAGGGTGCGAAACGTCACGAAACTGACACCACATAGGGTCCCATTCCACTGCAACACGACCCGCGTGTACCCCCCTGAGGGAACAGGGTGCGCGCGCACCACCATCGACGTCACCACGCCCCAGGTCGAACCTCCGCCGCCGCGGAGTGCCCAAAATAGGTCTCCGTGTGACGTCGCGTTGACAATCCGTGCGTTCATCTGCGCATCGACAAGCGTGACTTCGACGATGTTGTCGACGCCTAGGCCAAGTGATGGCGCCATGGGCCCGTGCCCTCCGCCGAGCGACCAGCCTACGATGCCGACGGTGGGGGCCCAACCCGACGCCATCGATCGATTGTGAAGCCCTGCAAAGTGGTGAGCCTCGCTGAAGACGATACCAGGGCCGAAACGGAAGGCATCGGGGGCGACCAATGCCATCTCCTTCATGAGCGAGGTGCGGATCATGACGCCATCAGGGCAGGAATGGCGGTTTAAGAAGTCGTGTCCGGTCGCCGTGACCATCACGCACAGAGAATGGTTCACCGCGAAGGCGATGGCGGTCCGAATGTGCGCGGCGGTGAGCGGCCAGACGACGAACGACGGCTGCCACGCTTCCAATGGATTGTTGCGCGTCGACTGGAGGCACATCGGCGAGACGAATGGGTTATAAAAGGGTTCGAAACACGTCTGAGTCGCCTGTCGGCGGTGCCCGGCATCGTCGTACACAGCCGACAGAGCCAAGCCCGCGCCGAAGAGGGGCTGGTTATCAGGTGAGCCTTCTGGCACCGCGCACACGAGCGGGGCGGAGCCTCCGGACCAGAACAAGGAGCGGTTCGCCGAGGGGTCGAGGGCGGCGACAAGCCTCGCGACGTCAACTGGAGTCGGCCAACAGCTTTCGTTCCGCTGACACCACGGCGCGCCTAGAACAAACAGATGACCCGACAAATCAGACAAAGTCATGATGATCATCGCAGCGATCGCCAGGGGCATGGGAAGTGCCGTGGCCTTCATGATTCCAACGCCCTTTGCTGATGCCAGTCAGTCCTGTTGGGGGTGGACACTGCGTGGTCAACAATATGCATGAATTAGATCATGTCCACTAGACAGCGACATGAGGATGCACACGTACGAGAGATGTACATTGGGCGTGGCCGAGCAAGCCTTAGACCAATGTGTGGCGACCAGATGTGTGGCGAGGGCGCCGCCCCTCGTAATTCGCCCATTCGGGAGGTAAAAAGGGGCGAAGGCCATGAAACGCCGCCATATTGTGTGGAGTCGACGGGAACAATTGGATAGATTCCCGGGGATAGAGGGGTGGGGGAAGAGGTTTGGTTTGTTTTTTAAATTACGGTGACTCGTGTGGTGGAGAGGGTGGAGTGACCAAGCCGGCGGGCCCTCGAGACAACGGGTTACGCACCTGGACGGTGGGCGCCGGGATCAACCTGCTTCCTCGGTGGACGGGCCCCAATAAGGATGCCCCGGAAGGATAGCCGCCTGAAGATGGTAGCGGTGCATCTGTGGCGGGGGAGACGCCAGGAGGAGCAGACGACGACGAGACAACGAGCAGCATCGGCTGCGATGATGTCGTGTCGGTTGGCGCGACGTCCACGGCGGGATGCAAATTGTGGTCACTACTACTCTCATGGACATAGGCTCGACGTCGCGCAAACCGACGGAAACGTCGAACCCATAGACGCGACGCGATCGACGTCGCGATCGCAGCCATCCCAGCCGCGCTCGCGGCAGCCGCGACGTTGCCGGCCCAGTCAGCACGCTGTACGATGGAACGCGGCACGGCCACGGATGACAACGCCGCTCCGGCGGGACCGTCGTGAGTGCTGGCATTGCCCCACCGCGGCTGAGCCACCCTCGTTTGTTGCCAGAAGGCGTTCACATCGCGGAGCACGGTCGCAATGAGGACCGCGGTGACGGCAGCGAGCGCCGCGGATACCAGCTGAAACACTTTTTTCCCTCGAACGCGACTTGGCGACTTCCACAGTAGCAGCAGGAACGTGACAATGGCCAGCACCGCAGTGAGGTATCCGACCTGCTCACAGACCGCGGGTTCGCCCATGGCGCGGGCATACCCCGTTGACATCGCGCTAAGCGACGAGAGCACAACGTCCATCGCCGGCATGGTGCAAGGCCCCACGAGATACTGTTTCCAGATGGAGGAGGGCATGGGGGTAGCGGTAGACGTGGCCGTACGTCCGTCATCCGCAGAGCGCCATGCATCGTCCGCCAGCATGACCCCTTCCCCACGCACGCCGCGGAACAGCCGGCCAAATGACTGAAAGTGGCGGAGGTCCCGTGCGATCACGTGCCCATCCGTGGTGGGGAACAACCGCCACGTTCCCGTCGGCCGCAGCCAGTAGGCCCATGACGAACATGACGTCGACGAATCGGATCGATGGGAAGGGAGAAGAGACCCGGTCGTTTCTGTTGACGCCGGCACGGTGGTGGTGTTTTGAGTCACCACCGTATTGGGATGCGTCGCTGTGGTGGGCTGCGACGACGTGATGTTGAAGCGAATGGATAGCGAACGTAGTGTGCGCACATGGGCGACCGCGATCAGCACGGCGGAAGCGCAAGTCATGATAGCCGCCGCGGCGAGCAACAGAGCGTCTAGGCTACGTTCGCCGTCGTCACTCAAGCGAGACTGCGCGGCAGCGGTGATAGCGGCCGCCACTGTTGCGTCAAGCACCATGCAGAACAGGGCGATTGGTACACCTGGCCAGCCAGCGGAGCACCACCAAGTTGGCTCGGAGCTGCCGTCGGCCCCCAAGTTTGCGGTCGTCTCGATCCTCTTCGCGCGGTGGCGCCTCAGGACTACCTTTCCCATGACGACCGACGCCACACTGGCAAGAACGACCGCTAAAAAATTGGCCAACACCGCACCGCGATAGATGGACCCTGGGACGGTGCCCAGACGGAGCATCGGAAGCATCGAAGTACCGAACGGGAGAGATTGATTGTGATCCCAGAAGCACCTCGTGAGGCCAGTGACGCTGGCCAAGCGAGCCAGGAACAAGCCGTCGGAGGGGTCGGCGTTTAGAAAGGCGCCAACGAGGGCCGTGGCGGAACCGGCGGTGATCGCGGCGGCTATCACTGCACGTTGCGGGGGGGTCGACGCCGCCACCGTTGCGAAGGCGGTGACGACCATCGGTGACGACGGTGAAGGCGATGTGGTGGCCGCCGCAGTCAAGGATCTCGACGAACGGCCGCCACTTCCCGCCGTCGCCGTCGCCGCCATCGACGTCCGATCGACGGACGCGGGGTGATTGGTTTCTTTCGCCGCTGTTGTTGGAATGGACCGCGACGCCGATGGGGTGGCATTGAGGAAGGGGCCACCGCCCTGCCGCATGGTAGTGGCTGACGGTGAGATGGAAAGCGAGGAAGTGCTGTCTGAAATCTCGCTGCGCGAAGCGGTATTGGAGGCGGACGCCGATGGCTGCTGCCCGTGAGCCGCAGGGGACATACTACACATATCGCACCGCTGTAAGAACGCCGACGCCCACAGTTGCAACTGGGCGACTCGTCGGCCCATCACCGTCAAGCTGCGCGTGGTGGGGGTGGGCGTTGCGGCGGCGGCCTCCGTCGGTACGATCGTCGGGTTCTCTACACCGTTTCGTGTGGCACACCGCGGCGCCATCGCCAAGGGATCCGCCACGGTCCAGGGCACCGCCATGTCTCCACCGGGACGCCAAGGCTGACACGTGACGTCGGCGCGCAGGCCATCGTTGGGACCCGGAGGGGTGGCGGGAGTGGGCCTTGACGTCGGTGGGGGCCCCCCCACGCCGCCGGCCGGGTCCAATGTGACCGAGCTCGTATTGTCCGTGGCCATGATCATGCTGTCGACGCCTTGCCAGAGATAAACCGACTTTGAATTTTTGAGACCCAGCGCGACGACGTGAATCCCGGTGGCAACGAAGGCGCTGCCCGTGGACACTGAGACGTCGAGAAAAGACAGTCCGGACACCGCACACCGCTCGGCGCCGTTGTAGTCCCCAACGAACGATCCTATCGATGAAACGGATGTGTCGCAGAGGTAGAGCCCCGAGCCCACGGAGAGACGTACGTTGGCCAGGTGGATGCCTCGGAGGATATTGGGATCGGCCGCACTTGGCCCCATACACTGACGCCACGTCGTCTCCACGCGAGAGGACGAGACCACCAACGCAGAAGCGTCCTCAATGGTCGCGTCGGACACCGTAAACCCCAAAGGCGCCGCCGCCGTCGCGGACGTCGTCTGGATGCTGGAGCCGTTGAGGACGATGAGAGAAGACGAACGGAGCGCCAGCCGCGTCAAGCGCGGAGGATCCAACGTACCCGCTTGCACGAACAACGTCGAGGCCGTCATCGTCACGGCTTGGAGCGCCACGTCGATGTGAAGTCCTTCGACGCGGACGATGGTCCCGTCCAGCGTCCCCTCCGACCACCGGAACATGAGCAGTGCCGGCGGGCTGGCGACGGCGGAGAACGGGCCGCCGCCCAAGCTCACACCGATGACGCACCGAATGCAAGCAGAATTTATCGATTGTGAAACCGAAACTGAGGTCAAGGATGCATCTGTGAGCGTCGAGTTGGACACGTCCAGCGCGCGACTTATCCAAGACGACTTCAACGCGCCGATGGTCACATTCGCGACGAGGTAGTGCGATAGTACCGAATCCGACACGACGATGCCCGGCACGGCGTGCGGCTGATTGATCTGCACATCACAAAAGGCTAATACCGCCAAGGGGCCACTAGTCGACGACAGTGAGCGCACCCCCGTGACGGTGAACGCGGACACCGATGTCGATGTCGCATCCAGCCCTTGTGCCGCGACGCGGGAGCCCTCGGCCACGACGCAGCGGCTGCCGGTGGCGATATCGACCCGCCTCATGAGGATGCCGTGCACTGTGCAGCGATTTGAGCCATAGTAAGGCTCTCCACCGGGCGAGCCTCGTGCGGACACAGCTGTTCCGCAAATCAAAATGCCGGAAGCTTCGGCGAGCGCAAGGTCACTAAACACGGCGCCCGCGATGATCTGTGACTGCCGAGAGTCGGTGGCGTGAAAACAGACGGTCATGGTGAAGTCGATGTCAGAACCAGCGATTGAAATGAAGGAGCCGCGTGATAACACAGTTCGTAACACGACAAGCGCCGCGGGGGGAGCCGCCCAGACCGGCATTGCCGCACCGAACGTGAGGGTCACTCGAATCGTGACGTTGATGAGAGCGAGCGTGCTCGACTGCAACACGGAGTCGATCATTTGCAACCCTGCCGTAAGGGCAAAGGGGGGCGCGCCCCGAACGCGAATGACACTGTTCACCACGATGCAATTCGCGATGCGAATCTCGTCTTGCAGATCGTGAAGGTCGAGGTCGCACGCCTCCAAAGCGACGCTGTCAAGCCGCATCGATCCTGTAAACTGCAGGGCAGCACCGGTCACGTTGGCCTCCGAAATGTCGACGGATTGCAAACCACCATTGTCGACGCTCAGAGCGACGTTTTGCATGACGTTGCGCCGCAGCACGAGACCCCGTGATCCGGCAGGTGTGGTCGAGAAGGAGATGTCTCGCAATCGGAACCAACTCAGGATGGAGTTTTCGATCACCAGCACCGGCACGGCAGCGGCGTGGCTTTGCAGCTGAAGCGACTCGAGCGCGACGACCATAGGGGGGGTTGACGACGACCCCCAAACAACAGTGGATGAATGGCCATCGTTCGGCCGAGGCGGATCCATCACGGTCATGCGGTCCACCGTGACGGTCCACACGGTCTTACCCTGTGGTAAGCCAGCTACCGATATCTGGCACCGACGCACACCAAACTGAAGATGGGCTTCCTCCGCGTCGACATTCTCCGCCACAGACGCCACGCTGGCTCCCGTAGGTACATGACTCTGCGTGAAAATCGTGACGTTCTCGATCACGATGCCATGGACGACGCAGCTGCTGGGTTCACCGTACGACGCCGCATACGAGCCCATTGCGGCTATTTGGCAGTCTGAGATCAGCATCACGGAGCCGTCCAGTAGCCTCACGCGTTGGATCACGAGCGCGCTCATGGTGACGGCGGCGAAGCTCGGCCCTACACATAGATTCCAACGGCTCGAGATTCGACTTTCCGACACGACGATTCGCGATCCATGAGTCATGTTGACATCGGCCACGATGAGGGCCAGTTTCTCGCCGAGTAACGATGCCCCTTGCACGAGAATCGTGGAGCGATGGAGGCTGAGGCTGGTAACATGCAGACAGCCATCATCGGCACTGCTGCTTGTTGATGCAGCACTGTGAATCACGGCGTTCCGGAGCACGACGGAGCTGTTGGTCATGGACGACAGCCCGAACGGGAACCGCGAACCCCCGACGATGGTCGCTCGCACAGCGGGGCAGCTGGCCATCGCCCCGTCGACGGTCAGCGCAACAGAGCGCCATGACGGTGACAGCGACGAAAACGGCGCCGACGTGTTGATTAGCTCTATGACCACCGATGCCTCGCCCACCGCCCCTGCGAAGCCTTCAGCCGACCCACCGTCGATGGTGACCCCCTCAAGGCAGCTGTTGATGATCGTCACGTGAACGGACCCGGCAGCAGCAGCAGCAGGTTGGCTCGTCGTCGCGGCGCCACCCGTCGTGGGGGAAGAGCGGCGTGAAATCATTACCCTTCGCAGCTTCGACGACGATGTGGCGGCGGGGTTCGCGATGGCGTGGACGCAGTCTGCGATGCGATACCAGGTGTCCGTCCCAGCGGGGCTGGCGGTGATCGAGAGGACTCCATCGCTAGAAATCTCGTAGGAGCTGCCGTCGCACGTGATCGCCGTGACCGCCACCGGGCCATCCGCGGCCACCGACACGACCCAACGCCGATACGACAGCAGCAGCAAACAGACGATGACGGCAAACGACGACGAGAACATCACGCGCGATGGCAGCGTGCCGGGAGCGGAAAGCAAATAAGCCATCACTACTACAGTGTGAGTGTCACTTGTACAGTTAAACAGTCACACTATTTGGATCACCTGAAATAGCGTGCAATCGTGTCATGGATTTTTTACCCTGAGCCACACGGGGACTTAACTGCAGACGACTAACTACAGTGTGGGGTCTGATTTCACTGGCACTCTTCTCACGCTCCAACACCCTTGCGCAGCATGCGGGCCAGCAGCTTGTCGGCTTGTGTCGCCCCGCCCGCGGTCGCCGCGGCCCCCTTGGCTTCGGACCGTCGGCGCGGCGTCTCCGTTCTGCGGCGCCGCCCGAGGGACCCTGCGGGGCCCGAATCGTCCTCGCTGTCGCTGCTGGCACTGCTGGCACGACGCCTTTCCCTTCCTGCACCGGCGGCGGTGGAGGAGCTCCGGGTAGGGGCGCCGCGCCTGGCCATTGCCGCCTCCTCCTCTGCACTTTCGGTCGAGGCGTCAGGCGACGTCGTGTCGTGCTCTTCCCCGGCGGGGATGGCGCAGCGGCGTCGTCTCGATCGCGGCGGTCGACGAGCTCTCAACGCGGCGGTTGCGGATGGCGGTGCCGCAAAGATGACGCGCCACACCTGCCCGTAGGTGGCTAGCAGAGGTTGAAACGCGATCCACACGCCTCGAATCAAGCATAACAGCGGCAGGTACAACCAGCCCAAGACCACCCAGTACGACGCCTGCGACGCCGACAGAGAGTCGATGCCGCCGGCCGACGCGCGGACGACGTGGGCGGAGACGTACTGGAGCTGTTCGGACACGGCCGTGAGACGGTCCTGCACGCGCTGCAGCTCGAGCGTCGTCAACTCCAATTGCCGAGAGGCTGCCGCAGCGTCCGCGGTGGCAGCGACCGCATCGTCCTCGCACCTTGCCAAACGATCCGAGAGCTCCCGCAGCGATCCAACGGCCTGATTCAAGCCATCGAGGCGCCGCTCAGTGACTCCGACGCGGCTATGCACTCGGTCCAAGGCAGCGTTGACCGCCGCGGCAACTTGCGCCGAGGTCGCCGCCATCCCAGCCCCAGCGCTGCTGCCCCCGCCGCCGTGAGAAATCAAGTCGGATGCGGACGAGTTCAAATTACCGCCGCTGGGGGTCTTCCAAAGTCGCAGCGTATCGGTGAGTAGCCGACGCTGCCCCGCAGCGGGAGGCACCGAGGTGGTTCCTGCGGCGCCGTGCTGAGCGGACATACACTTCCGCGGGGGGTGGTGGCTGCAAGGTCCCTCCTTTCGAGCCGACGAAACGCACCTACCAGCAGAGGGAGGCAAGAAACCGAACCAAAAAAACCACTCGAATGATCGAATAGGAGGCGGCGGGAAACCGACTCAGATTTGGTGGAACATTTCTCCCAGGTCGTACAATACGCTCAACGTCTCTGTGGTGTGTGATAGGAAATATGTGTCTGGGGGGAGGGGCCCATCGTGAACGCGGACGGGTCCCACGCCCCCATCAAAGGCGCCACCCCCCTCCCCCCTTCTATGAACCAATCGATCAAAAGTGCGAGGGGAAAAGGAATGAAAGGGGGTTGAGAGAAGAGAAGGGGGACTAAACGAGCAGCAAGGGGTACGCGCAAATCACACCAGAACAAGGGGGGCGAGGGGAAAGAAGAGAGGACTTGATGCCGTGGCTATGTATTTGGGTCGTGAAGAAGAAGAAGAAGACGGTAATGTGGCGACGCCAGTGTGACGGGGGGGTGTCGGCACCACCTCTCATGCGCGTTGGAGGGCGAGGGGAATGTATTCACGCCATCGCGCGGAGAATAGTAGTAGGGCGTGTCGGACGGGAGGAGAGACGCAGAAAGAACCGCCTTTTTGGGAAGCGATCGGCGCGCCCCCCCTTTCTCATTCCACGTTCCACGACGCGCCGCGCGTCAAGTAGATGCGCAATTTTCTTCGCAGCTGAGTGAGCCACGCCGACGATGGTGACGAAGGTGGAGATGGAGATAATGAGGTACCGTCGCCATCGTCCCCCGTGTCGTCATCAAGGAGGAGACAGGCGGCGCCCTGCTTGTCGAGGTCGCGCCGGAGCGCGTCGTCGGCGTCCTCACTGTCAAAATCGTCGCCGTCGCGTGACCCATCCGAGGATTGAATGACACTGAAGCCGCCGGAGCGGCCGAGTTGGCCACTTTCGCCACCGATTGGCCGCCGTCGTCGCGTTCTGGTTTGACTCGCGCCTGATGTCGCCGTGGCGGTGGTGGTGGTGACTTCAGGACACCAAAATGAGACGCTGTCCACGAGTGAGTCAGGTTGCAAATCGCCGTGCAACAATTCGAGCAGCTCGGCGATGAAGGCGTCCCCGCTAGGTAAATGCATGGACCCCAACGCCGACGCCTCGCCATTCAACGACGAAGCCGACATCCGTCCCAATAGAAGCAGCCGCTCTTTCACGCGCCGCACTTCCTCCAGCAGCGACGAGGCGGCGAGGCCGTCGACGTGGCTCTCCGATGTCATCGGTGGACGATATTCCTCCTCGTTGCGACGACGATGTTCAAGAGTGAGTGACGGTCCAGTCCCCCCGCCACCTCCAAGACGATGATGATGATGATGAGCTCGCCGGATGCACCGGCGAGTGACGTGAACGGCAACAAACGCGTCGACTAATCTCCAGAATTGTCGTGTCACGCAAGGCTGAAATGCCCAGTTTAGAGACAGGGGCCCAGTCGCAGCAGTGGATGCGAGACCTGTCACCAGGAGCATCTTGCCTGGCGCCTGTTCATCCGCGCGGCGGAGGTGTGCGTCTGCGATTGGAAGCGGCTGCTGCTCCGTGCGACGTTGGCTTGCGTCTCCGACCTTGCTGGGGGTGGTCACGGGGAGGGGGGGCGGCGGAGGGGACGACTCCGGCGAGAGCGACGAAAGGTCCGTCGCGGACGTACTGCCACCGATAGGGACACGCAGCCGAGCGTCGCGCGACGACTCATCCCCGGACGCGGACGAGACGGTTGGCAGCGTCGAGGGCGACGAGGCGGTCCACTGACCGCCGTGGCAACTTAACGCACCGCCAGCCGACGACGTCGTCAAGAACGGGTCCGTCGTGTGCGCCCAGCGAGGGGGGCCGCGGCCGACAGGCGAGGAAGGGGACATAATGCTGGACGGCAACACGCCGATCGCGGTCGCCGTGCCGCTGCTGCTCCGAGGAGGTGGGGGAGGCGCTGCTTCGTCAACGTCGCGGCCAGAACCGCTTTCGGATCCGGCGAGCGCACTCATGCCTGTCGCGCGGATTGCCCAGACGGGCTTCTGGTCCCGGCAACGCCACGTGAGCCGCCATATCGGTCTGTGCAGCATGAACGACATCGCACGTCCCCTCCGAAACGTCGTCGTCCCTTCATCATCCTGCTGTGTGCCACCACGTTCGCCGCCGCAGCCGATCCGCGTCGCGCCAGTCAGGATGCTCATGGAGGGGTGTCCGCTCGTCGTGGTAGTGAGAAAGAGATCACGAGCATCGACGGGAGGCGGCAGCCGCGGCGGCGCTGTTGTTGTCGAGGAGTTGAAACCATCGGAAAAGAGCCCCCCTCCAAGTCCAACGGCACCTCCACGCCGGCGGAGCGGACTCGCCGCCGCGCTATTTCCCGCACCGCCGACCTGCGAGTCGTCCAAAGGGGCGCCCCCGACATCCCCGTTCGCAGAGGGGGAGATGGCCTCCTCCTCCTGATGTCTGAAGTCCAAGCCACACCACAATGCAAATTGCCGGATGAAGAATATTCCCTTCAGCAGAGGCATAGCGAAGCCGGTTGAACTTACATCTATGTCGGTCCCATCGCCTCCCAATTGCTGTTGGCCGTGTTGGGGCGATGCGAACGGCGGCGGCGCAGACCCTCCAGTGCGACGCCGCGCGGAGAAAAGGACTCCCAGGAGGGGGACAACGTGACGTCGACACGTCTCTTCCACCTGCGCGTCCCGGCGGCCCGTCTGGCTGTCAACATCGCGGTCTAGCGGCCAGGCGGCGATCGGTCGGACCATCAGCGCGTTGCTGCAACTGCGGCGCTCCACGGCACTTTGGGCGCGGGACGTCGCCGCCGGGGGGTCGACGAGACGAGACGTATCCTTGGCTGACGCCTCGCTGAAGCCGCTGCCTTTGTCGCCGTCATCGTCGTCCGCGATCGTCTTCAGATCGAGCGTTGAATTCAATTTTCGGATCCGCAGTTGTTGCGCGTAGATAGCGCGCAGGCGTTGCAGATCCGGCCGGCGAAAAACGTGACTGGTGCTCTCGCCCACGTAGGACGGGTTACCACCCAGAGTTGAACAGGCGACATGCACATCGGTCGTGATCGAGGTCGCCTTCGCCGTCGTCGTCGCCGTCGCCATTTCAGCGGCGCGACCGTTGTGCCACTGCGTGCGAAAGAAGAAGCGTGTGCCAATTGCCGCAGGCCCGGCTTCGAGCGAGCAAAATTGGGACTCACACGTGCGCACGTGACACCGACCTGACGCTTCGCAAACGACGAGATGCGACGCGCACGCCTTGCAATCCGCGCACCGGCGGCAGCGGTTGGACACCGCGAACTGGGCACTACCGAACGTGCGGAACAAATGCGTGTACTGCCGCACCTCCGCTGACGTCGTCTGCCAGTCCACCGGCGGCGGTACGCCAGCAGATGGGTGCGGCAGCTCGACGACCGCAAACAGCGCACGACGCGCTTCAAGGACCAGACGCTCTAGCTCGACGGCGGCGGCATCGCCTCCTTCGGTGGCTCCGGTGAGGGCGGGGTCACCCCAAGACCAAGAGCCGCCGCCACCGGCGCTGTCCTGTGGCGGACGGATGACTGACCACGACGACGATTGGAGGTGGTGATGGTGAATGCTATCATGATGCTCCGCGGCGCTCACGCTGCCTCCCCTCCTCTCCTCCTGTGCCAGATGGCGTTGCTCAAGAAACGAAGGGGCCGTGTTTGGGCCGGCATCATCCGTGGATGAGCGTAAACTGAGGTCGTCGAGGGCACCGGAATAGCTGAGATTCCGCGCGGTGCCATCTTCACACGTCAATGCCCTTTCGAAACTGGCGCTTGAAGCTGCGGCTCTCGTCGTGCGCGGGGACGACTCCCACAAGCTTCCTGCCGTCGTGACAAACCGCGGAGGTCCCCCTGTGCTCAGCGACCGCGTTGAACCGGAGCGAAGGTCATCGATATCGGCGGCGTAGCGGTTCGAGGCGAGGTCCGCCCCCGTGTCGTGGCGGAGAAGGCAATGACGGCGCGTCACGGCGAGCGACGCGGCTCGATGGACGCTCCTCGCCGTCGAGGAGGAGGCCGCCGGCGCGTTGCCCTCACTCCATGTCGTCATCGCGGCGACACGACCACGCTGAAGTGAGTTGGTTTTCGCGTCTTGTGACACCCCAACGGCGGACGTGTCACGCCGCGCTAGCAAAGCAAGTCGGGCGTGCAGCGAGGAGGGGCGAGCGAGTGACGGCTGGGTCGCAGGCAAGGCACCGATGGTGTCACCTGCGGTCGTTTTCGCCGAGCCATAGTCGTAGCTGTTGGTGACGACAAGGGCGACAGCAGTGGTGTGCGCTTTGCGTCCACGAGGTGTCGGGCCAGGCGCGGGTCGTGCCACCTCCGCGTGTTGCTCCTCGATGGCATCATGACTCGGCGGCTGGCTGGAGCCAGCTCTCGGCGGCTTGGAGTCGAACTCGTTGCCGTTCATCGCATGGCGGTCGTCGTGATGAGGTTTCTCGGACGATGAAGGGGGCGTTGACGCTTCCGTGTGAGTGACCATCGTCGAGGCGGTCGCGGGGGGTATCGATGATGACGATGTTCCCCCCTTGCTGCGCGGTGTCGACAGGGGCGCATCCAAATCACCCCGTCTCCGGCTGCCGCTGCTGCTCATGGCGGCTGGCGTCGTAGGGGAGAGGGCAGTAGCAGAATGGGGTGCGCCCACGTCGCGGGCGGCAACGCCGGAGGCGGAGGGACCGCAGCCCATTTGCGAGCCACGGAAAAAAAGAGGGAGAATGAACGGGAGAAAGGAGGGAGAGTGAGAAGAGCTGATAGCGAGAGATCTGACGAAAGCCGAGTGACACGGAAGAGAGAACGCAACTGCGGTGGCGCACTGCGTGAAACGTCGTGACCCCCCACCACACTCGACAAGGTAGAGGTAGGCTACACCGCAGCGCGAATGGGTTTGCTCGCCGTGAAAAAAGGACAGCTGTATACGATATTCTTCATGGAGCGAGCGTTACCAGCGTAGGTAGCTTGCACGACGCCGAGCGAATCGAAGCGTTCGAACCTCGGGGCGAGCCAAGACAACGGTGCCGCCTCTGCCGAGGTGAGCCTTGGAGAGCTGCCACGGCGCATCGTCCCGGGTGAAACAAGACCGCTGGGCTCCGAGCCGTCGGCCGCGGACGCTCGAGGCGCCAAGACGACGTCGCGAATTTCGTCAAGACTCAGTTCAAGGGAATTCGGACCCTGCGTCTCCCACCGACGGCCTCGCCGCCCTCCTGCGGGCCGCGGCCCACCTGCCGCCGCCGAAGTCGCGCTCGAGGGTTGTCCGCGAACGGCCCCGTCGTCGTCGTCTCCATCGTCGAACGCGGCGCCCTCGTCGTCGACTGCGCCACTCAGAGATGCGGAAAAGTGATACAGAAGCGGCCCCAGGTTGATCCACCGACCCCCTGGTTTTAGGGCCCCTTGGATTACATCCGCGTAGTCGAGGACGTTGTGGCTCGTATCGATGAAGAAGCACGTGATGACGATGTCCCAGGCGCCTCGCTCCGCGGCTCGACTGTACACCTCGATGAAATCCCCGGCATTCATGGCGAACTCGCCGAAGCAGGGCTTGCGTGCGTCGCGACGACGACTCCACTCTGCGGCAGCAGCGAGCGGCGGCGGCGGGATTACCGTACCGACGGTGGCGCTGTAACCCGGCGGCGGTGGCGGTGCGTCCCGATGGGATGGCGGCCCTTCGTCACCGTCTTTTTCACCGTCGTTGTCGTCGTCACCATCGTCGTCGTCGCCTTCATGTTGGCAGCAACGGTCGATCATTTCGTAGGTCGCGCGATCGGGCACGCCCACTTGGCGATACTGATCTTCCCGACAGAATAGGTTCGACGAGGAGTCCACGAAGGGTGAGATCGCAAACTGGCACGCCGTGCTCACGTGATTCAGCACAAAATGACCCGCAATGAGCATGTGGTAGCTGAACTCGTTGCCGTGGCAGGCGAAGCCCATGAGGGCGAGGTCGAAGCTCAGCCGGCTCAACCCCGCGCCAGGCACCAGCACGCGCACGCGTCCGCGGTGCCGCACGTCGGGGCACCAATTGCGGAGCAGCTCACATATGGGGCGGTAGGTGGCGTCTCTTTCCGCGGCCCCTTCGTCGGACCAGTCGCGCACGAACTGCCGCAGCGTCGACGTGACTTTATCCATGTCCAATGCCGTGGGACGCAACGGAGGTGGCACGTCACCGCTCATGGGAGGCAACGAGATGCCGCCGCCGCGTCGCGCCGCAGTGATTCCCACCGCGTCCGGCTGCTCCACTAGTATGGGCCCGTACGCGTGTCGCAGTTCATTCCACGTGACGAGCAGGCGCGTGAAGGCGAACTGCGGGTCGTCCATGGGCGTGGCGTAGTCCTCATGCTGGGCCCTCCTCCCTCCGCATTGATGGTGCGGATTGCCGCCGACGTCGTCGTCACATTCGGCGTTGCCTGACTTGGAGGCAGCCGGGTCATCCTCTCTTGGCCAGTACGAGGCCGTGAGCTGAATGGACGCACGGACGATCGCATCGAGAAAGGCCTGATTCCGACTGATCGCTTCAACGGACGGCGCGACGAGGTGGTCGTGCAGCAGCTGCTCAAACGTTTCTGTTGCCGTCGACGATGGGTCCCGCGAAGACGGTGAGGACGAGGTGGCGGGGTCGCCACGCGGTGGCCGTGGTGGCTCGAAGCGTCGGCGTCTAACCTGCAGCAAGGCCGCGACCTCGGCGCGATGACGGCCATTCAGTTTCAAGGCATCGTCGTATCGTCGTCGAACGGCCTCCGTGGCGTGATCGGCATACAGACGGAAGGAACGGATGGTCCGGAGGAAGCACAGCTGATCCTCTCGCAAGCTGGCTTCCGACCGGGGGACAGCCATACAGGGGTGGAGGGGGCCTGATTGGAGAGGGGGGGGCATACACGCGCAACAACCCGCCTCGTACCGATGCGCTCATGCAAGTTATGTACCAGTGTTCAGTTTTTATTTCCAGGGAATCGAGAGAGAAGAAAAATCAGAAGGAAAGGAAACAAAAAAATGAAAGAGTGGGATGTAGCGTTATGCGTACACGACGGAGTGTGCATCGCGATGCAGATTGGGACTCTCTAGTACTCCTCGACGCCCTCCTCGCCCTCAACGTCAGCGGACTCCGCGCCGACCTCCTCGTAGTCCTTCTCGAGCGCGGCCAAGTCCTCGCGGGCCTCGGAGAACTCACCCTCCTCCATGCCCTCGCCGACGTACCAGTGAACGAACGCACGCTTCGAGTACATGAGATCGAACT
>ERZ1292630.1943-Hain-H41-02um-R3-1943-length-19641-cov-7_pt1 | contig 19641 bp, 16 predicted proteins | sample MGYA00564408_ERZ1292630 | MGnify/ENA primary metagenome ERZ1292630 (study PRJEB36523, sample SAMEA6512641) | groundwater metagenome | collected 2019-01-08 | study: AquaDiva: Metagenomics assemblies of 32 groundwater samples
CAGATACATAATACACAGGAAAAACAACAGCAGATATAACAGCAGAGTAACTTGAATTTGCAAAATCAAAAAAACACCAGCTAAGTATCTGTTTTGAATTTTTTATTTTCATTAAACTTATCAAAAGAGATTTTTTTATAAGGTAATAGGTCGTTTAGATATTTAGTCATTGATACAAGCTTTTTCTTAACAACGTCAGGCGACATTTCTCATTTTCCTTACAAATTCTTTGAGATATTTATTTTGCATCAACCGTAATTTCTCTGTATCTATATACAGCTTCCACGCCCTTAATCTCTCTTTATCAAAAAGGCCTGGATATTCTTCATAAATAAATTTACCATTGAAAAAAATTTCAAAGAGGAGCAGCGGGTCAGTTTCAGTTCTGAGAATAACAAGGTCTATATTCCTCCCGCTAAATAAATCATTAAGTTTATAAATCAGTTTAAGCTTTGAAATCTCTTTCCCCTGTCTAAATTTAACAGCCACGTCAATATCACTTGAAGGGTGTATGTTCCCGTATGCCTGAGAGCCAAAAACAACAAGCAGTTCAATATTATTTTCTTTGCAAAAGCTTATAATTTTTTTGTTTTCACCTGAAAATACATCTTTCACCCTCCCCCTCGCCCCCTCCACTTGAGGGATGGGAGAGGGGTAATTTTCATTTTTTCTTGTGCCGACTTGTCGGAGTGAGTGTTTCATAAAATAATCATAAGATTGAGAAATAGTATTGTCAAGATAAATAGCAATGGTTTTGAATATTTAAAGTTGTCACAATCGGCGACCATGTCAGGAAGAAGAGGCTTGATTTAGGACTTACGCAATTGGAAGTGGCTAAAATGATAGGCGCTATTGAATCAACCGTGTGGAACTGGGAGCACGGAACGGAACCAGAGTTGAGGCATATGCCAAAAGTAATCGAGTTCCTTGGCTATGTGCCTTTTGAGTGTCCGGAGGATCCAATTAGGTAGGCTGGCATATTTTAAGCGTGTGAATGGGTTGTCTTATAAGAGATTGGGGGTGTTAATGAATAGGGACCCCGAGCAGTTAACGGATTGGTTGAGTGGGAGGGTGAAGCCGTGTAAGAGGAGCGTGCAAAATATTAACAGATTTTTAACGATATATAGAGAAAGATGAACCTTTGTTTACTCCATTAAAAAATTTTTAGAAAATGAACTACCCCGAAGCGGAGCTACGAGGAATTCTTTTGATTAACAATCACTGATAACTGATAAAGGTATTCTGATGTAGAGCTTAAGAAATGGTATAAATACAGGATTGTGGGGAAGGTGGTTAAGAAGAAGAAAAGGCATTAGGAGTTTTAATTCAAAGATTAAAAGATAGAGTCTAAAAAGTAAAGAGGGGAGAACCCTTTAAATTTTCTTGTTGTTTTGATGCTATGTAAATTTAAATTGAAGACCTTGATATATTAAAATAAAAATGTAAAAATGAATGCGATCGAGGCTCAAAAATATATTGGTAATTAATCATTTGAAGACATTTTCGATGCGCACGTTAACAGTAAGTATATCTGTAGGAAAAAATACCTATTATAATAATGTTTTGCCTTCCATATTAAGTGCGTACATCCCGAAACAAGACAAAACAGTGGGTGCAATATCCATAAGGTTTGGATTATTACGGTTTATCTTGAAATTAGTTAACAAGATGCCAGGAACAATTGAGGGGTCCATAATGTGGTCACCGCTCCATTTTTTAAGGTTGTCAGCAAATATATCAGTTGGTGAGCCACCAATGGCTGTCTGCCAAGATGCTCTGTAACCTTCTTGAAATCCAACGACAAGATCCGGGGACTTATCAACTTGGTTTCCTGAATATATACTGTTACTTCTATAAACGTTTTTGACAGCTGATTGTCCGTCCTTTGGATCTGTTAATTCTATAAGTTTATTTGAAATCTTATCTAAAATAGAATTCGCTTCTATTCCTGGTTCAACAATACCATGTTTCTCTCTTTCTCTGAGGTTCAAATAAATACTTCCAAACCCTAAAGCATAGGCATAAGTATTCTTCCAATCCACGTACTGAAACAGGGCACCGCCTTCTTTATCATGCTTATCTACTTTCTGCGTCAGGGCCATAAATCCATTTTCTACCAGCCATGAGTTAAGGTGGACGGTTCTTCTAAAGCTTGTAAATCCATGATCAGAGAAAACCATAATCGCTGTCTTATCGTCCATATGTTTCATCACCTCTCCAAGAATTCTATCCATTTTTCGATAATAGTCATCAATCACATGTCCATATTTTTCTACATATGCTTTATTATAAAGAGGATGCTTTGGATCCTTCGTGACCCAGAAAATATGCTGTATCCTGTCTGTGGAAAAAAAGCCAAAGGATAACAGCCCTTCTTTAAATTTGTTTAATTCATACCAGAGCATTTTTTCCTGTTCATTAACAATTTCATCGCACATGGTTATAAATGCCTCTTCATCAATCCTTCCTTCTTCAAGTGCTTTTGTATCTTCAGGGATACCCTGGGTATAGAAATGTCCCAATTCACTTGCAAGTTCACGCACATAATCATCGGGGTTAGAAATAACAAATGCAGGGTCTTTCGGATTTATCTGTACAGCTGTCATGTAAAGTTCAAATTCTGGATTTATTTGATTTAGATAAAATTTAACTATCCCTTTTACTGTCTTCATGAAGCCTACTTTAAACTTCACTTCGACCCAATCACTCCATTCTCCTTTTTTTACAACAAATTTCTTTCCTTCTACATTTACCTCAATCTTTGAATTATCCGGGAATATGCTGATATTAAGATCTGATTTTGCTTCTTCTTTGGCTTTTAGCTTTGCAACCTTTGGTCCTGAAATATATGTCTTTATTTTATTTTCATTTATCCTCACATTTATTACTTTTTCAATTCCCTCTTCATTTCTGGGAATATGTTTAGTAGTATAAAACAAATATTTACCAAGTCCTCCCTTCAAATCTGGAACTCCAAGGCCTGCGTATAATTTTGTATGGTTCTGCTTTGGTGGAAAAGTTACAGGCCATCTTATAACAGTGGATGGAATATTATTAGAAGACGTATAGTCCCAGAATGCGTTCCCCTGCATTACAGGTAAAAACATTGATTCTCTTTTACCCAACAGATTTTTGGGATTCACTTTCAAAATAGCTAAATCCGGCGTGTAATCAAGTCTGCGGTCTATAAAATCAAAAATGCCATGATAGCCAGGATTATTCCCAGTAGCAATCGAAGCCCATGCAACTGGGCTCTGAGGAGGATTGCTTGTGGCTAATGGGGAATAGGTACCCATCTGGCTGAGTTTAGAAAAATTAGGCAGGTCACCTTTTTCCATTAAGTGAGACACAATCTTTGGGTCTAATCCGTCCATTCCAATAAGTATCACTCTTCTAAATCTTGGATTTCCAATAATCTTTACTGAATTTTCTTTTACCATTTGTTTACTCTTTTCGTCACACCCATAAAGATAAAAACCATTTAATGTTAAAAATAAATAAACTCCAACTCCAGACATCTGCTCCAGGAATTCTCTTCTACCATATTCTCTTCTCATAGTTAATAGCCAACTATTATTGGGATTTAACCATCTTTAGGGTCTTTGACTCCCATAAACTTTCTTTTCAAAAATCGATAGAACATCCTGAAAGGAGCTATTAGTAATGAAAAAACCACAGCAATGCCAGTAAGGATATAGGCTAATGTGGAAAAGATAACACTGCTTGTCCCGGGATCAATATAGGCATATGACAATTTGCAGAAAAAAACGACACCAAAGAAAACAATTCCTATACTTATAAAGTAACGAGAGTTTTTATTTCTCACTATGAAATCTCCTCCTGATTTTTTGATTCTTACTCAAAGCAGATTAATACAAACGCATTTAATAATATTATAAAAAGTTAGCACACATATTAACCCCTCTCTATATTATATATTAAATTAAGGCTTTTTTGGGAGATCTAAACTACTGCGAATGCTTAATTTGAGTTAATAATATAGCTTATAGAATCCTCGGTCAGTACGGCTCCAGAAGCCGGATCTTTTAATCTTACCGTTTCGGTATAGGTACCATCAATTTCAGAGCCTAACTTTTGTTCCTCTATTTCTTTACAGAATGTTACCACATCTTCCAGAAACATAGGATCGCTATCTACAAAATTACCCCATGGGGTGTTAGTCTCCCTTTCGAATACTACATTTTGTTGAATAGGAACATCTATGCAGTACCAAACTGACAACCAATCGCCAGCATAATATGTAGGTATGGTTCCCGATTTTGATTGGTAAAGGGTAAGAGCGGGGTCTGATGAGCCACCACTGAGCGTAGCTGTCATCGTAGTGGATGGTACACTTATATTTGTGATGCTAACATTGCTCGGGGTTCCATTATAGAGATTGCTATTAGGCGATGAACTACCCGTAAATGAAGTTTTGTTTGTAGAACCGGGATAGGAGTCTCCTGCATTGCCACGATTAATATTCTTTTCCATTTCCCAAAGATTATCAGCCTGTACAAGGGCAACATGATAATGATTTGTTGCGCATGAAGGTCCCCCTGGATAACATTCGTTATCGTTATTTGTTTTTGCTTCATCAATGTGCCATATGAGGAGCCCTGCTCCAGGTAATCCTGCATCAAACCCTGTCTTCTGTCTGTTTTCAACAAGAAAATATTCTCCTCCTGATGTTGGCCCCCCACTAAGAAGTTGATATACATCAGCAGCAGTGGCTGCTTGAGTGATAGGTTCATTGGTTAGAGTTCCTGAAACCAGTGTTGGTGTCATCCATCCAAGCTTGTATTTTGACCATGCATCCATATGAGCAGGACGGTCCCCTGATCTTGTCACATAGTTCCATGAACCTCCTGCCATCAAGCTCCAATTACCAATGCCCTCTGAACTATTATCTGTATCATAAAGGTCAGGAAGACCCAATGCATGACCGTACTCGTGAGCAAAGACCCCTATGGTCTGCATACCTCCCCATAGCGTCTCAGGCTGTATAACATAGTCATTAACTTTGATATTGCCACCGCCAGGGCAAGCGTCGTTTGTTGTATACTCTCCGCCATTGCTGTATCCATAGTAGTAAGCGCTTTTGAGATTCCAACGATGAGACCAGATATCTGTTGTTGGACCACCTGCCTCTTCGCCAGATCCCTGATGGATTATGTTCACCACATCTACATAACAGTCTCCGTCTTGGTCATAAGGAGCAAAGTTAAAGCCAGCGGCATCTGCTGCTGCAACAGCCTCATACACAAGGTCTCCAGGCCACATATCATTACCTAATATGTCATTCTGTCCATAGTAATCATGGGTGTTTGATGCCGTATACCATCCAACAACTCCGCCAGGCCCTGCAGAGACACTGAATACGCCGTATGAAACCTCCTGATAATAATCTTTCATGCTGTAATTGCCTGTGCCAAAAAGAAGGGTATTGAAGTTTGCACTTGTGTAAGTTGTTGTCGTATTACTAAAGTTAATGAGTATGACAGGGATGTTAGCAGTTCCTGTAGGTGGAACTACCTTTTTATAGGGCGTGACCTTTAATTGTGAAGCCCTCATTTTAAGGATTTTTGCCCGAGCTTTTCCACTTGGTCTGAGACGTTTTGGAACATTCTGTGGAGGCGTGTGTTTGTCAACCACCCTTGAAGAAGGTAATAGACTTCCATCAATACCTGTGACAGCATAAGTCCAGTTTCCTGTAATTTCATCAAAAACTATAGAGTAACCCTCGGTAGTCTCCCACCCATGTGACCACTCATCACCCCATTGTCGTGCATAGATAATAGTTCCATCTGGTTGTGTAAGCTCATAAATAACAGGTGCTGCAGGGACCGCGTAACAAATATTTGAAATATAAAAAATTGAACATAATACAAAAAAATTTATAAGAAAGCTTTTCTTCATGGTGATTCCTCCTTTTCAGTATTTAAAATATTTATATTTTTAATCCAATATAGTCCTCCTCTTTCATCTCCTTGATATACAACTCGTGCTTTAATTGTCTGATTGAAAAAGTTAGTGGACAGTTTTTCTTTAGAGTAGAATTCTATTGTTTTGCCCACCTTATCTCTTGTAAGATTCCGTTTCCCTTCCACATTTTTTGAGCCTGTTACCAATATCTTGAGTCTATAAAGGGTCTGGTCTGGTTTAATATCCAGAATAGAGGATGAAATAATACAATATCCCAATACTCTCCCTTCAATAATTCCCTCATTAGGGATTACAGGAACTGCCTGAAGAGTTTGAGAGTAACTAAATACTGTATTAACTACTAAAGCTAAAATGATCGAAAAAGTAAAAATTATTTTCTTTTTCATATACTCGTTCTAATCTTCCTTCCTAAAGGTCTAAGAATGTTTTTGAATACAAAGATTTTATGATTTTCCCAGAATTAATGCCCGTTCGTATTGTGATCAATCAATTCACAGATCCGGTTTTAAGATCTATAATATAATATCTAAGAATGAGTATTTGTAATTATTTGTAATTAGGCCAACTTCTATCCTTCTCTGAAATTATTCTTTCTTCAGCTTCTGGCCATTCTATATTAAAGAATGGATCATCCCAACGTATGCCTCTCTCGTGCTCTTGCGAATAAAATTGCGATACATGATAAATTACCTCAGTGTTATCCTTTAGTGTCTGAAACCCGTGAGCAAAACCTTCTGGAACGTAGAGCATCTTGTAATTGTGTTCTGTTAATTCTACTCCTATCCACTGTTTATATGTAGGTGATCCTACTCTCAAATCAATAATTACCTCATATATTACACCCTTAGTACATCTAAAAAGTTTGGTTTCTTCAAAAGGTGCTACTTGGTAGTGCATACCTCGTAATGTACCAGCTTTTTTATTAAAAGAAAGATTACTTTGCACTATAGTTGAAACCAGACCATGAAATTCAAATTCCTTTTTGCACCATGAACGGGCAAAAAAACCTCGTTTATCCTCTATTTTTTCAATTGTTATGACAAAAGCACCTTTAAGCCTTGTTTCTTCAAATATCACAATATCTCCTCAAATTTTATCATCTAATTTTCTCGATCCACATAGAGCTGAACAGTTCTTCAGGGTTTTGACTTAGCTTATCATAGTCAAATAAATTGGCTCGCAAAAACTCTTCATCTATTTCATAGATACAGTGACGTAGGGACGGTTGTTCTTATATTCACTTTATATTTCAGATAGATACACACTATTTTCTCGGTCTCCCCCTCTTTGACCTTTTTGACAAAATGGTCTTTGTTGTTTATCGCAAAGCCACTTAAATAAAAATAACAGACATTCAAATGATTGTAGGGTGGGGAATAGGCAGAATAAAATGCCCTCCTCGTGATAAATAGGTTTTTTGCTGTCTGATAATTTCATTTTTAAAATTCCATGCCAAAAGAAGGGTATAATCAGGCTGTTCTTCAAGTAATCGACTTACCGAATATACAGGGATATGCATACCTGGAGTATATTTGCCAACTTTGTGAGGGCTCATATCTACAATATAGCGAAGATAATTTCTTCCTATCTTACAGAAATTAAGTAGAGTATTGCCTTTTGCAGGCGCTCCATAGGCTGCTATGGTTTTTCTTTTTGTGTTAAGATCTTCTATAAGATTAAGTAGGTCTTTTTTGTTTTTATGTACTTTTCTTGCAAATTCCAAATATGTGCGTTCTTCCATCAAGCCATATTGTTTTTCCTTTTCTGCCAATTGATAGATGTCAGGGTGGTGGTCTTGAGCCTCAGATTTTGAAGAGGCGTAGATTCTTAATGACCCACCGTGTACTTGTAGTCTGTCTATTTGGGTTATAGACAACCCCACCGCCACATAAATCTGCATTAAACTTATTACGGAAAAATAGCAGAGATGTTCATGATAAATTGTGTCATATTCCAGATTATCTATCATGTCTATCAAGTATGGAACTTCAACGACAATAATTCCTCCTGGTTTAAGAAGTTTCAAGGCTCTTTTTAAGAATCCTATGATATCATCTACATGGGCTAATACATTATTAGCAATTATAACATTTGCCAATCCATGAGTTGATTGAATTTCTAAAACACTTTCTTTATCAAAAAACCGATTTATGATCTCAATTCCTTTCTCACGAGCTATAGTCGCAACATTTTTAGAAGGCTCAACCCCCAGGGTTCGAACGCCATATCTTTTAAAACAACTCAGAAGGCTGCCATCATTACTTGCTATCTCCAACACCAAATCAGATCTTGTCAGTTTTTGTCGTTTTAATATTGTATCTGCCAGTTTAGAATTGTGAAGAGCCATTGTTTCAGATGTCCCGGTTACATAAATATATTCCTTAAAAAGAATTTCTGGATCAACCACTTCGAGTAATTGTAATAAATGACATTTTCTACAGTAGTAAAGATCTAAGGGATAAATAGCTTCTGGTTTTTCCAAATCCTCTTCCTTTAAAAATGCATTTGCCAGCGGTGTTTCACCAAGAGAAAGAACTAAAATTAAATCGTTACTATCGCAGCCACGGCAATTTTGTCTTTTCCCCATACTCTGTTCCTTTTAAAATTTGATAAATTGGAGTAGATTTTTTTCAGCAAGTTATAATTTTCTTTCCTTTAACAACAATTGTTTGGCTATTTCAACAAATCTATAAATAGACCTTTCTTTCCTCAGGAGTTTATTGAGAGATTCATTTGTATATAAAACACTTAGGGCATAAGCCAAAGGACCCCATTTTCTGAACTTTCTCTTTACCCAATTGCCTTTCACCTTTTTGGATATCTTATTAGCATAAGTAAAAGCATTCTTTCTTTCAGACAAAGAGAGTTCTGGAGTATAAAAACACGGCTCGTTAGCAAATTGGGAGGTACTGCTGAGATATTCTTCGGGTTTCCTTAATAAGTATCCGTTTTCGTGAACCCATTCAAACAATTCGGTTTTAGGGAAAGGGATGAGATTATAGAAATTAACACCAGCAACAGGATATTTTGTAGCCAGACGAAATGAATCTTGGATATCTCTCCATCCCTCTCCTGGTGAACCAATAAGAAAGAATAGAATCACGTCAAAACCCAGTTCACAAGCTTCTTTTATAGCCCTTTCAATTGTTTCTATTCGCGCGCCCTTTTTAAGCTGCTTAAGAACCTGATTATTGCCTCCTTCAACACCAAAGGCAATCTTCCGAAAACCTGTCTCTTTCATCTTTTTGAGAAGTTCACGGTCAACGCGGTCTGCTCTTACTCCATTAGGTAAATTCAGGATCAGATCTTTCATCTGACTATCTATTAGTAAATCACAAAATTGATGAACACGTTTTGAAGAAATTGTAAAATTGTCATCCCAGATATCAATAGCACGATAACCTCTAAAATACCAGTAAGATATTTCCTTAACAACGTTTTCAGCTGACCTCAGCCGTATCTTATTGCCGATGGTAAGCCTGACAGGACAGTAAATACATTGGTGAGGACATCCTCGTGAGGTAACAATTCCAATGCTGCGTTTCAGATATTTTTGTAGTTCAAATTTTCGATATTTGGGGAAGGGGAGGTTGTCTAAATCCTGACAAAATTCTCTTTCACCTGTAAATACTACCTGTGAATCGTGACGATACAAAAGCCCTTTAATCGTGGATAGGTCTTGGTTAGAACACAATTCAACCAGAGCCGATTCACCTTCGAGTACAACACCATAATTAATCTCTGGATATTCTTCCAAAAGTTCCTGCCGCATACATGACATATGTGCTCCGCCAATCACTACATCAACATTAAACCTCTGTTTCAATCGCGTTATCAATTTAAGTGTATCAAGGTAATCTAATGTAACCATAGTGATCCCAACTAAGTCAGGCTTGTAGCTTTCGATTTTTTGCCACAACATAGACTCATCATAACCAAGGGCCATATCAAAGATGTCGTGCTCGATGTCACAGGATTCCAAGGTTTCCGAGAGATAACCTAAACTAATATTGGGTTCATATCCTATTCCGAGAAAACCAGAATGAGGAGGATTGACGAGTAGAATGCGTTGATATCTCATAGATGATGTTTCGGGAATTTTACAATTTATACAGTTATTCCGTCATTCCAAGCCATTGCTTATACCAAGCAATGGTTTCTTGCAGGGCTTCATCCAAGTTATATTTCGGTTGCCAACCCAACATCTGTCTTGCCTTTGTGCAGTCAAGATATTGTCTTGGAATTTCATAGATGGCTTGATTCAGAATTTTAGGAGCAAGATGTGTTTTTCCCATCAATTCCAATATCTTGTTAACTATATCCAAGACCGACATCGGGGTTTCGGTACCGAAGTTGAAGGCATGTCCAAGGAAACGTTCATCGGGCAATTCTTCAGCCAATTGCAAATAGGCATCCACGGCGTCCCGCACATAGAAATAGTCACGTATGAATTTCCCATCGCTTCGAATTATGGGTGGCTCATCTCGTAGTGCAGAACGAATTGTGCCAGGAATTAGCCGGTTAAAATTGAAGTCTCCACCCCCGAATAGATTTCCACAACGGGTAACGGCAACTGGGACATCAAATGTATGAAAATATGAGATGGCAATCAGGTCAGCACAAGACTTGGAAACATCATAAGGAAAAAGTCCTTTAAGTGGTGTTTCTTCTGTGTAGGGTAACTTATCGTGAGCTCCGTATGCCTTGTCGCTGGAAGCGACCACCACACGCTTGATCAGTTTTGAGCAAACCTTACAAGCTTCCATTAAGTTCCATGTGCCCTTTATATTAGACTCAAACGTTGATAAAGCAGAACGTGAGGCAGTTCCCACAATGGTTTGTGCCCCGAGGTGAAATACAGTGTCGATTTCGTATTCGTTTATCGCCCTTATTGTGACCACATAGTCCTCCAGTTCACCACGGACAACATTAGTCTTTTTTATCAATCCCAAATTGATCAGTCTACTTTCCGGAACCCAGTCGCGTATCAGGCAGGTTACATTCGCTCCCCGCTTAAGCAGTTCCTCAGTCAGCCAGGAGCCAAGCAGGCCCGTTGCTCCTGTTACAAAAACATTATAGTTTTTCCAGAAGCTCATTTCCATATTTTCCAAGGTGCCTTTCCACTGGACCAAAGTGAGTCGAGAATCTGTTTTTCACGCAATGTATCCATTGGCTGCCAGAATCCTGCATGGCGAAATGCCATTAGCTGCTTATCGTTGGCCAGTGCTTCAAGGGCTTCCCGCTCAAGAATGGTTTGATCGCCGTTTTCTAAGTAGTTAAATACACCAGGTTCGAAAACAAAGAACCCTCCATTTATCCATCCTTCACCAGTTTGAGTTTTTTCCGAGAACTCGCTTACCATGTTTCCATCAAGGACTAGACCACCAAACCTTGCAGGAGGACGGACAGCCGTTACGGTCGCCAGTTTTCCATGGGCTTGGTGAAAGTCTACAAGGGCTTGAATGTCCACTGTTCCTAAACCATCCCCGTAAGTTACCATAAAGGGTTTATCACCGAGCAACCCTTTAAGACGGAGAAGGCGACCACCTGTCATAGTATTAAGACCTGTATCGATTACACCGATTCGCCAATCGATGTTGTTCGTATTGATCACCTCACGAGACCCATCTTTAAGATTTACAATATAATCACTGTTATGGATAAAAAAATTTGTAAAATACTCCTTTATCATTTCCCCTTTATAGCCACAGGCAATCAGAAAATCTTTAAATCCATGACTCGCATAAATGTTTATAATATGCCAGAGTATTGGTTTATTGCCTATTTCGACCATGGGCTTAGGCCTCACCGACGTCTCTTCAGCAAGTCTTGTACCTCTTCCTCCTGCGAGAATAACAACTTTCATGTCATAAACAACTTTTGGTTCTGGTATAGGGATAAATCGTCCACTTATAGAATTCCTCTATTTATTCCCCTTCTTATTCGGATACTGTTTCCACAAAGCGATTTCTTTTGAGAAGCGGTAAATAAGGAGTTTCCGGAAAAACTCCCAAAGTGCTCCAATACGAACGTGGGAGAGACCGCTACCTCTCATCCGAGCGAAAACATTGAATTCAAGTATCCTGAGACCCATGTAATGTGCCTTGATCATAATCTCAGGATCAAGAAACCATCCTTTTGATTTAAGTTGCATGGACATAATGAAATCGCGTGGCAGAATCTTAGGGGTTCCATTGATATCGATTGACTGAATGCGTGGCCAGAGTAGCCGAAAGAAAAGGTTATAGGTAACGGAGACGATTTTTCGTAGAATCCCATCCATTCGGAAGCGTCGCCGCACCTTAGCTAAAACCTTTCCGTTAGTCGCAATTGCTGACTCGTAAAGTCTGACTACATCTTCAGCGTCTACCTGTCCGTCAGCATGGATTATACCTATCCATGGAGCTGTGCAAACTGGAATTGCACTCAGTACCCCATTCCCATAACCCTCGTTTTTCTCTACCTGATGGTAGACCACGGATTTACTTTGAGTTGCAACCTCTTTAATGATCCCACCAGTTCGGTCAGACGATCCATTATCAACGGCGATTAGCTCAAGATGGTGGCCTGCTTTTTCAAATGCAGTGAGCAACCTGGAAATAGTATATTTGATGCTCTCTTCTTCATTGTAACAGGGCACGATGAAGGAAATGTCAGGTCGGTCATAATGTGAAGAAATATTCTGAGGCGTGGTCATTTATCAACTCCTTTACAAAAATCCCTTGTTTTACGGATTCCCTCTTCAATGCCAGTTGGCGAAACCCAGGAAGTGAGTCTCCAGAGGTTGTCTATTGTTATAGGGGAGTGTTCCATCTCCTCCTCACGAGTAGGAATAAAACTAAATCTTAATTTGTCATTGGGGATTCCCAATATCCACGCAGCGGTTTCTGCAAACTTCCGTACAGAAGTTAACTGACCCGTTGCAATGTTTACCACTTCACCAGGCTTTGCCTTAGACACGCTGAGACGGATGAGACCCTCTGCCACGTCTTCCACATAGGTAAAGTCTCTTTTTTGAGTGCCAGCAGTCAAATTCAGAGGTTTCATTGTTTTAGCTGTTTCCAACAACGATGGTAGTAATCGCCCCGCATGCTCACCCGGTCCGTAGACAGTAAAAAGCCTGGCTGATAATCCCTTAACACCATTAGTCTTGCAATATTGAGTCAACATGGAGGTTCCTGCAAGTTTTGACTTTCCGTAAAGAGTTGTCGGATTTGGAGTAGAATCTTCAGACAAGTTGCCACCAATTATTCCATACTCTAAGGCTGAACCTACATGAATAACATCCTGTCCTGACCAGTCCGTATCCTGTATACTTCTCATAGCTTTACAGACTGCCTCTACAAGATAGGCATTTATTTGATATGCAGTCTTTTCGTCGCGTTCCGAAGGGTCTACACCGTAGCCAGCCAAGTTGAACGTGATCGAAGGTCTAACCCTCTGAACCAGATTCATAACCACTTCGGGATCCAGAAGATCTATTTCGAAAATGTTGCCATAAACACCATACTTAGAAAAAATCTTTTCTGCCACTGACTTGTTGCGGACAACAAGGTTAACATTTGCCCTTTGAGAACAAAGAGTACGGGCAACCCATCGTCCAATAAAACCAGAAGCTCCTGTTACTAATACCGTAGCCCCTTCATAAAGTGACAATATATCATTTAATTTAGTCATAACACAATAATTTTACATAATTTTATTTTCATCGTCAAAGAATGCATTATACACAGCTTCATTATATACATCCACTCTATAACTTTATATTCAAATCAGTTATTTCTATTCTTTGGACTTATCCTGCAATTTCACTTAAGAACCAAGCTTCTTTCTAATGGATAATCGGTTATAGCCGATTATTGGTAAAATCTTTTCGTAAAGAGTTTCAGCAGTTATTCGATGTCCAAATTCTGAAAAGTGTACACCTGCTTTATCCATAAATAGATCCTTTTCTGCATTTTGAGAAAATGTTTGAAAGAGGTCAAGAAAATATATTTCATTGGCTCCGAAGAACAGTTTCAGATCCTCCTGAGGTCTATTTTCAGCTTTTGGATTAGATATCTGAGAACGAACAGGAAATATCACAGATAGAAAATCAATATTATTTGCCTTGGTAAAATCATTCATCTCTTTTATAGCCATTTCCATTTTTTCCCAGCCTCGATCATTGACTATGGAATTGGTAAGATTAGGTTCATGATCGAAAAGTTTATGTAAAAGGTTTTTACCATTTATCCATACAAAATTAATGAATAATGATTTTTTTAAAGATTTTTTTATAGAAAAGCTCTCTGCAACCCCATCTACAACTATCCCTTCCACTGTTATTGTCGAAACTGTCTCCCAATCATTCAGGCAAATACCGAGGATTATCATGTCTGGTTTGTATTGCATAGCGATGTCCTTCAAGAAATTCAATTCCTGGATAGCATTATAGCCAGGGACACCAGCATTGATGACTTCAAACTTAATATTCGTGTCAGAAGTATTATTCATAATATCTTCTAAAATATTGGGATAAATTTTATCAGTATTGTAAACACCCATTCCAAATGTGACGGAGTCACCTAATATCATAATTCTAAAGATATTATCGCCTTTTTCAAATGTAAACTCTCTGCTTCTAAAGCCTTTAGAATTTATTATGTAAAGGTTGCTTTTGTATGAAGGATTCAAAATATAGTTAAGGTTAGGGTTATTTACCTCCTTAAACATAGGGCCAAATGCTTTATCGAATGTTTTAGGTCTAAAATGATTTATAACTCGAAGTGAAAATTCAGAAAGAATGAACAAAATGATTAAAATAAAGAATAGCAATAGAATTGATTTCGAATGTCTTCTCATTTTGTTAAGAGGTTTCTTACTTATTTAAAACTAAGTATTTATTATATTCATTATAAGGATTTAATGTTTGACCGCTTCATTGGTTGACAATATATTTTCTAATTTTGGTCATAAATGAAATAGACTTCTCTGCAAAGAAGGGATAGTTTCACATTCAGTCCAGCAGTGGCACTCATTCCTCGCAATAGAATCCCGTTTCTGCCGTGCCCTGTGGGAAAACCATATATCCTCAAATGAGTCTTTAACAATATTACCCAAAGCCTCCTTCGAGAAAATACACGGAAAGATATTTCCATATGGGTCAATGAATAAAGAATGAATTCCTGAATAGCAATGGAAGAGTCTTCTTTTCTCTCGTTGATAATGAACCATCTGAGAAAGAAAAAAAAGATCGGGATTCAATAGCCGATTTAAAGAATTCCTCGAACGAGCTGTTTCTTTAATGATTGATTTTACGTCCATTTCAACCTTATTCAACATCTCATCTGTCCATTTAACATTTATTCCAGAATTGCCGTAATAGGTTTCACTATTACACACAAATCTCGTAGTAAACGAAAGCTTCCGCTCCCGTGAGAGGTCATAAACTTTTCTTAATTCTTGATAATTTTCGGGTAACATAGTAAAACTAATTCCCATTTTAAGAGACGGAAACAACCCTTTATAATAGTCAATAGCTTTAATTACCAGTTGATAACTTCCTTTAACACCTCGAATCGAATCATTTATCTCCTGAAGACCATCCATAGAAAAAACCAGAATTGTCCAGAGGATATCTTTTCTGCTCTCTATCCAGTTATCCTTTACCTGAAGACCATTGGTAGAAATAATTATTGTTGTTCGAGGGAATCTGTATCTTAAATATCGATAGATATCTCGAAAATCTCTCCTTAAAAAAGGTTCTCCTCCTGTCAAATTTATTTCGTCAAGGTTATTAAAGTGTTTAGATTGATTAAAAAGTTCTTTTATTTGGTCAAAACTCAATTCTTGATCTAATTTCTCAGGGTATCTCTTCCATATAGAACAGGCTTTGCAACGGCTGTTACATTGATATGTAATGGCAAAATTTATTCGTTTTATTTTTGCAGGGTCAGGAGTGGTAACAATTCTTTTGATTTTATGAATCCCTTTTTGAAGTTTATAGGCTACTATCGACATTCTTCACTTACCCTGATGTGGCTTCTAAAAAGGAGACTTGAAATCCATATATCTCTTCTTACTTTAGTTGTTTCTAACGGATTAATTTCACATGCCTTTTGAATATTAAATATAGCCTCTGAAGATTTTCCTTCAAGCAAATTAAGCACAGCATAACCAATATAAGTTCTGAATGAATCCGGATCAATCTCATGCGCTCTATCAAAGTGATATCTTGCTCTTTGGAGTCTGTCTCTTGGGTCGTATCTCATTGTAGCCAACTTAGCAAACCATAAGCCCCTGTTCTGATGATATAAGACGTTATCTGCATTTTTTACATCAGGTTTTGCCATATACCATTCATCTGACTTATCATTTTCAAACGACCACTGTTGAGCAGGCTTGGGCAAACCATTCTCAGCCATAACTTTAATAATCTCTTTGGCGATTAGAAGCTCACCAAATAAGGAGGGATGTTGGCCGTCAACCATTATGTTATAGCCTATCAATGAATTTTCAGATGCTCTTTCAAAAGCACCTATAACATCGACGCAAGGGATTTGATAATTTTGACAGGTTTCCATAATTGTTTTATTAAAAAATGATGATGCAACTTTAGGGTCCCCGTCATTGTCAACAGCATTAAGATATTCCTTTTTTGCTTTCTCAAAAAGCCCTAAATGTTCATAACACTTTGCAAGCTGATAATTCAATTCGGCAAAAGCACCATCGATTTTTTTTGACAATTCAAACTCTTTGACAGCCAATTCAAACTCTCCATTTTCCTGAAACTCTCTGCCGCGGGTAAAATGATAACGCCACTTTTTTAATTCACTATCCGATAAATTGTTTCCGTGAAACGATCTGTTAGGTTCCCAGCCTTTATAATTGCCAACTTCACTTGACAATATTATATCGACCTTTGAATCTCTGGATATCCTCACAATTTCTTCAATATTTCTTTTGTATTCTTTTCTAACTTCTTCATATTCTTCCGGGCTGCATATCAACTTATCTTCCAACCTCCTTGTTTCAATCAAATGCAAGGGCGTCTGGTCAATAAATTTTCCCAGAAATCTCTTAAGTATTTTTTTATATAAGTAAAATTTTTCAAGGATATCTTCTATCCACCCCACGTTATTTACAGTTCTTTTATCAAAAAACCGAATGAACTCGTTATGTGCTGAATAAACAATAAACAAATCAGGATCGTATTTCAAAACAACCTTTATTTTTTCCAACACCTGTCGGCTAGCCTCACCGGCTTTCCCAAAGTTAATAACCTCTATATTTTCTGAAGGAAGTAAATTTTTTAATTTCCATTCTAAAAATTTTGTAAACGATACTTTCCCCTGGTGTATTGATCCTTCTGTTGTTGATCCGCCGAATGTAAAAATACGATATGTTCCCTTCGGTTTATTCTTGAAGAAATATTGTCCTTGCAAAATATTCCGACAATTTGGATTGGAAGCATAATATAAATTTCTATTCTGCTCTTTAACAATGAAGTACCTTTGACGATAATTCATAAACACCCTTAACGCAATCTCCGCAAAAAGAAGGCTGATAACAATACTGATGAAAAATAATATCAGATTATTTCGCGTCTCTTTCTTCATCTGAGAATCAGGTTCAAGGATTCGAGGATTCAATAGTGTCAGTGGTTAGTGTCAGTTTTTCACTGTCACTGACACTATTCACTTACACTTCCTCTAAATAATCACTTGAACCCTCGACACCTTGACCACTTGAATTCTTCGTAACGTAGTTTTAATAATCCGTTCTATTGATATAACCACTTTTTTTTAAAACAGGAATCTATGGCATTTTTAGGGAAACTGAAATCATGTTTCTTTCTGGTAAACCTCTCCTCATGAGCCGCTGCTACTATTTTGCCGTCCCGCACAAGGCAAACAGCGCTGTCATGATAGAATGCCGATATCCTTAAGATATTCATAACCTCGCTCTCGAATTAAAATTCAAATGTGTATATAAAAGGTGCAAGAGATGAGATCTCTGTAAACACAATTAAAGCACCAAAAAGTAAAAGCATTATCACAATCGGTGCAAGCCAGAATTTCTTCCTGACTTTAAGAAAATTCCAGAATTCCATCACAATGGAAAGTTTACTTATTTTCCCCTCCTAAAATTGATTTTCATATCTGCTCTTATTATTATTTTTTTCTTAATGTAATCCAAAAAAGTTTTACTCCTAATTCTTCAAGTGAATAGTTACCATTAAACTTATCCACAACTTGTAAATTGTTTCAAGGCTTTCATATTTTTATTATTTGGTCCTTCAATATCCTGATCAATAATTTCAAATCGCGTTTTGGAAATAAATTTCATTTTTATTTCACTTATTGTTAGCATTTAATAATAAGTAACACTTATAGAACCACAAGCGTTTTTGCCAGAAGCTTCCAGTCGTGGTTCTTGCTTCCTAAAAAATCTGCCAAAACCTCTCTTTTTGAAGATATTAGCGTTACAGGTAACAGCACGATCCCTTTATTTGTCATCTCCCCTATTTCTACAGTTGGATTAATGCTGTCTGAGTCCTGTTTTACCAGTGAGAGCTTCAGTGAATAATCACCGTTTGGCATATTATCCGGAAGAAAAAGTGGGATATTATCTTCAACTAAAAGACTGTCTGCAGCTGCATCGATTTTATACCAGTGGAAAATAGGTGTTACTATTCTTTCAAATTTCTTGTCGGGATTTGGCAGATAACTGAACGCCATTCTTATTCTATACTTATCACTACTGCTGTATTCGTTATCCAATTCCCATAATATATGAAGTGAATTAGGGAAAAATCCCCCTCTATATTTGTAGCCCTTTAAATTAATACCCTTACCTATAAACTTACGAATAGGATTAAATTTTTTGCCAGCATCAAGTTTACTATTCGGTATAGACCTGGCAATAAAATGATTTGAAAAAATAGCATAATTGCCAATCATTTTCTCTAAATAAAAATCAGGTGGTACCATGTTCATCAATTCACGATTCTCCAGGATAATCCTTGTTACTTGCATTTCTTTCAGTTTTGCACTTATTCTGGAAGAATCCGCAGAAATACCCTTATTATTATTGTGGTTACCTACCGTCTGATTTTTCTTTAATATCTCTTTTTCTTCCAACTGCAGTATATTGAACAGAAAATTTCTTGGTCTTTCTGAATGGGCTTCTAAGGCGGCGTGCTCACTGGTGAGAATTAAAAAATCCTTTTGCGTAGTTAGAAATTGTCCGGCAATACGGCGGAAAGCAAGTTCTGTAGAAATTTGTTCTGAATCTGTAATTAAGCCCAATTCAAAAGAGTTCTTTAAATATTTACCAACCTTAACAGTATCTTTGTAATATGATGGGTAACAAAAAGATTTAAAACCATTTATACCTAAGTGGATGCACAGGAAGAAGACAACAGCTATGTAACCATATCTTTTATTCCAAAGGAGATTTAGTATATAGGCAGCAAAAGGGGCTAACAAGATGATATTAATAAGAACGTATCGCTGCGGAGCAGCAGTTGTACCTGCACCGTATATAGAAGCTGCTACCATAACAGCAAGCTGTGCTAATATGAATATAAGATAATTTCTTTGATTTTTTTTAAGACTGCAAAAACAAATAACTAAGCTTAATATGGTTAGCAAAAAAAGAACCGGCGATACAATCAACATTAAAAAAAAAGGTTTCAGACCGTTAATATAA
>ERZ1292630.1703-Hain-H41-02um-R3-1703-length-21181-cov-47_pt1 | contig 19640 bp, 7 predicted proteins | sample MGYA00564408_ERZ1292630 | MGnify/ENA primary metagenome ERZ1292630 (study PRJEB36523, sample SAMEA6512641) | groundwater metagenome | collected 2019-01-08 | study: AquaDiva: Metagenomics assemblies of 32 groundwater samples
AGCCGCCCCAGACGACGATTTTCTTGTTATAGGAATTGCTGCCTTCGCCGGTCCAGACCGCGGCGAATCCCCATCTCTGGGCCGGCGCATTAGTGGTCGTCATCGGGCTCCAGATGTCAAAGGCGATGTCATAGATGCCGCCGGTGGAGCCGCCGCCGTCGCCGCCCCAGATAATCATCTTGTTTCTCCAACTTTCAGCGCCTGGGCCGGTCCAGAATGCCGTATGCTTGGAACGGACTGAAGGATTGCTTGGGTGCGTGCCGTTTCTGAGGTTGTCTAACTGGAATCCGGTGCGCCATTCGTTAAGATTTGGGTCATAGACGCCGCCGGTCTTGAGCGCGGTACCGGTTTTTCCGCCCCAGATAAGCATAACATTGTCGGTCCAGACCGCGCTGTGGAATGACCTGGAGTCCGGCGCATTGTTGGTGGCTACCGCGGTCCAGGAATTGCCGGACGGGTCATAGACCCCGCCGTCATTATAATAGGTAGTGCCGCCGCCGGATGCTTCTATATTATCTATAAGAATGGTGACAGCGCCGGGGTCTGAGACCGCATTTAATCCTACCGACATTACGCCGGTTAATAATGCCGCATTGGAGAAATTCAGGGTAACCAATGTCCAGGCGCCGGCATTCAGGGTAGTGTTTATAGTCAGGTCTTCAATCGGTGAAGGGCAGCCGGCATCGTTGTCCATTACAAAAGACAAAACCCCGCTGGCGATATTCTGCGATGCCTTTATCCAGAAAGTAACCTTGGTCCGGGCTGAGATATTGATGGGCGAGGCCAGGTCGCGATATGCGATTAATCCGGTATCAAAGGCAGTGGCGGCTGTCATAGTTACCGCAGCCGCGCCTTCCTTGGTAATGACCGTGTCCAGGCCTGTAGTAATCGTAGGGGTAGCCGCGGTCCATAAGGCGTCGCAATTATCTATGGCTTGCGTTGAGGATGATTCCACGGTATAGCCGCCCCAGACAATCATCTTGGAGCCGGTCCAGATGGCGCTATGGCTGGTCCGGCTGGATGGCGCGCCGGCGGTGGTAATATTGGCCCAGGTATTGGCGGTCGGGCTGTAGACAGCGCCGGTATTCAGGGTCTTTTGCCCGTCCCAGCCGCCCCAGACCAGCATTCCGTATGGCGTGGCCCAGAGCGCCGTATGATTGGTCCTTGACACAGGCGCGCCGGTAAGTGTCGTGGTATTCCAGGAGGTTAGTGTTCCGGCTATGTTGGAATAAGCGCTGGTGCCAACATAATTATGGGCCCGAACCCGATAGTAATGGGTGGTATTAGGGGCTAACCCGGTATGGGTGTAAGTAGTCGCATTTGCCGTGGGGGTGGCCACGAGCGTATAAGTCCCGGCTGATGTTACAGCGTGTTCCACATAAAAATCAATCTCGTCCGAATTGTCGGTCCAGGACATGGTGATGGAGGTGGTGGACGCGGCCGTGACCACCAGGTTGCTGGGCGGCAGTAGGGTGAAGTCGCCGCTGGAGCCGCTGTCGTCGCTGTCGCTGTTCAGGCAACTGCTGATAACCATAAATCCGAAAGATGCCAGCGCCAGGATGAGAGAAATGACCATTATCTTTTTCACTTGTGGTGTAACCATAATATAAATCCTTTCTTAGTCGCCCGTACGGGCGACTTATCCCGTAGTCCCTCACGGGATTTGCTACTGCTTTCCCGCAGGGACGGAGGGATTACCTTATTAGTATACCCCGCCCAACAATGGGAATTGCCTTTAATCGGTAAATATTTTGATATTTTATTATTGAAATGTCAAGGATATAATATAAATTTACCGGAATATTACTTTGCCACAAAGACACTATACCTACGGTATTCTATAAATGTAAAATCCCGTAAGGGAAAGGCACGAAGAAAACAAATCCTTAATTTCTTCTTGGTGTCTTTGTGCCTTGGTGGCAGAAGTTATGAAGTTTTCTCGTATGAAGAAACAGGTTGATTTGATTATCAGCGATATTACTGAATTGGTTACCATGCATTCAAAAGCGCCCCGCCAGAGGCGGGGGCCGGATGCCATGAATTCGCTTGGCATTATTCACCACGGGGCTGTGGCTGTCCACAAAGACAGGATAGTATCTGTCGGCTCCACTGACGATATCCTCAAGTCCTATTCATCCCGCAAGATAATTGAGGCAGAGGGCAAAACCGTTACCCCGGGTCTGATTGACGCCCATACCCATCCGGTTTTTATGGGCGACCGGTCGGACGAGTTCGAACTCAAAATCATGGGCGCTACTTATCAGCAGATCGCGGCCGCGGGCGGCGGCATCAAATCCACGGTCCGCAAGGTGCGCCAGGCCACCAAAGAAGAACTTAAAACCAACGCCGTAAAATACCTGGCCCGTTTTATCAGATGCGGCACGACGACCATTGAAGCCAAGAGCGGTTACGGCCTGACTACTGATGATGAGATAAAGATGCTCGAGGCGATAAAGGAGTTGAATAGTGGCGCCTTTGGCGCCATAAACTCCGAGCGCCCGGAGATGGTTTCCACATTCTTAGGCGCGCACGAAATCCCAGATGAATATAAAGATAACAAGGCCGGCTATGTGGATCTTATTATCCGCGAGATGATTCCGCTGGTGGCCAAACGCAAATTAGCCGAGTTCTGCGATGTCTTCTGCGAGAAGAATGTGTTTGAGATAGAGGACAGCCGACGGGTACTCAAGGCCGCCAAGGAACACGGGCTGGGCATTAAACTCCACGCCGATGAGTTCGCACCGTTAGGCGGGGCAGAACTGGCCGTGGAGTTAGGCGCGGTCTCGGCTGACCACCTCATGGCTATTTCTGATAACGGTATAAAAATGATGGCCGCCCAGAAGAATAAAACCATTGCTGTTTTGCTGCCCGGCACGACCTTTATGCTGGGCTTGAAGAGTTACGCGCCGGCCCGGAGGATGATAGATGCCGGCCTGGCCGTGGCCCTGGCCACGGATTTTAATCCGGGCACCTCGTTTACCGAATCACTGCCGATGATAATGACCATTGCCTGCGTCAAGATGAAGATGACCCCGGCCGAGGCGCTCACGGCCGTGACCATCAATGCGGCCTGCGCCATCAATAGAGAAAACAGTATCGGCTCCCTGGAACCCGGCAAACAGGCCGATATGGTCATCTGGGATTCTCCTTCATATAAACATATCCCTTATCACTTCGGCGTTAATCTGGTTGATAAGGTGATTAAGAGAGGAAAGGTAATTAAATGATAAAGCATATTTTGTGGCTTATTTTTGCCTTTGGGTTGATTGCGCAGCAGTTTGTGTTAAAGGCGATGGGCGTGCATCTCGGCCCGGGCTGGGAGGCGTTGATTCCGGGCTTGTCTATCTTCGGCGCGGCGTTTGTCCTTTCCTGGGGCGCGGAACTGGCCCAGCTGGAGATTCCGCAGTCCCTGGCTCTGGCATTCCTGGCCTTGGTTGCGGTGGTGCCTGAATATGCCGTGGACATTTACTTTGCCTGGACTGCCGGCTCTGACCCGAAATATATCCACTATGCCACGGCCAATATGACCGGCGCCAACCGGTTGCTTATCGGTTTGGGCTGGCCGGTGGTTCTGTTCGCCTATTATTTCGCCACGCGCAAGAAGACCATAGAGTTGGAGCCGAGCCATCGCATAGAGCTCTTTGCGCTGTTAGCCGCGACCTTTTATTCATTCTTTATCCCCATTAAGGGCAGTATTGCAATTTATGATTCCGTAATATTGCTGGTTATCTTTGTGTTGTACATAGTCGCTGCGGCCCGGGCGCATCACGTGGAACCGGAACTGGAAGGGCCGGTGGAGCTGTTCAGCAAGGGCTCCAGGTTTTTCCGCTGCGCGATTACTATCTTATTCTTTGTCATTTCGGGATATGCGATTTATATCTCGGCCGAACCCTTTGCCGAGGGGCTATTGGCCAGCGGCAAGGCTTGGGGCGTGAATGAGTTTGTGCTGGTTCAGTGGCTGGCGCCCCTGGCATCCGAATCGCCGGAATTCATCGTGGCCATTATTTTCGCCACCCGGGCCATGGCCGGCGCGTCATTAGGCACCCTTATCTCATCCAAGGTTAATCAGTGGACATTGCTGATTGCTTCTTTGCCGATTGCCTTTGCCTTGGGCGGCGGGAGCATACTGGGGATGAAATTAGACAGTATGCAGCAAGAGGAGATATTCCTGACCGCGGCCCAGTCGCTCTTTGCCATATTCGTTTTGTCCAATTTCAAGTTTTCTATGTTTGAGGCGCTGGTCTTATTAGTGCTTTTTTCCACCCAGTTGATGATACCGCTGATAATGCCGGAGCTGCTGCCTAATATGCCGGCTGAGCAATTGCAGGCATTGGAAATCAAGGCCCGGATGGGTTATGGCGGATTTTATATCGCGCTTTCTATATTAATGATAGCGCTCTCTTATAACCGGCGCAATGCTATCTTGTGCCTTATCAGGCCTGAGAAAAATGGCTAACCCTTGCCTGGGTTAATTATCTGGAAGTGATTGATGATGTCTATAAATAAATTGACGTTGAAGCGCGATGGGAAACAGATAATCCTTCATACGAATGGTTATATTTGCCGGTCCAAGGAAGAACTCTTGAAAAGCGCCGCGTTTAAACGGGTGGTCGGCTGGTATATTGATTATCTCAGTAAGCACGACCTGTTGCTCCTTGACTCATTAGGCGTCAACAGAGCCAGAAAAGAAACAGTTGCTAACTTAGTTAAACTTTTAGCCGGGTTGGAGGATGCGCCGTTAGTTGAAATGGCAAAGGTTTCCCCTGGCATGAAAGTTTACCTGGAGAAGCGTGAATTACTCCACGAGTTTGTCGAAGGGCTTTATAATTTCTGGCGCAGTTACGGCCGGTTTTTGGTGTGCCATTCCGAGCCAGGGGTGAGCAGGCACGAACTAAGCGGCAGCGTGAAACGAAGCACGCCGAAGGCGGCGCACGGAAAACTAAGCGGCAGCGTGACCGTGGCGCCGTGGCGCCACGAACATAAACCGTATCGCACCTTTAACCAGACCGTGGAACAACTGACCCATATTGTCAGGAGCGCCTACCGCGACATCTGTGAAAATATCACCGGTGACCACCCCAGGGTTTACCGGCAGGTGGCAGCCGGTTGTGAAGTCGGATTAATCCTGGCGCCGCAGCCGTGGCCCATACCGGTTGGTCCATATCGTAAACTTAAAGAGATATCTTTTATCCGGCAGGTCTGGCTGTCTCCGCCGCTTATTATTGACCCGCCGATGAACAAGCGGACCGGCCAATTCCGGCGGATTAAGGAGAATCCCTTAAAATATATATCATTGGAAGATGGTAAATGGTTTTGTTATCCGGCTCAGGTAGGGCCTTTGGTTATTTTTATATATTTCCATCAATCGGTTATCGGGTTAGGGTGCGCTTTGGCTAATTTATTCGAATTAGCCGGCGATAACCAGATAGCCGCAGGCCCGGATGCCATATATTTTTATGGCGCCCCGCCGGCCAGTTTAGCCAGGTTCGGGAAACTGCCGACCGTTTTCTATGATGATGAACCGAATCAGATTCTGGTGGCCGCGGTGCCGGCCGGCGATGAATTCGGTTATTTCGGGTATCTCAAAAAAATGGTTCTGACGCTCCATAATATTGTGATGCTCAAACAAGGGCGGATGCCTTATCACGGAGCCATGTTCCGGATTATACTCAAAGACGATACCCGGGCCAATATCCTGATGATGGGCGATACGGCCACCGGTAAATCGGAATTACTGGAAGCATTCCGGACATTGGGCGACGGGTATATCCAGGAATTAAAAATAATCGCCGATGATATGGGGTCGCTGGAGATTAAGCCCAACGGCGCTATCGCCGGTTACGGAACGGAAATCGGCGCTTTTGTCCGCCTGGACGACCTGCAGCCGGGATTTGCCTTCGGCCAGATGGACCGGGCGATTTTTATGAGCCCGCAAAAAGTAAATGCCCGGGTGGTCCTGCCGGTGACAACTATGGAAGAGGTCTTGCACGGCTATCAATTAAATATGCTGTTGTACGCGAATAATTATGAATCCGTTGATGATAATCATCCGGTGATTGAGCAATTCTCTAAGGCGGAGGAAGCGCTCAAGGTTTTCCGGGAAGGCGCCGCCCTGTCTAAGGGCACCACCACGGCCACCGGGTTGGTGCACACTTATTTTGCCAATATTTTCGGCCCGCCTCAATACCGGGCGCGGCACGAGGGAATTGCGCGTAAGATATTTAAGACCGCCTTTGCTTCAGGCATTTTCGTGGGGCAGATACGTACCCGGCTGGGTATTGCCGGCTATGAAACCAAAGGCCCGCAGGCCGCGGCCCAGATGTTATTTGAATTAATCAGAAAAACAAGGATTAGTAAACCCCGTTAGAGATGATTAGTATAAAGTATCTGACTGCTGAATTAATTACTTGACGGGAAGAATATTAAGTAATAGTGTATTTGCTATTTTAACGGTCACGTCTTTCCGACCCGTCGCGGTTCGGGGCGAGTTGGCGTGACCTATCTCTAACGGGGTAAACCCCGTTAGACCCAGTGGGTAGGGCAGGATTGCCTTAATCATGATATGAAATGGCCCGTACGGGCCAGAAGGATTTGATATGGATAAAGAACGTCGGAGTCAGAAACGTTATGTTGTTACCGGGCTCAGGGCCCGGGTCCGGGAAAAAACACTCTTCGGGTTATCCAGCAAACCCACCGCCCGGGAATATCCCTGTCTGGACATCTCAGAAGGCGGGATTCAATGCGCCATCAGCAAAGGCGCGCTTAACCCCCAGGACGAGATTTTATTGGATATATCCATCCCCTCCGGCCGGAATAAACCTATCGCCGTCAAAGCCCGGGTGCTTTGGGTTAAACTATCAGGTGACTCCAATTTCGGACTGGCCGGACTGCAATTTGTTTCCCCCAGCCCGGACCAGCAAGCCGAATTAAAGATGCTCATAGGAAAACACGGCAGCGATAAAGAACAGACCACGCCGTATCTTCTCTCAAAGATGCAAAAGAATGACAGTTTGCTTCCCCGGTTCAGAAGATAGGAGTTCGTTCACTCTGATTGCTTCGCAATGCTCGTGGTCTCGCAGTAGCGAGTTCCGCTCCAGTGGGTGCTCACGGTCTCTGTGGAGTTCGGGGTCATCGGGATAAAAGCCAGTAATGTTACGCCTTCGTTATACTTGGCGTAACTAACCGGCTCTAACATAATTTTGTTAATTCTTCTTGACTTTTACCATCTCAGGGGTATAATAGCCATATGCATAAAAGAGGGCTCTTACTATATTAATACTTTTCTTGGCTACGTGGTCCGGCGGTTGCTCGGCCATGAAACTGACCGATGCCTTGGCCCCAAATCCTGAGAACACCCAGCGTATTAAAGCGATGAATCTGCTGGAGCATACCGTGGCCCTGGCCCCGATTGAGTCCGAAATCTCCCGGCAGAAGATTACTGACGAGAAGACCGAACGGCTGATGGAGATTGACGCCGCTGCGCTGGCCGCTAAATTGGTCGAGACCTTCCGGGCTAATAATGTTTTCAAGAAGATAACCCAGATAGCGCCCAAGGACACCGCCCAAAAATCATTGATAAGGGAGGCCCGGGCCAAGAAGGCCACGCTCCTGATGCGGGTGACGTTGAAGAAGGCCCGGGTCTATGGCACCGGGAATAATGATTCGGCTTTTGGTAACACGGCCATGTGGTTTATGCTGGGCGTTCCAGCGCTCTGGGGCGCGGATATGAATTACGGCGTGGAGATTACGGCCGAGGTGTCGTTCTTAGACGTGGCTTCATCACCGGATTTTGCCACATTGCTGCATTCATACGAATATACATTCAAGGAAGAGGGCGGGATGACCTACCTGGAGCGCTCCGGCAGTTTGGCGGTCCTGGCCATTCCGCCCCAATACTGCCCGGATGACCTGAATAAGGTCAAGGATGCGGTTCTGCCATTGGCCCAAGAGCAATTCTTATTGAAATTAGCCGAGCAGACCAAAAAAGAGCTCGGTTCTAAATAGATTTACAACAACAGAACTAAGCGAAGCGTGACCGTGAGCACCCGAAGGGGCGGAACGAATTTAGCGGATTAAACTGAAGAATAACAACCCCCTCGCCCCCTTTACTAAGGGGGAATTAAAGGAGGTTGTTCAGTCCGTTGTTAAACGAGGAGATTTATTATGAATAAGATGAAGATTTTCGGGGTGCATTTGCAGAGGTGGCATTTATATTTTATTATTCCGCTATTGTGCCTGATGATAGCGGGCTGCGCGGCCGGGTTGCTTTTAGTGGGCACGGCTTTGAGCGGCGCATCCGGCGCCGCCGGGGGCGCCAGCTCTGGTTCTTCAGTCCAGAGGCGGGTAACCGGCCTGGTTTTTTCCCAGGGTTCTGAGAATGTCATCGCACCCTTGGGTGGGGCTACAGTCTGGGCTACATGGAGTTCAACCAGAAGTATTTTGGGCTCTTTTACCAAGGCCGTGACTTTTACCGGCTCGACTACAACCAATTCGGACGGCTCTTATGAGCTGGACGGGATTGATGATAATACAAATGTGGAGATTGTCATAGAGAAGGACGGGCATACCACCCAGATTCATAATGTCAATACGGGCGGCAGCAGCCCCAGCCTCAAGGGCACGTTGAGCCGCAAGAACCAGAATAAGAAAACTGTTTTCAGCGCTACAGAAAACGACGTCAATACGGACAGCGATGTGAATGAAAAGGGAGAATCAATTCCCCGGTGCCACGTGGCGATTACCCCGGGCGCTGTAACCAGCGATACCGAGGTTGATTTGAGCCCTTATTATTCGATGTACAATCTGCCGCGGCCCATACCGGACGGCTATATCGGGCTGGCCGGGGCTGATTTCAGCGCCGCATCAACCGTCCTTTTTACCACGGGCAAGGAGGCCAAGCCCTATGTGGTTCTGCCTTCAGCCGTGCGCGCTACGGAACTGGCGGCGGCTAATATCAAACTGATGGAGTTGATCGAGGTCAGCGGGGTCACGCAATGGGTGGTAGCCAAAAACGCCGGCAACCAAGACCAGGCCTGTAAATATCACACCTCAGGCGCTTATGATGGAATGTTGGGACCGGATGACAGCGCGATTGAAGCTAACCAAGCCAAGCTAAAAGGCATCCGGCCGTTCTGTTTTGTTTATTCTACAACCCAGCTGGCCACGATTACCGGCCGGGTCAGGAATACCGCCGGCGCAACTATTGCCGGGGCTATGGTTTTCGGCGGCGGCTCGTCGGACACCACTGATTTAGCCGGTGATTATATCCTGGAGAATGTCATTGCCCTGAGCGCCAGTTCCGCCAGCCTGATTATGGTTAATGCCATAGCGCCGAATTATCAACTGGCTTCGGCCGTGGTATCGGTCCTATCCAGCAACGTGAAAAGCGGCATCGATATCACCTTGGAGACCATGGAAGAGGTGGCTATCCTGGGCGGCAAGGTCACGGATACCGCCACTACCCTGCCCATTGCCGGAGCCAAGGTGGTCTGCACCACCAATCCGTATATCGCGGCTTTTGCCTATGATAACAATGGAACAGCGGCTGATTTTATGGATGACGTGCTTTCCGTCACCCCGCCGGCCAACCTCAGTAACTACCGCTGGAATCTGATATCGCCCAGCGGCGCAAGATACCAGTCATCATCTCAAAATAGTAATTCGGTTATGTTGAACACTCTTTTTTCAGAATCAGGTTTCAATTCTGAGGGTTCATACCGGGCGGACCTGGGCATAACAATGACTGACGAACGGGTAGTAACAGCCACAGCCGGATTTATGTCAAAATTGATTGATCTAGGAGGAGGATTATATCAACAACAAATCACCGATATCAAACTGCCGGTTTCACTGGACCCGTCCATTACGATGGAGGCATACAGCAATACGCAGGGTAATTACCGGCTGATAGGGGTGCCGACCGGCGTGGAATTAAAACTCCAGGCCAGCAAGAGCGGTTATCAATCATCAGGCATCAGGACCATAGCGCCTTTGACCCAGGGTCAGACCAAGGAGGAGAATTTCTCGTTGAATGCCGGTTCAGCCGCAGTGGCATCTATCTGGATTACGCCCTCGCCTTCGGTTAATCTCCAGAACAGCCAGACCGTGCAGTTTTCAGGGGTAGCCAGGGATGATGCGAATAACACTATTTCGCCCACGCCGTCTTTTACCTGGACGTCATCCAATCCGGTCATTGCTTCCATTAACACGAGCGGCTTAGCCAGCGCTTTAGGCGCAGGCACGGTTACAATAGAGGCGTCAAATAGCGGAATTACGAGCAATGCGGTGACGGTCCAGGTGGGCGGTAAGCCGGCCGCGCCGAGTAATTTCACGGCCGTAGCCAGTTCATATTCCACGATAGACCTGGCCTGGCAGGATAATTCCACTGATGAAGACGAGTTTGATATAGAGCGCTCCACGAACGGGATTACCTATACGGTTATTTCCACCCAGTATCCCGATACGGTGGGCTATAATGACACGGGCTTGTCAGCCAACACCCAGTATTGGTACAGGGTTTATGCGAATAATGCCAACGGCGATTCAAACAAGGCCAGCGCCGACGCCACGACCCCGAGCATTCCGGTGCCCAACGGGCCGACCGCTCTGATAGTAACGGCAACAGACGCCACTACCATCAATTTGGAATGGACGGATAACTCCGATAACGAGACCGGGTTCCAGATTCGCCGTTCGCTGGACGGAGACACATACAACGTTATCGGCACGGTCGGCGCCAACACGTTCTCCTACCTGAATTCAGGGCTGACGGCTAACACGAACTATTATTACCGTATCTATGCCTATAACGGTTCAGGTAATTCCACGGCTTTTGCCTCTGGTTCTACTTGGACGCCGGACACCATACCGAGTGCACCCAGCGGACTGGCCGCCTCAACCACTTCGTCATCTGCGATAAACCTGACCTGGACAGATAATTCAAATAATGAACTCGGGTTCAAGATAGAACGTTCGCCCAATGGCGTGGACACCTGGACCGAGGTTTATACCACCACAGCCGGTGCAATCTCTTATCCCAATAGCGGCCTGACTTACAACACGACCTATTATTACCGCATCAGGTCATACAACACGGCCGGTAATTCGGGCTATACCCCGAACGTATATGCCACGACCAATCAGGTTGTGCCAGCCGACCCGACCTTATTAACCCTTGAGGTTTTGTCAGATATATCTATGCGACTCACATGGACAGATGCCTCAAATAACGAAGACGGGTTCAAGGTCCGGATATCTACAAACGGAACAACTTATACGTTAAGGACCACATTAGGCGCAGGAACAACGGTGTTCACCGATACTGGACTTTCCGCTTCCACAACATACTGGTATGGAGTTTATGCCTATAACACAGCCGGTGACTCAGGATTTTCCAATGTGTATTCAAGCACGACCAATGCGTCGCCCATTCCTTCAGTACCTATTGATTTAGTTGCTAATCCAGCATCTTCTACACAGATAAATCTTTTCTGGACAGATACCTCATATAATGAAAACGGGTTTAAGATAGAGCGGGCCATAAGCGGCACACCCGGCTGGACCCAGATTGCCACCCCAATAACCAATACCACTTCTTATCAGGATACGCCATTGTCTGCAACAACTACTTATGGATACCGTATCCTTGCCTATAACGGAACCGGTGACTCTAATTGGTCAAGTGTGGTCTCAGCCACGACCGGAGCGCCGTCCATTCCGGCTGCCCCGACCGCCTTAACATCTGTTGCTTCTGCGCCTACAATTATCAACCTTTCCTGGACCGATAACGCCGATAACGAAGACGGCTTCACCATACAACAATCACCTGAAGGCACCACCTTTAGTTTAGTGGCTAATGTAACGGTTAATACCACCTCGTATATATTTGCCTCCACACCTGAGACCACTTATTATTTCAGGGTTTACGCCTATAATGCGGGCGGCAATTCCGGATATTCTAATATTCCATCAGCCACCACGCCGCCTGAGATACCCATCGCCCCGACCGCGCTTACAGCCGCGGCAATCTCACCCACGGCAATAACCATCACCTGGACTGATAATTCCAATAACGAGACCGGATTCAGGATAGAGCGGCTTATCTCGGGCAGTTATCAGGAGATTGGAACAGCGGGCGCTAATGCGATTACCTATACCAATACGGGCTTGCCTGACAATACGCTTCAGTATTATAAAGTCCGGGCCTATAATGTGAGCGGTAATTCGGATTATACCAATGTAGCCGAGGCAATGACGCCGATGGCGCCGCCGGCTGCGCCGACAAACCTGATTACCACCACGGTTACGGCCTCGGCTATATCGCTTGAATGGGTTGATAATGCCACCAATGAAGAGGGTTTCAAGTTACAACGTTCTACAGACGGCATTACTTATACGCTCCGCGCCACTCCGGCGCCTGATGCCGGTTCTTATAATGACACCGGTTTATCTGAGAATACCGCCTACTGGTATCGGATTTACGCATTCAATGCAGGCGGTAATTCGGGCTATGCCGGACCGATTTCCGCAACGACACTTCTGCCCCTGCCGTCTGCGCCGAGCACTATGACCGCTAATGCGGTTTCGGCATCCCAGATAAATCTAAGTTGGACGGATAATTCTAATAATGAGACCGGGTTTAAGGTGGACCGTTCGCCCAACGGAGTAGATAGTTGGACGGCCTTGACCCAGACGGCATCCGGCGTGACTACTTTATCCGATATAGGCCTGTCCTCCAACACCACTTATTATTACCGGGTTTGCGCCTATAATGCTACGGGTGATTCAGGTTATTCCAATATTGCCTCAGCCACGACATTTGAGGTGATACCCAATACGCCGGGCGCGGTCACGGCCACCGCGGTCTCGCCTTATGAGGTATCTATTACCTGGACCGATAATTCCACTAATGAGACCGGTTTCAAGGTGGAGCGCAAGACCGGAGGCGCCGGGACATATGATCAGGTGGCAACACCCACAGCCAATACAATTACTTATCCTGATAGCGGTCTGTCGCCGAATACAACGTATTATTACAGGGTGCGGGCATATAACGGGGCTGGTAATTCCGCATACTGCAGCGAGATGGCGGCCACCACGCCTCTGCCGCCCATACCCAATCCGCCGTCCGGCCTGATTACCACCACGGTTACCTCGTCATCCATCGGACTCCAATGGACCGATAACTCCACTAACGAGGACGGGTTCAAGATAGAGCGTAAAATAACGAGCGGTAGTTTTACATATCTGGATACGGTTTCGCTCAATGTTACCGCATACACCAATACCGGTTTAACTTCAGGCATTACCTACACTTACCGGGTCTATGCCTATAACGGAGGCGGTGATTCAGGTTACTCTACTGAAGCCACTGCCACCACGTTGATTATTCCGCCCAATGCGCCCAGCGCACTGACAACAACTTCAGTCACCTCGTCCTCTATCGGACTGCAGTGGCAGGATAATTCCAATGACGAGACGAAATTCTATATAGAGCGCTCCCCCGACGGTCTTACATTCAGTTACTTATCAGAGGTGGGTTCTAACGTGGTTTCGTTTACCAACAGTGGGTTGCCTTATACGACCACCTATTGGTATCGGGTCTATGCGTATAACACGGCCGGGTCGTCCGGTTTTACCAATGTCATCTCAGGAACGACCCTGGGACCGCCGCCGCCCAATGCGCCGTCTAACCTGATTGCCACGGCCCAAGCCATTGATAAGATACAGTTGACCTGGCAGGATAATTCAGGCGACGAAGATGGATTTAAGGTTTACCGCTCCCCGAACGGCATCACCTATACCCAGATTGCCACGAACACGGCCAATAGCACCATATATTCCGATATGCCGGTATCGCCTTCTGTTCTTTACTATTACCGGGTTATGGCGTATAATGCTTACGGCGATTCTGCCGCAGCCGGGACCACCGGAATTGTCTCGGTCCAGCCGGATGCGATGATTCGCCTGAGCAGCGATATTGATGATTATCCGTATTACCTGACCAATAATCTTTATGAGACAACTCCGGTCTCCCAGACCAAGGGCCAGGGGGTGGAAAGCAAGAAGACGGTGTCATACTATATCCGGGTGCAGAATGACGGCAATCTTTCAGAGACATTCAAGGTTACCGGCACCGGCAGTTCAGGGAATTGGACCGTAACATATTATGACGTAACCGGCGGAGAGCCGGGGACTGATATTACCGGGTCAATGACCGGTATTTCAGGGTATGTAACGTCATCTTTGGGCGTAGGCGGTTATATTACCATCCGGATGGAGGTCGGTCAAATGAATGTCCAGACCGGCTCATACTATGACGCGGTTGTCAGGGCTACTTCTACGGGCGACCCGACCAGAACAGATACAATCAAGGCCCGGAACGAGGCCATTCCGAGTTATTACAGCATCTCCGGCAGCGTCAGTTACACTGGCACAAAGACCGGCCGGGTCTATATTGATGTAAACCGGCAGGACGGCGGACAGACCAATAACGGGACCAGCATTTCCGCAAACAGCATCCCGCCAACCGGCACAGGCGCTTATATTATCCGGGGCGTTCAACCGGGCAACTATAGGGTTTACGGCTGGATGGACCATTTGGGAGAGGGGACAAAGAATGATGCTAATCCCTACGGCTCATCCGGCATATTCAGCATTACTAACAATAATGTTACGGGTATGAATATCTTCATCTCCGACCCAATCACGCCCAGCCCGGTTTCCCCGGCCAATGTGATGGCATTCCCGACTGACTCATCGGTATTAATATTCTCTGATAAGCCAAAAGATACAAATGGCCGGGAAATCGCCGATTTATACAGGATTTACTGGAGCACCAGTGTCACCGTTAGTAAATCCAGTTATCTGGGCTACAAGACAGTGCCGATTAACCGGGATGATGCGTTTTTCATTACCGGTTTGACCAATGGTAATTCTCTTTACTTTGTGGCGACCGCATTTGTGGGAGCCGTGGAAAGCGCTGAATCACCGACCTTCGGCCCGGTGGTTATTGGGCCGGCTACAGGCAGTTACAACGTTTCAGGCACTATTTTCTATCCGGGCGTTAGCCCTACCGGTCCACTCTATGTAGGCGTTTATAATAGCGCTGGTGCGATTACCTGCACGCGCATCGTATTACCATCCAGCGATTCGCAGACCTATAGTTTTGCCGGTGTGGCCAACGGCACCTATATGCTCTGGGCCATTATGGATATGAATAATAACGGTCTGATTGATACAGGTGATTATAAAGCAACCGACCAGGGCATCAGCATTACCGTTAATAACGTTAATTTGACCAACCAGAATATTGACCTGCCGCTCGGAAACGGCATTGCCGTGGCCGAGACCGAACACCGGAGGCAGGGCGCGGACGAGAGATATAACGTTGAACTTAGCGTAAATGACGGGAGGAAATTGGTCGTAGCCGTGGCTGCGGTCTCGGGTCCCGGTGTTATTTCACCGATTGACATCAGCAACCGGGACAGGGATTTCCGCTATGGCCTGAACCGCGGCTCTAACCGGCCGATTACCTCGGATAATTATGCGATGAGTGTTACTTACGCTGACGCTACTACCGAGACATTGAATGCCCCGGTGACCGCGGTGCTGGATTGCTTTGCCCAGAATCTCTCACCGAACGGAATAGGCGGGCACGTGGTGCCGACCTTTACCTGGGCTGCGCCGGCCTCGCCGCCGCCTACATATAATTACTATATGTGGGTAAACAAACAGACCGGAGGCGATGTCTGGAGATACCCGCGTGATGCCGATATGCCCTCCTCGCAACTCTCGGTCCTGTATAATACCGACGGCCAGGCCAAACAGCCCAATCTGGACATCGGAACGAATTATGACTGGTTTGTGATGGTCATTGACTCAAACAGTAATAAGGCAACAGAAGTGGTATCCTATAGCCCGACCTATTTTGACAACCAGCCGGATGCGGCGATTGGATTAAGCAGTGAGCCGATAACTTCATATCTGACCGATAATCTCTATGAGTCCTATCCAATCTCGCAGATTAAGAGTCAGAATGCCCTGAATTTCCAGGTCGTTTCGTACCTGATTCGTCTTCAGAATGAGGGAAAGAATATGGAGCCGTTCAGGATAACCGGTACGGCCGGTTCATATCCTCTTTGGACGGTTTCATATTACGATGCACCTACCGGCGGTATAGATATCACTCCTCAAGTTACCGGAGGCGGTTACTATACGCCTTCTATACTATCAACAGATTTTATTACGATTCGGGTGGAAGTAACGGCTGTCAGCGCTTCGTCCGGGACATTCATTGATACCTATATCACAACTATTTCCCAAGGTAACCCCTCCAAGAAAGATGCGATCAAGGCAACGACCAAGGTGCCTCTGCCCTGGCGCCAGGTCGTGGGCGGCGCAGGGCATACGGTGGCTATCAAGGATAACGGAACATTATGGTCTTGGGGCGATAATTACAATGGACAACTCGGGCTTGGTGATAATAATAACCGTAATCTGCCGACACAGGTGGGTTATGATACCAACTGGCAATCAATCGCAGCCGGTTATGACTATACGATGGCTGTAAAGTCAGATGGTTCGCTCTGGGCCTGGGGCTATAATTATGCCGGACAGTTGGGCTTGGGCGGCACTGCTAATTATTATTCTCCCACCCGGGTCGGTATAGACAATAACTGGCAATCAGTTACCTGCGGCTATAGCCATACACTGGCAATAAAAATAGGCGGAACCCTCTGGACCTGGGGCGATAACTGGTCCGGGCAATTGGGATTTGGCGATACGACTACCCGTTATTCGCCAAGCCAAGTCGGACTGGATACAAATTGGAGCACGGCCGCGGCCGGAAACAGTTTTACCCTGGCCTTGAAGACAGACGGGACTATCTGGTCCTGCGGTGTGAACGCCGACGGCAGGTTGGGTCTCGGTAACACTACTACGTATTACTCGCTAACAAAGGTGTCAGCCGGATGGCAGGCAATTGCAGCCGGCCAATACCACGGCCTGGCGCTCAAGACAGATAAAACACTCTGGGTCTGGGGGTATAATTCCAATTACCAATTGGGGTTAAATGATATAACTAATCGCTTATCGCCGACTCAGGTTGGAACCGATGCAAACTGGGTCTCAGTGGCCGGTGGAGACAACCATAGTTTGGCGGCCAAGACCGATGGCTCGCTCTGGTCCTGGGGCTATAACGGGAATGGACAGTTAGGGCTCGGAGATACAAATCAAAGAACTACACCAGCCAGAGTGGGTCCTGATAATAACTGGGCTAATGTTACCTCAGGGTTCTCTCACAGTTTATCGTTAAGAGGCAGTAACTCAATCTGGGTCTGGGGGAATAATGGTTCATATCAATTGGGTTTAGGGAATGACTGGAATAACCGCCTGAGTCCGGTCTGGCTGGGGCAGTAGCCGTTCGGAAAGAGGCATAGGGCATAATGGCATTAGGAATACTATTGATGGTAACATAGTTAATGTCCCTCCTTATTTGTCTGCTCCAAACTTTGTTAGTAATGGTGGTAGTTTAGTCTATCCGGGCACAGGTGACTATATCTACGGACTCCGAGGTGGGACCACTACTGACTTCTGGCGTTATTCCATCTCAGGAAATTCCTGGGTAGCAATGACCTCTGCACCAGCAACTGTTTACCAAGGTGGCGCACTATCCTATCCGGGCACAGGCGACTATATCTATGGTTTTAGAGGCAATGTTTTTACGGACTTCTGGCGTTATAAATTTAAGTAGCCCCTATTCGCTGGGCGATATGACCGGCTATGCCTACGATAATTACGTTAAATAAGGAGTGTTTCCCACTGAGCGCCAATAGCGGGGTAAAATAACCGCTAATTCCTTGAATTGCAAGGAGTTAGGTAAATAACTTGCCCTGTCGGGGGAACCGTTCCCCTGTATAGGGGAATCGTTCCCGGACCTACGGGAATTGTTCCCGGACCTACGGGAATCGTTCCCGGACCTACGGGAATCGTTCCCGGACCTCTGGGAATTGTTCCCGGACCTCTGGGAATCGTTCCCGGACCTCTGGGAATTGTTCCCGGACCTACGGGAATCGTTCCCGTGTATAGGGGAATCGTTCCCGTGCCACTGGGAATTGCCATTCGTGCCATCCGTTGCTCTTATCTAACGGGGTCTAATATTTGACTTGCCTTAAAAATCAATTACAATGCTCTGCGAATATGATTCTCTTGAAAATCGCCCTTATTTTTGTATTGATAGTGCTGTTGCTCCGGCTGAAAGCGCCTTTCAGCATTTCTATCCTCTTTTCCGGGCTGGTTCTGGGTATTGGATTTTCCGCCGGAGGCGGGAATCAGGCACTGGTTGATATCGGCCGAACTGCCTTGGCTACGCTCCATGAACCGGAAACCATCTCTCTGGCATTGATTGTCGGAATAATACTGGTCCTGTCCGAGTTGCTCCAGGTTTCCGGCCAGATGACCGAGTTAGGCCAGGTAATAATTAAGACCTTCGGATTGCACCGCTGGACCTATACGATTTTACCGGCCATCATCGGATTATTGCCCATGCCGGGCGGGGCGCTGTTTACAGCCCCGATGATGGACGGAGTCAGTGAGACCAGCATCCCGGCCCATAAAAAGACCCTGATTAATTACTGGTTCAGGCATATTTGGGAGTATGCCTGGCCTCTGTATCCGGGCCTGGTCCTGGCCGCAGGATTGGCTAAGGTTAATCTGAACATTTTTGCCATAATCCAGTCGCCGTTTACCGTGATTTCGGCGCTGATTGGCGCTATTCTCATTCTGCCCGGTATGAGCATATCGGACCAGCATATTCATAAAGGTTCTTTTAAGGACTTTGCCAGGATGGTCTATCTGATTTCTCCGATAATTGTGATTATCCTGCTGTTTATTGCTTTTCAGTTGCAGATGCTTATCTGTGTTTCAGCCGGATTGGCTTTGGCTGTTTTTAACATCCTCATCAGCCGGAAGCTAAAGATAACAGCCATACTCAGGATTATTTTCGCCAAGGTCTCGGTCTATCAGATGATATTTGTGGTAATCAGCGTGATGGCCTTTACTGGCATAATGCGCTCCAGCACCCTGATAAGCGAACTCAGCCGCTTTTTTACAGGCGGGATAGACGGGAATATACCTTTTGTCTATATGACCATAACAATAATATTCCTGCCGTTCATTATCGGATTGCTGACCGGATTGACCGTGGGATTTGTCGGTATCACCTTCCCATTGATATTTTCCACCATTGTGCCTAATGGGATTGATGTTATGCCGATGGCGGTCCTGGCTTATGTTTCCGGGGTAAGCGGTGTTATGCTCTCGCCGGTCCATCTGTGTCTGGTATTGACCAACCAGTATTATAATTCGTCATTCAGGAAAGTATATAAGACATTAATCCCGGTGGCATTGTCTGTGCTGGCATTAGCAGTGATTGGGTTTTTATTATATACCTTATTATAACCCCTATCCCTGACCATCTTAGTCCCTATCCGGTATATAGATAACCCCTATGCCGTAGGGAGGTAGCCCCTATCTGGCTAATCCATTAGGGTAGGGGGGTACCGTCATAGCCCCTATGGTGCATAGGGATAGTCCCTATCCCTGTTACCCTATATCCCTATCTCGTAGCGGAATAGCCCCTA
>ERZ1292630.1944-Hain-H41-02um-R3-1944-length-19639-cov-7_pt1 | contig 19639 bp, 22 predicted proteins | sample MGYA00564408_ERZ1292630 | MGnify/ENA primary metagenome ERZ1292630 (study PRJEB36523, sample SAMEA6512641) | groundwater metagenome | collected 2019-01-08 | study: AquaDiva: Metagenomics assemblies of 32 groundwater samples
ATATATTTTTTTAATATCTCTGCGAGTGTTTTTGTAAAATATAAGTAGAGAGGAGCGAAGTATCGTTTATTCAATATTTTAGTGTTTAGAGTGTAGGGTAATCAAAAAATCTCCAGGTGTTCCGGAGATTTTTTCTGATTCGCTACCAAATGTTCTTTATTTTTTTCAAAAAGTGTGGTATCCTAGCTTTTCATGTCAAAAGGAGATCTCGTTCTACGATTTGAAGATGTATCATTTGAATTCGGTCACAATAAGCCTATTTTAAACGAGGTTAATTTCACTGTGCGCCGTGGTTCAAAAATTACTCTAATGGGTCAAAACGGTGCAGGCAAGAGTACTATTTTTCATCTTATTACTAGAAAAGAAAAGCCGGAATCAGGTAGAATTATCACCGCGGATAATCTCACAATCGCCATTGCCAGACAAGTCATTGCCCGCGAGGAGCTTAATTATACCGTTCGGCAATTTTTTGAAAAATGTTTTTTGAAGAAGATTTATGACATTGATCCAAAGATTGATGCGGTGTTAGGGGTGGTCAGTCTTCACGCCCCACACGATAAAATTATTAAGGATTTTTCGGGAGGACAGCAGGCGCGGCTTCTTTTGGCTTCTGCGCTTATTCAAGACCCCGACCTTCTTTTGCTTGACGAACCAACAAATAATCTTGATCACGCGGGCATCATGCGTCTGACGCAATTTTTGATTGATTACAATAAGACATGCGTTGTTATTTCACACGATGCAAATTTTTTGAATGCATTTACGCATGGCGTTTTATATCTTGATATATTTACTCGAAAAATTGAACAGTACGCGGGAGACTACTTTGATGTCGCGCGACAGATTACCGCGCGACTTGAACGGGAAAATATGAAGAACGCTCAACTCGCAAAGGAGATACAGGCGAACAAGGACAAGGCAAATTTTTTTGCGATGAAGGGAGGACAGATGCGACTTGTGGCAAAAAAAATGAGAGATAAGGCAGAGGAACTTGAAGAAGAAAAGGTTGATGTTCGAAAAGAAGATCGGACTATTCGTCGTTTCGTAATCCCGGCACAGTCTGATTTGGTAGGGGAGATTCTCGGTATAACATCAATTATCACAATCAAAAATCATAAGCCCGTTGTAAAGAGGGTTGATATTTCCTTAAAGCGCAAGACGCATTTGCTTTTATCTGGACCAAATGGAATTGGAAAAAGCACGCTCTTGGAATCGATTGCCAGAGGGACTGCCAAAGGCATCGCGGTAGCATCGGGCGTAAAGGTGGGATACTATCGTCAAGATTTTTCCACGCTCAATTTTGAAGACACGGTATATCAGTCTCTTTTGTCTGCTACGGACAAGCACATTGAAGAAGATATTCGCTCGGTTGCCGCCGTCTTTTTAATCACTGGCGATACCATTAAAACAAAAATTGGCGACCTTTCCGAAGGTCAAAAGGGTCTCGTCGCGTTGGCACGACTTGTACTTGAAAGACCGGGGCTTTTAATTCTTGATGAGCCGACGAACCATATTAATTTTCGTCATTTGCCAGTTATTGCAAAAGCCCTTGATCAGTACGAGGGCGCGATGATTTTAGTAAGTCATGTTCCTGATTTTGTTGCGCAGATTCGTATTGACGAGACGCTTAATCTTGAAAAATAATTTTATAAAAATCGCTCTTTTTATTTGCCTGTCTCTATGCCGGTCTTTTGCAAAACGCTGACACAGGGAAAGAAAATGGATATGAAAAAAGCAATAAAAAATAAAGCATACGGCGAGGTTATTGTACGCACTGGGGATGTGTATGATGTTGTGGTTGTTGGCGGAGGTCCGGCGGGTATGATGGCTGCTGGCCGTGCTGCACAGCGCGGTCGCAGAGTTGTGTTGCTTGAAAAAAATTCTACGCTAGGGAAAAAGCTTCTTATCACGGGAGGCGGAAGGTGTAATGTTACGAATAATACGCCTAATGTTCGTGCAATGCTTTCAAAATACAAAGAAAGTAATAAATTTCTTTTTTCGGCATTCGCGCAATTTGGTGTTATAGAAACCCTCCGTTTTTTTAATGATTACGGAATGAATACAAAAGAAGAAGCGGAGGGACGGGTGTTTCCCATTTCAAACAAGGCACAATCTGTGTGGGATGTGCTGATTCGGTATATGAAAAAAGGTTGCGTTATAGTGCGTACACACGCCGAGGTTACAGGAATTGTTTTTGATGCATCTACGAAACAGATGGTAATAACGCTTGCCGATAAGTTAGAAATACGGGCTCGAGTGTGCGTTGTCGCGACAGGCGGAACATCGCGTCCAGAGACGGGTTCCACGGGCGAGGGATTTTTGTGGCTCAAAAAACTTGGACATATGATAATGGAAAATGATGTTGCGCTCGTGCCTATTGCACTTAAAGATTTATGGACGAAAAAACTTGCGGGAGTAACACTTAAGGATATTAAACTTACGACATTTATGGACGGTGTAAAACAAAAAGCGTACAAAGGAAAACTACTTTTTACACATGTCGGTATTAGCGGTCCTACGGTTCTTAATATGAGTAGAGATGTCGGTGATCTGTTGTATGGCGCGGAAGGATCGGAATATGTACAAAAGACGAAAGACAGGAAAGGGACGAGGATTGCAAAGGCGCCAGAAGCAGAAAAAGCAGAGCGTCAGAAAAATATTGTCATTATGTTAGACTTATTTCCGTCTCTTGACGGCAACGCGTTGCGGGAAATGCTTCAAACGCGTTTGACTGAACAAAGTAATAAAAAAATAAAAAATACTCTTTCCGCCTTTATTTCTCCGGCTCTTATTGATAGAGTGCTTATGTTCGCGCGTATAGATGGCGAAACGCCAAACCACAGCGTGCGATCAGTAGAACGGAAAACTCTTATCTCTGTGCTGAAGGCTATTCCTTTACGCGTTGACGGATTGCTTGGAAGAGATAAAGCGGTCGTATCCTCCGGGGGCGTTGCGTTGACTGAAATTAATTTTAAAACAATGCAGTCGCGCATAGTGCCATCGCTTTATTTGGTGGGCGATGTATTGCATATTAATCGCCCATCAGGAGGATACAGCTTGCAGGTCTGCTGGACAACGGGATATGTGGCTGGCAATAGCTGTTGAGGAGCGAAGGCGCGACCGAACGAGAGCGAGGAAGTACTGAGCTTAGCAAAGCGAATGTGCAAGCCGAATGTGCAAAGCGAATGTATTAAATTCTATTATGTAAAAGGTTTAATAATTTTTATGTTAATTGACGATATAACAATTTCAGCGGAGGCGGGAAACGGCGGAAGAGGCGCTGTTGCTTTTAATAAAAACATGATGAGTTTAGGGCCGACGGGTGGGAGTGGAGGGACGGGTGGAAGTATTTTTGTTGAGGGTGTTTCAGATTTGAATGCTTTGAGTCAATTCAGATATAAAAAAGTTGTTAAAGCAAAAGACGGCGGAAGCGGAAAGGGGCAGTATAGCGACGGAGCCGACGGAGAGGATCTCGTTTTAAGAATTCCCGTTGGAACTGTTATTCAAAAAAATGGAGTAGACACGGCCAAAGAAACGTATGAAGAGCTATTAAAAATTGGTGAAAAAATTCTTATTGCGGGCGGTGGTGTCGGTGGAAAGGGAAATTTTCTTTTTCGGTCGTCTAAAAACACGAGTCCAAAGCAGTTTCAAAATGGACTTTTGGGTGAACGCTATACCGTACGATTTGAGCTCAAACTTATTGCAGATGTTGCCTTCATTGGTTTGCCAAACGCTGGAAAGTCCAGTTTATTAAATGAGTTAACAAAAGCAAAAAGCAAAGTTGCAAATTACGCGTTTACAACCCTTGAACCAAGTTTGGGCGCGTATTATGATCTTATCCTTGCTGATATTCCCGGGCTTATTGAGGGCGCGTCAGCGGGGAAAGGCTTGGGCATAAAATTTCTTCGTCATATTGAGCGCACAAAAATTCTTTTTCATCTTATTTCCGCGGAATCAGAAAATCTTGTCAGAGATTACACGATTATTAAAAATGAGCTCGCAACATTTAATACCGAGCTTATACAAAAGCCCGAGTATGTGTTTTTAAGTAAAAGCGATTCTGTGCCGGCTGGAGAAGTTAAGAAAAAAATTTCTATTTTAAAAAAGATGAATAAAAACGCGATTCCAATATCTATTCATGACGCAGATAGCTTAGAAAGCGTGAAAAAGATTTTAAACGCCATACAATCGGAAAAATTGATCGGAGCTTGATTTTTGAATTTAGCTGTGTTAGTATAGAAGAATCATGAAAAGGAAAAATGATACGCTTTTATTGAATCAAATAAATACCCCAATCGCGGTTTTTATGGAGTCTTACAACAAGAGTATTCCTCTTGCTTTTCCGTGCGTGTCAATCAAGCTTTTAAAAAATTTTCAAGTATTGCATCCCGCGTTATTTAAAAGTGGCGATGAATGGTCAATCACCAAACATCGCAAAAAGGTTATGGACTGGCTTTCTTCGTATTCCGAAGCTGTATAGACTTTCTGAATAATAATTTTTACTATAGCCCGAGCTATAGTAAAAAACCGCTTGATTAGGCGGTTTTTTACTACTTATCAAGAAAGCCGTGTTTTAGTACGAGCGATTCGCTTTCTTAATTTTGCAGATATGATATAATAGACAAATTGTTTGCGTAATATACCCTAATTTTAGTATGAATGAAATTTTATTTTTAGTGAGCCGTATTCTTGTTGGAGGATATTTTCTTATGAATGGTATTAATCATTTTCGCTATACAGCGATGATGGTGCCATACACACAATCAAAGGGCGTGCCGATGCCAAAACTTGCCGTGCTTGGTACGGGAGTTCTTATGCTTGTCGGGGGTCTTGGAATTCTTTTGGGTGTGTGGGTTTCCTATGCTGTGCTGGCGCTTATTGCATTCCTCGTGCCGGTAACATTTATTATGCATAATTTTTGGACGATTGAGGATCCAAATCAGCGGTTAATGGATATGATCCATTTTATGAAAAATATAGCGCTTGTCGGAGCAGTATTGGCATATCTTGCGGTGCCGATGCCGTGGGCATGGAGCGTATTACTATAAACAAACATTATGCACTCAAATCATTCTTACAATTTAATGCTTCAGCTTGTGCAGGAAAACAAATCCCTGTGGCGGATTAAAAATGAATACTTAAAAGACGCGGGCGATTGCGATGATTGCAAAGATTTTTGGAAAAAAATGAAAATAGATAAAGAAAATTCTTTGAAGGAGCTTACAGAACTTGTTAAAAAACATTTTTAAAAACCGATTAAAGATTAAAGTTTTTAAAAATCCCCTCGTGGTACGAGGGGATTTTTATAGCGCGTAAGCCCTATTTCTACGTGTATTGCAACCCCCTCAATTATAGGAAGTCGGACTTCCTATAATTGAGGGTTGGGAGCGTTGGTGTCGCGCGGTTTTTTTCGCAAACAATTATTCAACGATTATTTTTCCAAGCATTCCTGGGTGTGGCGTACAGTGATAAGGATAGATTCCTGGTTTTGTGAATGTGAACTTAAACGATTCCCGAATACCCAAAAGACCGCTATCAAAAATTCCATTATCCGCAGTGGCAGTATGTTTTATGGTATCTTTGTTTGTCCAGACTACAGTTGAGCCAACCGGAATTTTTATTTCCGCTGGGTTGAATGCAAAATTTTCAATAGCGATTGATGCTACGGTTGACGGCGCTGACACAACGGGCAGGGCAGACGGAGGAGTTATTGTGATCGGTTTTATTAACGGTTTTGGAAGGATATTGATGTCCGTATTGATGTTAGGTTTTCCGCACTCTCCTTTGTATTTTATAGCTATTCCATTTGCTCGTGCTTCCGCTTCGCCACACGAAAATGTGACGCCATTAGCACCGCACACAGGATCATATCGTAGGCACGCAATTGTCGGGCCCGCGCCTCCTGCTTCTACGCTTCCCGGAACAACGCCACATTCTCCTTTGTGTTTTACTGCTACGCCAGCGGATTTTGCCATACATGCGTTTGAATGAGTTTTTCCGTCAGTGCCACATACTGGATTATATTCTTGGGTACAAAAAACTTCATTGTTTCCGCGACAAGGAGCAAATTCACAATTTGGCCCAGTGCGACCTACCCCTGAACCATCTGGGCAAATTTTTGCTTCTTCAGTACACACCACCCCTCTTTCTATTAAAATCTGCCATCTACCTTCCTGACACACCCAATTTCCGGGCGCGCCTGGCTGGGGTCCGCAATTTTTAATATTTTCTAGTTTCTTTTGATAGGCATTATCTGCTGACCCGGTTGGCGACGGAATAGAAGGAATTTTATCTTCACCTTTAAGAATTGTGCCAAGAATTCTTAATCCGTTTTCTGCTGAAACTTCCGCAACCCGCGCGTTTCCAAAAGCTTCACCAAACTTACCCTCTGCAAATGCTTTTATTCCACTATCAAGACTACTCTTTGCTTGTGCAAGAATACCACCAGCTTGATCAAGCCCCGCCTTCATTCTATCACCAAAATCCCTTTTGGGAGTTTGCCGTTCTATCGTCATGTTTGTAGAAATGCGTGCAGGAGTTGAGTCAAGTCGTATTGGGCCTGTTTTTGGTTTAGGCATACCCGGTTCATCAATGGCAATTCCAGCCGATCCCTCTTCGTTGACAGTGGTCATTTTTTGAGCGCCTGTGCCTTTTGTCTTTATTGCAAGCTTGCTGTTTGGCACGCCTGGTTCGTTGATGGCAAATTCTGCTAATGCTAATTCCAATTTTAGAATTACTTCACTTGCGTGTTTTATTTGCTCCTCCGCTTTTTGTTTTATGTTTTTGTCTTTTTCTGAAGCAACAGCAACAGACTCTTGAATTTTTTTCTGTGCGATATTAACAGCATCCTGAAAGCGATTATCCAAAGGACCTTTAGAATTAATCCCGTTTCCATCTTCGGGGGCGGAATCTATGTCACGGATTTTGATAAATTGATTAAAGAGGACGGCGTGTTTCAGCGTCTGTTCGTTTAATTTTAAAAGCAGTTTTTCAACGGCAGGATTTTCAGAAGTTTCTGTAAGCTTTGCAATTCTTGATTGGAGCCGTTCTCCTGCTTTTGTATAATTTTCTAACGCGGAAACAAGAGCTTCTGTATCATCTGGCATCGTTTCCTGAACCATAAAAGCTTCGGCCGCTTTTTCATTGGCTATTTTTAATTCCAATTCTGCGTTTGCCGTTGCGCCAAAAGTAAATAAGCGCGAAATCCCACGACCCCACTCTTTAAAAAAATATAATTTGCTCGTAGGCAGTGTCCCGACATCGGTAACGCCGAGGTCAGAAATAGTGATAGTGCCCATGCCACTCCCAGAACCGATGTTTTTTATAACTCCTTTTGTCGCAAAAGAAGTACCGGATAAAAATACCGCAAACAAAACAAAAGCCGATAAAAATATAGTGTAGTTTTTCATATGTTAAATAATACGATAACATTCTGAGTCTGTCGAGAAGGGCATTGGAATTAAAAATAGTAATTTCTTTTATTTGAGGAAAATGCTATAATTAAATGGTGAAAATTATATTTATAATCGTAGCAATTATAGTCCTTTCCGCTTTCGGGCTTCACGCGATTGAGTTTTATCATTCGCATCCGGCGGAGTTTTTTGGTACGGAAATGCAAGTAGTTTTACATGGAGAAAGATTGAAGTATTTGGCGTTTGCGATTATTATGCTTTTTGCGTTTCTGATTTTTATTCGGACGAGGTTTTTTAACTTTTTTCAAACGATCCTTGCGTTGCGTGTTTTTGTATTTTCTTTGCGTAATCAAAATAATCTTTTTTGCGAATTATTGAGAACGGGTATTCTTCATCCAAAGTTGTGTAATTGATCTTTTTTGCTTTGGTTTGATGATGCGTTAATTAATTACAAAAAAATATATGAAAAAAGTACTTATTTTTACTTTGGTTATTGTCGGGATTGTTAGTATTGGTGTCTGGTATCGCTATGGACGGTCGGAAAATATCATGGAAAAAATATATGTTGCCGCTGAGGGAGATGGGGCAATTAATATTATTGACTCTGCGACACGGCAGGTTATTCGCACCGTTGATCTTTCTGTGGGGCATGAAGGCGGAATAGTGAAATTCCACCCACATAATGTTGTTGTTGCTCCGGATGGAAAAAGTGTCTGGATTACGGCAAATGCCGGAAAACATGAGGGACATTCGCAAGGATTGGTGAATTCAGCATATGCACATGGCGCCAACGAGTCGGGGGTTGAGCCCGATGAAGTGATTGTTTTAGATCCGTGGTCGCGTGATGAAATTATTAATAGAATTGAAACGGATATCGGAGCGCAACTCGCGCATGTCGCCGTTTCTGCAGATGGCTCATATGCGTATGTCACGGCGCAGAAAAGGGGGGTGGTATATAAAATTGACGCGAAAAGCAAAAAAATTATTAGTGAAGTTTCGTTTGCGATTGGAAGCGAACCGCACGGATTACGGATATCTTCCGATGGCGCCCGCGCGTTTATCGCTGTTTTAAAAGGAAAAGCGCTTGGCATTCTTGATCTGTCAAAAAATACTATGACTATGACATCTGTTTCGTTGCGTGGTGCGGCGGTACAGGTAGGCATAACTCCTGACGGAAAATACGCGGTCGCTTCACTGTACGATACCAAAGAGCTTGCCGTTTATGACACACAATCAGGCGCGGTTTCTTACATCGCTCTTCCCGCAAGTTCCAAGGGTCCGATTCAAATGTATTCGACTCCTGATTCAAAATTCTTTTATCTTGCCGATCAGGGATATTATTTCAGTCAGCCAACGAGTGAGTGGGTGTATAAAATTGACATTGAAAATCGAACGGTCATAAAAGAAATAAAAGCCGGACAAGCTCCGCATGGCGTTGTCGTTTCTAAAGACGGAAAGTTTGCCTACATTACAAATCTTTTAAGCAATGATGTTTCCGTGATTGATGCCGTAGCGGATACAGAAGTCGCGCGCGTTCCGGTCGGCAAAGAGCCCAACGGCATCAGCATTTGGAATCGCGATATTGGTGGGACGCCGTGATCAACCACAATATAGTAGCCACGACTTCAGTGGGTTTTTTGAGCGAATTATGATATGGTTGCGTTTGTGAACTTTTTCACGGAGAAAAAAATTATTAGCATATGCGTGATTGCGGTTTTTTTATCCGTCGGATTTTTGTGCTTTCCAAATTTCACGAATGTATTAATGAATGATGGCGAAATGCCGATAGACCACAGCGTGATGCTCCAAGCAATTTCCAGTGTTTTACCAGTGCGCGCTTTTGATGTTTTTGTTTTATTATTGGCTGTAATAGTAGGGCTTTTTTGGAAAACTTATTTTCACGCCCTTTTGTTTTTTTCCGCGAAACAAAAAATGTTTTTTCAGAAAAAAATTTATCGTTTCTTGTTTCGTAGTTCGCTTGAGGAGGCGTTTTCTCGTGGCATTCTTCATCCGAAGATTTATACTTTTTTTTCGGGTTTTTGAGCGAGATTAATTATTAATTAAAATTTTCTATGGATCAACAAAAAAAAATTGAATCGGAAATTTTCGAAAAAGAAGGCGCGTCTCAAACCGAAAATCCTTATAGCGTACCACTAGCGATTGTTATCGCGGGTGCCATAATCGCGGGCGCGATATTTTCTTCTTCTTCAGGCAAACCTTTCGCGCCTGTTGGTGATAATAAAAAAGGTGTCGCAGAAATAAATCAGCCGCAGGGTGGCATCGGTTCATTAGACGCGATGAAACCAGTTTCCGCAATTGATCATATTCTTGGCGATCCCGATGCGCCGATAAAAATTGTTGAATTTTCTGATACGGAATGTCCTTTTTGTAAACGGTTTCATCCTACGATGCACAACGCGATTGAAGAATATGGAAAAAACGGCGAGGTAGCATGGGTATACCGGCATTTTCCGATTGATTCGCTTCATCCAATAAAAGCCCGCAAGGAAGCAGAGGCGACCGAATGCGCCAATGAACTTGGCGGTAATGCGAAGTTTTGGGCATATCTTGATCGGCTTTTTGAAATAACGCCGTCAAATAATCAGCTTGATCTTAATCAGCTTCCGGAAATTGCTGTGTATGTCGGATTAGATAGGGCGCGATTTTTACAATGTTTGGATAGCGGGAAGTATGCAGAGCATGTCGCTGATGATCTTGCCGACGGTGGAAATACAGGAATTAATGGAACTCCATTTAGCATCGTAATCGCTCAAAACGGCAAAAAATTTCCATTGAATGGCGCACAGCCGTATTCAGCCGTGAAAGCGCTGATTGAGCTCGCGCGCAAAGAAAAATAAATGCTTTTTCAAGCTCTAAAAAAAGTATTTCAAAAACCGCTGTATATACTTCTCGCGTGCATCACTAGTTTGGCGGTATTTGCATTTGCCGTGTGGCTCCCAAACATCTCTCTCATTGTAAGCGTTATGGCTCATCCGGAGATATCTTTTTCGCAAAAACTTAATTTGCCGTTTATTCTGCTCGGATCAATTGTTACAAATTTCACTTTGCTTTCCGCTTCGTACACGATTGCGATAGCCATCTTGTTTGGCGTCAATCTCGCGATGGTTGTCTATTTCCTGAAAAGGAAAATTAGCGAAGTCAAAAGGAGCGGAATTGCCACGGGATTTTTTGGCATAGCGAGCGGAGTTGCCGGTATGGGATGTACGGCGTGCGGATCGTTTCTATTGGCGAGCATTCTCTCTGTTTTTGGCGTGGCGGGCATGCTTGCGTTTCTACCGCTTGCTGGCGGAGAATTCGGCATTCTTGGCGTGATTCTTTTGGGGGCGTCTCTCTATATGACGGCACGGCACATTCAAAATCCCGCAGTGTGCAAAATCTAATCTAATCTAATCGTAAACAACCAATGAAAAAAAACTATTTTATATCGCTTATTGTTCTTGTGATTTTGCTTGGAGCAATAATTTTTATTGTAAGCAGGCAGCAATCTTTATCCGTAGATAATGTGTCGGACAAATTTTTAGATTCAGCGCGTACTGCGGGTAAACTTTTTGCCGAAGAGCAATTTTTTGATTTTGGCGTTATTTCGATGGCGGCTGGAAATGTCTCTCGCGTTTTTAAAATTAAAAATAGCGGAATCAGCCCGCTAAGGATTAAGAAGATTTACACTTCCTGCATGTGCACAACCGCTACACTGGATAATACCGGCGTGAAGCAGGGACCGTTTGGTATGCCGGGTCATGGCGGTTTTCCATCTTCGTTGAATGAAACGATTGAACCGAATCAAGAAGCGGAAATTACCGTTGTGTATGATCCGGCGGCGCATGGTCCCGCAGGAGTCGGAAAAGTGCGGCGGGTTATTTATATTGAAACTGACGCGGAGGAAAAACCATTTGAGCTTTCCTTTGAGGCGACGGTAACTCCATAAAATTATGACGGCAAAAAAAATGTTATATACGGTTGGTATTGCGGTGCTTCTTGTGCTTATTGTTTTTGTGGCGCGAAACGGCATCGCTCCAAACAATACCGTGAAAACGCCCGCAACCGTTTCTGAACCTGTACACGGACCGCATCTTGCTATGAATTCGACAGAATATGATTTCGGTAAAATCAAGCAAAGCAATGGCGCGGTTTCAACGGAATTTCAAACGGTGAACAATGGAAGCGAAGATGTTATTATTACAGAAGTGCTTACTTCCTGCAGTTGTACAACCGCGGAGATGGATAAAAAAATTCTGCGGCCGGGCGAGAGCGGAATATTAATGGTGGTATTCGATCCCAATTATCATTATGAAGACGATGGAAGATTTTTCAGAACTGCAACCATCAAATCAAATGTTCACGGTGCCGCGCCGGAAGTGAAAATTTTTGTTGAGGTGGAGTATGACTTGGGAAAAGATGCGCTTAAGTTTAGAGGGAATATGGTAGATTAATTATGCTTTCAATAATCGCGCACGCAATAATTAAAGGAATGGCGGGGGCAGTGGCATTGCTTGCTATTTTCTTTGTTGTTATTTCGCTTATTTCTGGTTGGACATTTACGGTAAATCAATTTTTTGCGTATTGGTATTTCATTGTTGGTTTAGCCGTAGGTTTTGGTATTCAGGTCGGGCTTTACAGCTATTTTAAACAGGCGGTCGTAGACGGTCGTGCGCAAAAAACGACCGTTGCTATCTCTGGTGCGACTTCAGCGATTGCCATGGTTTCCTGTTGTGCGCATTACTTTGCCAACATTCTTCCGATCATCGGCGTTGCCGGCGTGGTAAGCATAATTGGTCAGTATCAGATAGAACTTTTTTGGTTTGGGCTGTTGTTCAATGTGGCGGGTATCGTGTATATCGCGAGAAAAATAGTTATATTTCGTAAAGAGTCATTATTATTAATCAGCGGGTCTATTATCAAAAATTAAATGACTTTTTTCCAAAAAATTTCGCTGTTTCTGGCGCGCGTTTCGATCGGGTGGTTGTTTTTTTACGCAGGCATTACGAAAGTGCTTAATCCCGAATGGTCCGCGGCGGGGTATTTGAGGGGCGCCAAAACATTTACCGATTTTTACCAGTGGCTTGCAACGCCCGGCGTGTTACCGTTTGTCAATTTTGTGAACGAGTGGGGGCTTACACTTCTTGGCGTTTCGCTTATCGCCGGAGTATTCGTGCGTTTGAGCTCGTTTTTAGCCGCTCTTTTGATGCTCCTGTACTATCTTCCGATGCTTAATTTTCCGTATCCAAACAGCTATTCATTTATCGTTGATGAGCATATAATATACATATCGGCTTTATTATTACTCGCAAGCTTTAGAGCGGGTCGTGTGTGGGGATTGGAGAATTGGTGTTCAAATTTGCCCATTTGTTCCAGGTTCCCACGGCTACGCGAATGGCTTTGATAAATAATAATATGAAAAAAATATTTTTTGGTTTTGCGTTTTTTATAGCACTCGTTGTGTTTGCACTGCCTGTGCGTGCGGATATGATGGGCGAGAGCGCTACCGTGCCAGTAGACGATCATACCGCTCGTGAGGAAGCGGAGGGCAAAGAAGTTTGGCAAAAATTTCAGGAGAAGCAGGTTGTTTGCGCGGATCTCAAGGACGGCGACTTCGGGGTATTGGGAGAATATTTTATGGGTCGTTGGATGGGAGATTCTCACGCCCCGATGAACGCGATGATGGAAAATATGATGGGGCATGAGGACGAAGAGCAGATGCATGTCGTTATGGGGAAGCGGTTTTCCGGATGCGATGAATCAGCCGTGTATACGGAAGGCGAGGGATTTTTGCCTATGATGAATATGATGGGAGGGTGGTCGTCTCCTTTCGGGCTTAATCAAGAAAATAATTCTATGATGTACGGTTTCGGCAACAGTTCTATGGGGCTTGGCTTTGGATTTTTGGGAGTTGTGTTTATGATTTTTTGGTGGGTTTTGATTCTCGCGGGAATCGTTGCTCTCGTGAAATGGCTTAGCAATCAATTTTCCGCAAAAGGCGGATCTTTAAGTAAATCAGCACTTGATATTCTCAACGAACGGTATGCTCGTGGAGAGATTGATACAAAGGAGTTTGAAGAAAAGAAAAAGAATCTCTCGTAAGCGCGAGCACAATAAAGCTCATCGGGGCAAAGCCCCGATGAGCTTTATTGTAGGACGAAGAGTTGCGCATATATCGCCAGCACTATGATTACTCAATCTAAAATTCTAAAAATAATTGCGGGTATTGTTGTTTTCGTGGTTATTTTTTGGGGTTCAACGATAATTGAAAATTATGTCCACACTATCGTTGGGTTTCTTGCGAATTATATAGATAACAGGAGTTGGATGGGTGCTGGTGTATTCATGGTATTGGCGGTTTTGTCCGTTATGTTTGTTTTTTTTTCAAGTATTTGGCTCGTGCCAATTGCTTTGCTTGCGTGGGGAAATACACTGACGGCGATAATGCTTTTTTCAAGTTGGCTTTTAGGTGGTATTTTTTCTTATTTGATAGGCAAATACATAGGCTATCCGATTGTTCGAAAAATTATTTCGGAAGAAAAAATAAATAATTACAGCGATATTTTTTCACAAACTCGCGAGAGTTTTAGCTTGATAGTTCTTTCTCGTTTTGTCCTGCCGTCAGAAGTTCCGAGCTACTTACTTGGCATGGTGCGATATCCCTTTTTAAAATACTTACTTGCCACTGCGATATCTGAAATCCCATATGTTTTTTTTGCCGTTTACTTTGTTGAGGCGATTATAAAGAAAAACACCATTACATTTTTAATTTTTGGAATACTGTGGCTTGGATTCGCGCTCCTTATGATCAGGCTATATAAGAAGATGACGAAAAAATAATTTCTTTGCCTTTCACGCCCTGTTCTGATACTGTAAAAGACTATGATTATTTCAAAATATCTTACGCGATTCTTTTCTGTCGGAATTTTTGCTCTGGTCCTGCTTTTTTCAAGCATCATTGGCTTTGTTACCGATTGGTGGTGGTTTTCTGAGGTTGGTTACACCGAAATATTTATTACATCGCTAGTTGCTAAAATAGTTTTATTTTCAGTGGCGGGGATTTTTTCCATTGTTTTTTTGTTCACCAATTTTTTTCTAGCGCTCTGGTCAAAGATTTCATGGATAGCGATTGTGCCGGCGACAGTAATCGGTGAATCAATACAGGTGAGTAGCCACATAGTTAAAAAAATAGCTATTGTTGCGAGTTGTGTTGTTTCGGGTTTTTTTGGACTTGCGGCAGCAAGCAATTGGCAAGAAGTTTTAAAATATTTTTCTAGCGTAGCTTTTGGCGTGACGGACCCTATTTTTAATAAGGATGTTGGGTTTTATATTTTTTCTCTCCCTGTATTGCAAACAGGCCTTGGTTTTTTAGAAACACTTGTTATTGTGACGCTCGTCGGATGCGCGATTATATATTTCTTGCGGGGCAATCTTCGTATAACAGGACCGTCTCCATATGAAGGTGCGCAATCATTTAAGCGATTACAAATAGACCATACAGCACGAATTCACCTTGGCATTTTGCTTGCGATTTTTTTGTCCATCATTGCTGTCGGAGTCTATTTTTCCCGCTTTGCATTGCTGACAAGTCAAAACGGTTTAGTGTTTGGCGCGATGTATACAGACGCAACCATCAGAATATCAATGCTTTGGATTTCGTTTGGTGCTACCATTCTCGCCGTTTTTGCGGCTCTTTTGTGGGCGTGGAAAGAAAAATTAACGCTACTTATTGGAGCCACCTCTTTGTATGTTTTTATAGGATTTGCTGGAGCGGTAATCCCATCCCTCGTTCAAAAACTAGCGGTCGCCCCCAATGAACTCGTGAAAGAAACGCCGTTCATTAAATATAATATCGCCGCTACCCGTCATGGGTTTGCGCTTGATAAAATTGGAGAACGGGAAATCTCGGGAGACAAGCCAATCACCGCGACTGATATTGCAAACAATAATCTCACGGTAAAAAATGTACGGCTTTGGGACAGAAAACCGCTTTTATCAACATTTTCCCAGATACAAGAAATTAGAACCTATTACGAATTTGCTGAAGTTGATAACGACCGCTATATCATAGACGGAGAGATTCGCCAGATTATGCTTTCTCCGCGCGAGATGGCGTCCGCAAGTTTGCCTAATAAAAATTGGATTAACGAACGGCTTACTTTTACGCATGGGTATGGTGTGGCGGCTGGACCGGTGAATCAGGTTACCCCAGAAGGATTGCCTGTTTTATTTGTGAAGGATTTGCCACCAAAATCAGATGTAAAAGAGCTTGAGATCTCGCGTCCGGAGATATATTTTGGCGAACTTTCAAATGACTATGTCATTACAAAAACAAAATCTCGCGAGTTTGATTATCCAAAAGGTGAAGAGAATGTTTACGCAACATACGAAGGTACCGGAGGTGTGGCGATTAACTCGTTTTTACGGCGCGTATTATACGCGGTAAAGTTTCAATCACTAAAATTACTTTTGTCCAATGACATAACCCGTGAGAGCCGTATTTTGTATTACCGTACCATCGCTCAGAGAGTCGCAAAAATCGCACCGTTTCTTGTGTTTGATAAAGATCCATATATCGTTATTGCCGATGGCAAGGTGTACTGGATCGCCGATGCCTATACCACAAGCGACCGCTATCCGTATTCAGAACCTATGCGATTGAACGGCAAGAAAATAAATTATGTGAGGAATTCTGTAAAAGTTATTGTTGACGCATATAACGGTGGCGTTTCGTTCTATCAAGCGGATACAGAAGATCCGATTTTAAAAACATATACCGCGATTTTTCCGGGAACATTTCGGCCGATGTCGGAAATGCCAAAGAGCTTGATTGCTCATTTGCGCTACCCCGAAGATATTTTTACTTTACAAACTGCCGCGTATTCAACCTACCATATGGATGATCCGCAGATTTTTTACAACAAAGAAGACCAGTGGGAGGTTCCCGCTATTGCAGTTGAAGGGGAGGGGGTATCACGCGGAAGCGCAATTTCACAGATGCAACCACGGCATATTATTATGAAGCTTCCAGGAGAGAAAAAAGAGGAGTATGTTTTGATGTTGCCCTTTACTCCACGCGCAAAAGATAATCTATCCGCGTGGATAGTCGCTCGGAATGACGGGGAAAATAATGGAAAATTATTGGTGTATCGTTTTCCAAAAGACAAGCTTGTGTTTGGACCTAAACAGATTATAGGCAGAATTAATCAAAACTCCGAGATTAGCCAAGAGATCTCACTCTGGAGTCAGGGCGGGTCGCAGGTAATCCAGGGCCCGCTGTTAGTCATTCCTATTGAAGAATCGCTTTTGTATGTTCGTTCGCTGTATCTCAAAGCCGAAGCTGGAAAAATCCCCGAGTTAAAACGAGTGGTAGTAGCGTATGAAAATAAAATTGCCATGGAAGAGACGCTGGAAGAGGGGCTGTCAAAAATTTTTGGTAGTGGAGTAGGGACGACATCGCACGGATCTGTGAAAATAAAACCATTTACTTCAGACGCCACACCTTCCAAAGATGTTCAGGAGCGCATACGAAGAGCGTTTATGATATACGAAGAAGCGCTCCGAGCGCAAAGGGATGGTGATTGGGCGCGCTATGGCGAGGCAATCAGACGCCTTGGAGAAATTCTTAAATAATAATATGAAAAAAATATTTTTTGGTTTTGCGTTTTTTATAGCACTCGTTGTGTTTGCACTGCCTGTGCGTGCGGATATGATGGGCGAGAGCGCTACCGTGCCAGTAGACGATCATACCGCTCGTGAGGAAGCGGAGGGCAAAGAAGTTTGGCAAAAATTTCAGGAGAAGCAGGTTGTTTGCGCGGATCTCAAGGACGGCGACTTCGGGGTATTGGGAGAATATTTTATGGGTCGTTGGATGGGAGATTCTCACGCCCCGATGAACGCGATGATGGAAAATATGATGGGGCATGAGGACGAAGAGCAGATGCATGTCGTTATGGGGAAGCGGTTTTCCGGATGCGATGAATCAGCCGTGTATACGGAAGGCGAGGGATTTTTGCCTATGATGAATATGATGGGAGGGTGGTCGTCTCCTTTCGGGCTTAATCAAGAAAATAATTCTATGATGTACGGTTTCGGCAACAGTTCTATGGGGCTTGGCTTTGGATTTTTGGGAGTTGTGTTTATGATTTTTTGGTGGGTTTTGATTCTCGCGGGAATCGTTGCTCTCGTGAAATGGCTTAGCAATCAATTTTCCGCAAAAGGCGGATCTTTAAGTAAATCAGCACTTGATATTCTCAACGAACGGTATGCTCGTGGAGAGATTGATACAAAGGAGTTTGAAGAAAAGAAAAAGAATCTCTCGTAAGCGCGAGTAAAACATAAAACCCCAGACCGCATGGTCTGGGGTTTTTGATCGCTATTTATATGCCTATGACGTTTATAACTGGGTGAATTGTGGCGTTATTTATAAAAATCCAGTATACTGTCATTTGTCATGGTCTACTTTATCATTTTTGTGCTTTCAATAATTGGCGTTTTTCTTTGTGCGTATATTTACAGCGCCAAAAAAAAGGGCAAAGTTTTGGTGTGCGCGATCGGGACCGACTGCGATAAGGTTGTTCACAGCAAATACAGCGCTATCCTTGGAATCCCGCTCGAAAATATCGGGATGTTTTATTATAGTTCGTTTGCAATTTTATCGGGATTAATTATTTTTGGCATAAAAAGCGTTTTTGTATTTGATCTCAATTTTTTTCTAATGATTGTGAGTGCAATGGGAGCCTTTTTCTCGCTTGTTTTTATATATATTCAGACGGTTCTCATTAAAGAATGGTGCGAGTATTGCCTCGTGAGCGTTGGATTAAGTTTAATAATCTTTCTCATCAAATTTTTTAACTAAATAGCTATTAAAAAATAAATGGCATTTTTTTCCGTCTTCGGTGGACAAAATATTTCTTTTGAACAAGCACGCGTTTTTATTTCAATCGTCCTGTGGCGCTTTCTAGGGCTTGTACAGGCGTTTTTTTCTTTACGACTTGCGCTTGTATTTTTTGACGCAAATCCGCAAACATTCGTTGTCGCAAAACTGTATGCGTATACCGATATTTTTATATGGCCATTCGCGGGTATTTTTCCGGATATAGTAGTTTGGGGAGGGCGGATTGATGTTTCCGCGATAGCCACGATGGCGGGGTATTGCCTCGCATTGTATCTTTTTGAAAAATTTTTGTATATTTTTCAGGTTCAATTATTTACCTAAACTTTTCTCAAAAAAGTTTTTAAGGTGCGTATAAAAATTAGAAGGAAGTTCTCTGTGAAGACCGGTGTCAAGAAAATAGGTTTCCAATTTTTCATTGTGAAAAAGGGCTTTTTATAGTTGTGGCGGGTTTCGTGTCCGAAAAAATAACGGCATATCTTAAAATGTTTTTCATGTCGTTAGCACGCTCTTCTATCATTAAAATTAGGAATAAAAAAATGACCGTCTCGAATTTATTAAAATTCTCGAGACGGCCACGGCCTATTGGGTGGAAGGATTGAGGCTACTCACTCCTCGACTTCGGTGATCGCGAGGAAATAATAGTCGCTGAATAGCCAATTCCGGTCCGTGACGCGCATAAGCCGTACACGGGTACCGGGGTTAATCGTCCTCTCAGCCAACAGAACTGCGTTTATATACTGTTCGTCAGAACTGCGTTTGACCACCATCATGTGGCCAACGCCTATTTTTTTGAACGAATCACCGATCAGCACAAAAGTCTCTTTCGGCTGATACAACGCTCCATCAGCAGGAACTGATCGCAAATTATCAACGCTTGCGATTGCTACCCCTGTTCCAAGTATGCAGAGAACCAGCCATAAAACTACCTTTTTCTTTGCCGTCATTTGCCCCTCCAATTGATTGTTTGGTGCGATAATTTGTTCAATATGCTGATATCATTATATACTATAACAGTATAATTTGTCAAATTTTTTCGTTTAGAGAAGGCGGCTGAATATGGCATAGAACTCACCGAACAGCACAAACTCGGTATTAAATATGTTGAGGGTGAAGGCGATGATTATTCTCCGCACAGGCGCGTGTCTGATGAGCTTGCCGCGTTTTGTCATATCTGCGATGTGTGGAGTGCTCGAGTGCAACATGATCGTCCGCTGTCTGGCGGAGACTGTTGGGGAGGCGGTGTGCGATATTGTGAAACAAAGCAACGCGGATGATGCGGGGGGCGCTCTAGAGTGCCCCCTTTTTCTTTTTTTCTTTTTTCGTTATACTCTGC
>ERZ1292630.1945-Hain-H41-02um-R3-1945-length-19638-cov-6_pt1 | contig 19638 bp, 33 predicted proteins | sample MGYA00564408_ERZ1292630 | MGnify/ENA primary metagenome ERZ1292630 (study PRJEB36523, sample SAMEA6512641) | groundwater metagenome | collected 2019-01-08 | study: AquaDiva: Metagenomics assemblies of 32 groundwater samples
GTGGATCAAACTGGAGATGGAACCCATCATTGATGCGGCAACCTTCGAGGCCGCACGAAGCCGCCGCGCGGCGCGCGCGCCCGAGAAGGTGCCGCCTCGGATAGTCAATTCCCCAACGCTCCTTACTGGTCTGCTGAAATGCGGTGGCTGTGGTGCTGGCATGACGCTGGCGACAGGGAAGGGGGGAAGATACCGCTATTACAAGTGCAATACCAAAATCAGCAAGGGCGTTCACCTTTGCAACACTCCAGCTATTCCCATGCAAAAGCTGGATGGCATCGTTCTGGAAGCTTTGGCGGATCGGGTGTTCGCACCTAATCGAGTAGGAACCATGCTGAATGAAATGCGCAAGCATCTGTGAGTTAATGCTTTATATGGGATATTCAGGGGGAAACGGGGTAGTAAAACGACAACAAAGACTGGCGCGGATTTCAGCGGTAATTGTGGGATAAAAACACCCCAATCTTATTTGAGACTGATTGCAAAAAATAAAATAAAAACACGCGTTTTGCGATTCATTTGAGACTGAATGGTTACATCCTGCGCCCAGACCAAACAACACGGCCAAGTATGGCAAAGTCTTGACCCTCCATCTCTGACAATTTAACGGTAAACGACTCATAGGCAGGGTTGTCGCTGCTGACTTTAACGGTTGCGCCTGGTAGCGCCTGCAGGCGCTTTACCAATAGCATGCCATCCATTCTCATAATGTAGACACCTTCCCGATCTGGCTTGGTCGCTCGGCGGTCGAGCAGAATCACGTCACCTGAGCGCAGAGTCGGTTCCATGCTCTCGCCATCAACATATATAAGATACAAATCAGCCGGCCTCGCGTGCAGCTCATTGCGTATCCATTCCAGGTTAAAGTGCATTACATCGGCCATCTGTTCATGCAGCGGTATCTGGCCGTGCCCTGCTGCGGCCCTGATGTCGTAAAGCGGGATCGCCGTCATGCCCTCCTTGGCTGTAGGGTGTTGTACGCGATATTTCTTCAGTTGTTGTTCCAGCACCTGCGCGGCTTGCAGGTCTTCCACCACACCATCCATCAACTCGAGACGTTTGAGTAGCAACTCCACCCCGGTAGAGGGATGTTCCTTGATGCGCTGCTCGATCAGCTTGAAAAAATCAGCGCCAGTGACCTCAGCGAAGGTAATCAGGAAATCAATGTCAGGCTGGCGTTTACCCTTTTCGTAGTTGGATAACGTATTGGCGTGAATATCTAATTCAACAGCCATTTCAGCCACAGATTTCTTGCCCCTTAGTCTAGTCAATTCATCACCAAGAATACCCACGATTCACTCCTTTGTATTAATGCCGCAATTCAATTGTGTTATCGGAAGTTCAATCAACCTATCAAAGGATAGTTTCCGAAATGCTTAACATATTGTTATCTATATACTATCTCTTATAGCATCACTTCTTCGTGTGAATTTATTTGCGGAAACTATGTATAAATTCACACGAACGGTTGACATATTAAATATGATCGTGTGTAATGACGGCATGAACACAACACAAACGACTAAAAAACCAGCCTCGAAAGACTGGCACCCTGCCGATATCGTGGCCGCACTGAGAAAACGCGGCCATAGTTTGCGCAAACTGTCAGTTGCGAACGGCTATTGCCCAAATAGCCTGCGGCGCGCGCTAGACGGCCACAACATTCGCTGCGAGCAGATCATCGCCAAGACGCTCGACCTGCACCCGATGCAGATCTGGCCCAGCCGCTACACCACTGATGGCGCGCGCATCGTGCAGCGCATGCGCAGTGACTACCCAGTCAATGTTACCCGTTCCACCGCCGGATGCAATGGCAAAAAACGGGGAGCGAAATAACCATGCCGCGCGGTCACGACACCATGACGATGGATTTCTTCGAGGTGCCACAGGAGCATGACCAGCTCCCCGGCGCGCTCAACATCAGTCTGCAGATACGCAGCCTGATTTCAAATGAACTGAAGCGCAGCCCGCTTACGCGCTACCAGATTGCCGCTCGCATGAGCGAATTGCTTGGGGTCGACGTCACCAAGCACCAGTTGGATGCCTGGACAGCAGAAAGTCGCGACGGCTGGCGCTTTCCGATCGAATACCTGCCTGCGCTGGAAGCGGCACTGGAGACCCATGCAATCACCCGCCTGATTGCTGACGTGCGCGGCTGCCGTCTGCTGGTGGGCAAAGAAGCGCTGAATGCTGAACTCGGCAAACTGGAGCGCTTGCGCGACGAGGCCGCCAAGCAAATCAAGCATCTTAAACGTTTGATGGGAGAGCCGGAATGAGCCGCCAGTCTTCGCTTAAAACCGTGCTGCCGGATGACACAACCAAGGAAGTGATCGGCTGGATTCGAACGGGCAGAATGACGCTGGAACAAATGGTGCAAGCGCTCAAGGCGCGAGGTTACAGCATCAGTCACTCCGCGCTGGGCAGGTTTTCGCAGTCAGTGCGCGGGCCGGTCGGGATCATTTTGGAATGGGCAGAAAACAATCCGAAACAGGCGGCGCGGCTGGCAGGAATGCTGGAAAGTAGTCCGAACGGAGGGTTCCAGGTTTATTTTCCGGCCACAAAGGAGCGGAAATTATGAACACCGTCGGCACCAAGGACTTGGCCTCAACGCTCAAAACCACGGAAAGGAGCATCCGCAACTGGGCCAATAACGGCAAGCTGCCCAAGCCGAAGATGGTGGCAGAAGGCCGTGGCCGCCCAGCCATGCAGTGGGAAATCAGTAGCCTGCCATCAGATGTCAAGGCACTCATCAAAGCGCGCGCATTGCACGCGCTGGTTAAAGCAGTCCCCGCCACGGCCGTAGCCGCGACCACCCCCATCAACCCAGGAGAATTAAAAGACTGGCAGCGGCAGATAGCCGAGGCGCGCGCGGCGATCTGTGCGGAAGTGCGCCGGATGGCGGCGGTTGGCGGCACCGAGCGCGCCATCCGCATGGTCATCGATCTAGCCGCAAGCGGCAGCCTGGCGCCACACCTGCAGCGGTTGGTTACGGTTGCCAACGCGAAGGCGGGCACGCAGCGCACATTATCGCGCGGCACACTGTATCGCTGGCTCAATGACTCACAGGACGGCTGGGTGTGGCTGGCGCCGAAATCACGCGAAGCTACCGGCACCCCGGCATGGGCGCCGTATCTGTTGAGCCTCTACCGGCAACCGCAAAAGCCGAGTCTCGCATACTGCATGGAGCAGCTCCCGGCAACGCTGCCATCAGCGATCACCGCGCCGTCTTATGCCGCCGCCCGCCGGTTCCTGCAAAAGATGAGCAAGACAGAAGTCCAGCGCGGACGCATGGGCAGCCGCGAAATTAAAACGATCCTGCCTTTCGTGCGGCGCGATACCAGCCAGATGTGGCCGAGTGACGCTTACACGGCGGACGGGCACACGTTCGATGGCGAGGTTGCACATCCTGCTCACGGCAAGGCGTTCCGGCCAGAAATCACCACCGTGCTGGATATCGCCACACGCAAGGCAGTGGGCTGGTCGGCAGGGCTGGCGGAATCCACCTGGGCGGTTCTGGATGCGCTGCGCAATGCTTGCGAAAACGGCGGCATTCCTACGATTTTCTACGTCGATAACGGTTCCGGCTACAAGAATTCCGCGATGGGCGACGAGGCCACCGGTTTCATGCGGCGCCTGGGGATTGAGCTGACGCACAGCTTGCCCTACAACTCGCAGGCGCGCGGGATCATCGAGCGTTCGCACCAAACCATCTGGGTGCGTGGCGCCAAGTCGCTGCCCAGCTACATGGGCGCGCCAATGGATGCCGAAGCGCGGCAGAAAGTCTACAAGCTGACCCGTGCCGATATCAAAATCAGCGGCAGCTCGCGGCACCTGATGGGTTGGCAGGAATTCATCGGCTGGTGCCAGCAGCAGGTCGATGCCTATAACGCCCGCCCGCACCGGTCGCTGCCGAAAGTGCGCGGAGCGGATGGCAAGCTGCGGCACCAGTCGCCCAACGAAGCCTGGGCGCAAGCGATTGCCGAAGGCTGGCAACCCACGTCCGTAGAGCCGGATGAAGCCGCAGACCTGTTCCGTCCGTACAAGACCTGCAAGGTCAACCGGGGCGAAATACGCCTGTTCGGCAACCTGTATTTCGACAAGAATCTGGAGCATTACCACGGCGAAACGGCGCGCGTCGGTTACGACATTCACGATGCCAGCCGCATCTGGGTGCGCGACCAGGCTGGCCGCCTGATCTGCGTGGCCAAATTCGAGGCCAACAAGCGCAGCTACTTCCCGCAATCGTTTATCGAGCAGGCCGCGCAGAAGCGCGCAGCAGGCCGCATCCAGCGCGCCCAGGTGAAGATCGATGAAGCCGAGGCCGAACTCAACCCGCAGCAGATGATCGAGCACCAGCCCGCCGTCGAGCTGCCGCTGCTGCAGATGGAGCATGCCGGGCAGTTGCTCGAAACGGTGCCGGATACCACCAACGTGGCGGCCATGCCCGAGCGCGCAGGCGTGCGCCCGTGGTTCACCAGCGACATGCAGAAATACCGCTGGCTGATGAAAAACAAGGATGTCTGGACCCGCAAAGATGCCGCCGACCTGCTGGAGTATGTTCGGGGATGGCAGTACCACGACATGCTGGAACCGTTTGCCTACGAGGGTTTGGCGTGGGCCGGGAGCGATGCAGAAAAAGCGCAGGAAATACTGAGGAGTGAAGAAGAGTCGGCCGCACAGTAGTTGACGCTACCGTGCGGCCTTTTGTTGCAACAACTAGCGAAGAGGAGTCTACAAGTGAAAAATGTATTTGTCAAAACCAGCAATTACGAGCGCTTTCAAGAAGGGCTGGCGGCGGTTGAGGGACGCGGCGCGCAAGAGTCCAGCCTGCTGCTCGTGACCGGCGAGGCCGGCTACGGGAAATCCGAAACCGTCGACCAATGGGCGATTCAATCCGGCGCGGCTTACCTGCGCGCCAAGGTGGGCTGGACGCCGCGCTATTTCATGACCGAGCTGGCCGAGCATCTCAAAGTGGACGCCTCCGGCCGCTCGAAAGAAGTGTTCGCACGCATCTCCGGCCACCTTGGCCGCAACCAGACCCCGCTGGTGATCGATGAGGTGGAGCACTGCATGCGCGATCACGCGCAGGTACTGGAAGCGGTGCGGGATCTGTCTGACCTGACCGAGGTAGTGGTGGTGCTGGTGGGCATGGAACAGGTGCAGGCCAAGATTGGACGCTATCTGCAGATCAGCAGCCGGGTGGCGCATGTGGTGACCTTTGCTCCGGCCACGCCTGACGACGTGTTCCTGGCATGCAAACAAAAGTGCGAAGTCGAGGTGGCGGCAGATCTTGCGCTGGAAATACACCGCCAGAGCAAGGGACGCATGCGCGAAGTGATGAACGCGATTGCCCTGGTTGAGCGCGAAGGGCGCCGCAACGGCTTGTCGCGCGTGGAATTGAAAGACATGGGCAATCGCCCGCTGACGCTGGACTGGCAATCAACCCGGCCACGCCTGATCAAGGCGGGAGGGCGGTGAAATGACCCTATATATTGAAGCCAGAATTGGCGTCATTAAGCCGCAATACAAATGCTCGCAGTGTGGCGATCTGCATGACGATGAAAATGATGCGCTCGAATGCTGCCCGAAGGATATCTGGGCAGTATACGTATGCCCGCGCTGCGATAAAGAACATCACGATGAAGAGGCGGCCATCGATTGTTGCGGCTTTGATCCTGACGGCCCGCCACCGCCTAGCGCAGCAGAATTGGAAGCTGCCGGCCAGATTCGTCTGGAGGGGTGTTAAATGGCCTGGCTCGCCGAAGAACTGTTAACGGCCATCGGCCAGGCTGCGCCGCAGGATTGCATCACCCGCGCCGCGCTGATTTTGCTCACTGACCTGAATGATAAGCAAGTGGATAACGCGACGCGCAAACTGCGCAAGCACGGCCTGCTTGATCTGACCGGTCCCGGCTGCTACCGGCTGACTGCCGCTGGCACGGCGGCGCTGTCCGCAGGGAAAACGCTGCGCTCCGGCCCGCAGGGCAGCGGGCAACCACGCAAACGCGTGTGGCAGAGCACCCTGCGCATCCGTGTCTGGCGCGCAATTCGCATTCGCCGCAAATTCAGCATTCCCGATCTGGAAATGCTGGCGGCCCAGGGCGACGAGAAGGATATCGGCTCCAACATCGGCAAATACCTGCGCGCGTTGGAACGCGCTGGCTACCTGGTCAAGCTGCCCAAACGCGAGGCCGGGACGGCGCTCACATCCAACGGTTTCATGCGCTGGTGGCTGCCTGATGAGAAGGACACCGGCCCGAAAGCACCCGTGATTCGCAGTGCCCGGAAGACGCTGTATGACCCGAACCTTGAGCAGGAGGTGCCGCTATGTGGCTAACCCTGCTGACAGTGGCTGTCGAGGACAGCAACAAAACACAGGTGGCGGCTGTCCTCGATGTGTCTCGCACCACGATCAGCCTGGTGATGTCCGGCAAATATCCGGCTTCTACCGACAAGATTGCTGCACGCGTGATCGAGACTTACGGCCGGGTGATCTGCCCGCATCTGGCTGCGGAAATCACCCTGGCGCAATGCAAGCGCCACCATACCAGCCAGGCGCCCACCAGCAGCCCGCGTGCAATGAAGCACTGGCGCGCCTGCCAAAGCTGCCAGCACAACCAAGCAAATCAATCGAGGAGCAAATCATGAGACTACTGCAGGCGTTCCGGTTGGCATACCGTTTATGGGCTGACCGCAGACTGTGTTTTACCTGGGCGAGCGCGTGGCGCTCCGCCAAGCATCGCGTGGGTGGACTATGAATCAATCCGCCACTCCGCGCATTGATGCGCCCTCTCTTGGCGAATACAACCAGGGGGTAATGGATGCACTCACCCGCGCCAAGCGCGTCGCCATCATCCTCGCCCGGCATGGGTACAGCGTGCTCGACATCAGCGTGGGCAACCGCAACGCGCGCATCACGCTCAAGGCATCGCCGCGCTGCGCCGAGCTGGATGGCGCCGAGATCCGCTACATCCGCAACCACGGCGACGAGCAAATCACAATGGCCGCGAACATCGAGGGCGTGCAAGTGCAGTGGACAATGCACCGGGAGGCGGCATGAGCGCCAGCGCGGTGATCCGGAGGCGGGGCAATGGCTAAAAAATCTCCCGCAGAAAGACTCACCCTGGTGCAGCTATTTGATGAACTGTGGCTGATGCGCAGCCTGGTGGACGAGCTCAATATCAAGTTGCACGACACTAACTGCGTGGCGCACCAGCTCTCCGATCTGCTCTACGCGCTGATCGCGGCGCGAGCGCGCGGCGATCATGCCGCAGTGGCGGCGCAGCTGGATGAAATCACCCTGCGGTGGGAAACCCACTCCAAATGCGCCGGGAAGAGAGTGCATTGATGCGCGGACTCCTGTCAGTGTTTAAATATCCCGGCTCAAAGGGTGCGCTGCGCGATCGAATTGTAGAGCTGCTTCCACCACACCGGACATATTGTGAACCGTTTGGCGGATCTGCCGCCGTTTTGTTAGCTAAAGAACCGGCGCCAGTGGAGTGGTACAACGATACCGATGCCGTGGTCGTGGATCTTTTCAAGCTGCTCCGCGAGGAAGGGGAGCAGCTTGAAGTTTTATGTAATCAACTGTCCCTGACTCCCTACGCCCGACGCGAGCTGGCGTTTGCTCGCGAGCATGCGCAGCATGAAGATCGAATAGAGCGACTGCGCTGCTTTCTAGTGCGCAGTTGGTTTTCGCGTATGGGCGCGGTAAATGACCATCGCACTGGCTGGAAACTCGCCCTCTCGGACTCGAAGGTCGTCTCGGCGTGGAACTCAGTCCCAGACCGGCTGCGCGCCGCTGCCAAACGGTTCAAAACTGTCCATATTGAGAACATCCCTGCCGTCGAATTAATCCTGCGGGTCGACGGGCCGAGAACCAGTTTTTATATCGATCCGCCGTATCCGCTATCTGTCATCAATTTCCGCAAAGCGGTGATTTATTCCAAGCCTTTCAGCGATCATGATCATTTCGATTTGTTGTCGGCCTGCGCGAATCTAAAAGGCGCGGTGATTATTAGTGGATATCGCCATCCCATGTATGACCACCATCTGCGCGACTGGCGCAGGCTGGACATCAATCATATTTGCCAATCTGGCGCAACTAAAGTCGAGTCTCTCTGGATGAATTTCGACCCGCCGGAGGTTAGATCGTGCGCCTGAACTGCCCCTCCTGCGGTAGCGCAATGAGCCTGGACACGCTGCTCGCGAGCGAAGGCGCGCGCGAAGCGGTGATGACCGCGTTGCAGCTCCCCGCACCGCTGGGCAAAGCGCTGGTCCAGTACCTGGCGCTGTTCCGCCCTGCGCAGCGCCAGCTCTCGTTTGATCGGGTGAACAGCCTGCTGAGCGAGCTGCTGCCGATGATCCAGAGCGGCAAGATCGAGCGCAACGGGCGGCTGTGGGCGGCGCCGGTGGAGTCATGGCGGCAGGGGATCGAGGAGATGCTCGCCAAGCGCGACAAGCTCACGCTGCCGCTCAAGGGCCACGGTTATTTGCTCACGATCATTGCCGGGTATGCCGACAAAACCGAGGCCAGGGCCGAGGCGCAGGCCGAGGAGCGCCAGCGCAGCGGGCGCACGCCGGTTCCTGCGGGCTCCCCACCTCCGGAAGCGCCTGCCGATGCGGCTGGCGACAAAGATTTTACGGGTCCACGCGTGCGCATGCCCAAGACAGTAAAACAGCAGCTCGATAAATTCATCAACAAAACCGGAGGGTCTGATGGAGATGATCGCTAGACGAATTCTGGTGGGCCTGTCCTGCCGCATCGGCAAGGATCGCGGCATCCCGGTCAAGGGCCTCGCGTTGAGCAACGGCGTCTGCGAGCGGCGGGTGCGCAGCTACATCAGCCAATTGCGCGAGGAGGGCTACGCCATCTGCGGCACGCCGCAGACCGGCTATTACATGGCCGAAACCGCCGAAGAGCTGGAGCATACCTGCCAGTTCCTGCATGCGCGTGCCATGCACAGCCTGGTGCTGGAGGCCAAACTGCGCAAAATCCCGCTGCCCGATTTTCTTGGGCAGATGCACTTGAGGACGTGATCATGAAAAGCATTGGCCAGATGATCGCGCAACTCGACGGCCTCAGTGGCACCAGTGAGATCAACTGCTGGGAAGGCGAGTTCATTGCCTCAGTCGTCGAGAAAACCGCTGACGGCAAAGACACCACGCGGCTCAGCGACAAGCAAATCGATATCGTTCAGCGGCTCTACCGCCGACATTTTGCAGGCTAACCAAAAGGAGCAATCATGAAAACCGAACGAACCATCCCGCAAGGGTTCATGCAAGACGCGCGCGGCGCGTTGTGGCCGACCGAGACCATCAAGGAAATCGATCGCGCTCGCGACGACCTGGTGCGCGAGATCGTCGCCAAGGCGCGCGATCATTCGGCGGCGCTGGGCAAATTCAAAGCGGAGGTATTCGGCGATATCGCAGCATTCGTCGATCTCTCCGCCGAAAAATATGGCGCGCAGATGGGCGGCATCAAGGGCAACATCACGCTGATGTCGTTTGATGGCCGTTACAAAATCCAGCGTGCCATCGCCGACAACCTGGTATTCGACGAGCGCCTGCAGGTGGCCAAGACGCTCATAGATCAATGCATCCACACCTGGGGCGCCGGTGCGCGAGTTGAGATCATGGCGCTGGTCAACGATGCGTTCAACGTGGATAAGGAAGGCAAGATCAACACCGGCCGCATTCTCAGCCTGCGGCGCCTCAATATCACCGACCCCCAATGGCAGCAGGCCATGACCGCGATCGGCGAGAGCCTGCAGGTGACCGGCACCCGCTCTTACGTCCGCGTCTATGAGCGCGTCGGCGACACTGACCGCTACCGGCAGATCAGCCTCGATATCGCTGGAGTCTAGGGTGGGGCTGTTTGCTCTCCAGATCAACGACTCCGGGTCGTGGCGCAATGTGATGAAGTTCAAGCCTGTTTTTGTCGCGGAGGCCAAGCTGCAGGCGCAGCGTTTGGCGTCTCTCTCCTACCGAAAATTGAAGCTGCGCATTATTGATGCCGAGAGTACTGTGGTTGTTTATTGTGAGGGGCCTGAGTATGTTTGGAAAGCTCCGGAATGGAGGGTTCTTTAATGCCCGCCTACAACTTCACCAAGCGATTTTCCCCTGCCGTAGAGAGCGGGGATAAAACGCAGACGATACGCGCCACTGACAAAAAGGCCCTGCCCGGACAGGCGGCTCATTTATTCACGGGCCAGCGCACCAAAGCATGCCGCAGGCTTGGGCTTGGGACACTAATATCCGTGTCGCCTATTGAAATTGGACGACATGCTTGCGGTGAGCCTTATGCCGTTCTGAATCCATCGAGCTTGCGCCCCACCCACCTGGTGCATTTTGACCTTGATCGCTTTGCTAAAGCCGATGGGTTCCAGACTGGCGAGGAAATGGTTGAATGGTTCGCTGCCCAGTATGTGCTGCCCTTTAATGGGTTTTTGCATATTTGGAAAATGTCAAATGTCGACAGATGAAACCTGCTAAAGCCACCGATATCCGCAAACGCGAACTCGCGCAGATCCACATCGCCAAGGCCGCGCTCGGCCTCGCCGAGGATACCTACCGCGACATGCTGTGGACAGTGGCGCGGGTGCGTTCTGCTTCGGATCTGGACTGGAGCGGGCGCAAGCGGGTGCTGGAACATCTCAAGGCGTGCGGCTGGAAAAATGATATCCGGCGCGGCGCGCCACGCGCACCGGCAGCCGGAAAAGAGCCGCTGATCGGCAAGATCGGCGCGCTGCTCACCGTCATGGGGCTGCCGTGGGGTTACGCCAACGGCATCAGCCAGCAGATGTTCAAGGTAGAGAGGGTGGAGTGGTGCACCCCCGCGCAACTGCGCAAGATCGTTGCCGCACTGGCCTACAAGGCCAAGAAGGCCACTTCGACAGGCTCACATGCTTGATCCTTCGACTGCGCTCAGGACAGGCCCTTCGATCGAGCTCAGGACAGGGCTGGATGAATCCCTGCTGCCGGGCATCCTGCAAGAGATCGCCGGGTTGATCGGGCTGCCGGCCACGCTGCAACTGGTGCGGTACTATGGCGGGGTACGTCTGTACGTGCCCAAGCGCTTCGACCCGGATCATGTCCTGGTCAAGGTGGTGGGCCACGCGGCGGCGGCCAAGCTGGTGGAGAATTTCGGCGGTGAGGATCACTTCGACATTCCCCTTGCGCGGGCGGCCGTTCTCGCCGTGCGCAATGCCAGCATTCGTGTCGAGTACTGCGAACTCAGCCAGCGCCAGCTGGCGCTGAAATACAGCCTCACCGAACGCCAGGTGCGCAACATCCTGACCGGGGTCGAAGAAGATGACGGGCAGACAGATTTGTTCTAGGATGAACCTTTCGCTCAAGAAGGTTGGTCATGGCAAGAAAAAGAGATGATGCGGCGGTTTTTGGCTGGATGGTGGTGGTAGTGATTGTGCTCGCTCCATTTATCTGGCTTTACACTGCGGTTGGCGCGTTCTGGTTCTGGGTAATCGTGCTTGGGATTCCTGCATCGGCGTTGATCGGGCGGTTCTTGCAGGAATTCGAAAAAGCAAAAGCCGCCGCAAATAACCGAACGATGGCGCCGGTTGTTATTACACAGGTCAATATCAGTGATGAGAGTTTTTCAGATGACACCGAATCCGCCTGGATCAGGCACTGTGAAAAAATAGAGCAGGCTTGGCAGCGTGGCGATTACGACTGGGCGCGGCAGGAGTTGCAGAAAATTGCTTACAGCATGGTAGGTAAATCCGTGACTCAAGAGCAAAAGAACCAATTTACCCAGGTAATGAAAGACTTTGCCAAGGAAGACCCGCTTTACAAGCAGGTGATGGCCAAGGTTCTGCCAATGGTGCAAGCCAATCCTGGAATGATGCAAAGCGCGATTTACAAGGGGCAGCCAGACGAGATCAAGGAACAGATGCGCTACGTGCTCTACTTTGCCAACGAGCTGGGGCATATCCGCCGAGTCAAGAAAGGCAATAGTTACAAATTGCTGCCACCGGGCGACACGGTGGAGAGCAAGATTATCGACAGCAGTTCCAAATAAGTCAGCAAAAATATCTTGCTCTCCACCGCGCCGGCCGGATGCCAGCATCCTTCGGGAGATTGTTATGCCTAGCGTTTTCAAAATTCCAGAGCCCCTCTACCCCAAATATCACGGTTGTGGGTACGCGCTGGCCGCAGCAGCCGGTGGGCAGCTCGTTGACCTGGTGTACCTGCGCGACGTGCTCGGAGAGTTCGATGACGACGACGGAGATTCAGTGAGGGCATGCCTTGACGACGCTCGACTGGGCCCGACCATCCGGTTGCTGAGCGGTTACGGCGAAGTGTTTGTGGGCATGTGCTCGTGTTATGAATTCGTGGAGCTTTGATGATTTCTCGGTTCAAAGGAGGGTAATGATGAAAACTATTAAAAAGATCATAGCCGTACTTGTTTTGTGCGCAGCCATTCCAGCAGCATACCCCAGCCAGTTTACTGCCACTGAGCAGGGGTGCAGCCAGATGGATGCGGAGCGCGATGGAATCAAGTGCGCTGTGCGTTACATTGATGGTCTGGGCGATACACTGATGATACGCGTGCATGGCAAGGCCGGCGACCCGCAGGAAAAGCGTGACCGCACCAAGCAGGCGATCTCCACCACAATCCACAATTTCCTAGCCTCCGGCGGTATCTGGATCAAGATGCGCACCACTCGCATGGATGGCCAACTGGTAGAGCGCCAATGCTCCAAGATCAAGCATGGAAAGCGGGAGCAATGCGGAGAGTGGTATCCGGTAGAAGATGATTGACGCCAGATTGAATCCCGCATAGGCTATCCCTTCGTCCGCCCGGCCCGTCCGGGAGGAATCTTTTCCGCCTTAACTCCCCCTCCCGCCGCCAGCATCATGGTGGCATGACCCGACCGATCAACCTCATCGTCATTCATTGCGCGGCCTCGCCGAACGGCCGCCCGCAAACCGTTGCCGACATCAACGCCTGGCACCGCGCGCGCGGTTTCAAACGTGCGCCTGATTTCATGGTGCGGCAGAACCCGGAGCTGGACGCGATTGGCTACCATTTCGTGATCACGCTCAATGGTGCGGTACACACCGGCCGCCACATCGACGAGGTCGGCGCGCACGCGCAGGGCTTCAATGCCAAAAGCATCGGCGTCTGCCTGGTCGGTACCGATAAATTCACCACCGCGCAATGGTCCAGTCTGCGCCACAACGTCAAACTGCTGAAAGGCATGTATCCATTGGCTCGTGTCGTGGGCCACCGCGATCTGCCAGATGTGCATAAAACTTGCCCCGGTTTCGATGTGGGGATATGGCTGGATATTGCCGAGATGGAGCCACTGGCCGGGCATGTGTTCGAGGGCAGCTCCCCTTCGGCAGGCTCAGGGCAGGCATGAAAGCATCCGACTTGTTCAAGGATGCCGGCACCGGCCAACTTTCGCACACTAAACTCTGGGCCAACGTCGCCTACATCGTCGCCACGGCGGCGTTTTTACAGCTTGCGTTCGCATGCGACAAGACGCCCGACGCTGACATCTGGCTGATTTACTTGGGCGTCATCGGGTCGCACTGCGCCGTGAGCAAGCTGGTCTCGATGCGCTACCGGGGTGGACAGAACGAGATGAGATCACCGCTCGATGCGTACCGCGACGCACCGGGTGGCCGTGATGAGTTGGGCGGCTAAATGATTGCCTCGCCCTATTTCTGGCTGGCGCTGTTGCTGGGCGCGCTCGCCATCGGCGGGACTGGTTATTACTACGGCGATAAACATGCCACCAATGCGGCCAAGGCGGCGCAGCTCGTCGCAGTCAATGCCGCCATTGCCGAAGCCACCGCCAAGGCCAAAGCCGACGCGGAAGCCGCCCGTGAAGTTGAAGAACGCCGCCAGCGTGCGCGCGATGCCGCCCGCAGGGCGAGGGAGAAAGCTGATGCCGATATCGAGAAAAATCCTGGTTATGGTTTGTGCGGTCTCAGCGCTGACGGGCTGCGCCTCTACAACGATCGCCCCGCAGATTCAACGTACCCCCCCGGCAGCAGCGCTAACGCCGTGCCCGGATCTGCCAGCGGCAGCGGACGGGAGGCTGTCGACGATCCTGCGCAACAGCCTGGAGCGGGCACAGATGTACCACGAATGCCAGTCGCGGCAGAGGGAGCTGGCGGATTGGGCGCTGCGATAATTTCGCGCCTAAAGGCGTTCCTACCGTGACGCCAGAGGACTGGGCGCAGAAAATTGAACTGGCCGAATACGAACAGACGCAAAGACGCGCCATTCTTAAGCCTACAGCGGCGCCCTCGCTTACACATTGCGAGGATTGCGCAAGGCGATACGAGGCGTCACGCGCTGCGTGGCATGCAAGCAGCGGCTGGAACTTAACGATAAACGGGGCTTGTGATGATCGAGATCGAGGAATGGAAATTCGCGTTTCAGGTGCTGCAGTTCCTCGCTACTGGTGCGATCGGCATCTATGTGTACATGTCGAATAAAAACAAGGTGACCAACGATCGTATCACCGAGTTTCAAAAGGATGTCGACGGCAAGATCGATAACCATAGTGAGCGCCTCGCCAAGGTGGAAGTGCGCGCGAAAAAATCCCCGACGCACGACGACCTGTCGAAGCTGCACGAAAAGATCAACGAGGTCTCAACCTGCATGAACCGGATGGAAGGTGAATCCAAGGTCACCCGCCGTATCCTTAATTTGATACACGAGACCATGATGTCGGAGCGCGGCAAATGAGCTACCAGGAAAAGATGCGCGAAGCCTGGCGCCTGGAGTTGTTGAAGCTGCTGGCCAGCCTGCCCGGATCTGAGTCCGGGCAATATTTTCTGTACACCTGCATGACCGAGGGTGAGCTGCCGCCGCCATCCGCCGACCAGGTGGCAAGCGAACTGGCCTGGCTCGCCGAGCAGGGGCTGGTCAACTTGCGCGCAAGCCGCGAATTATCCAATGCCAGCATCACCCAGCGCGGTCTGGATGTGGCCGAAGGGCGTTTACGCGTGCCGGGCGTGGCCCGGCTGCGGCCAGAATGAGGTTCTGATGAGCCGCCAATCCAGCATCAAGAAGCTCGACCCGCGCGTGCGCGAGGCCATCGACGCGGCGATCCGCGAAGGCCGCGCCACCATCGACGGCATCGTGGTCATGCTTGCCGGAATGGGCGCGGAGGTTTCGCGCAGCGCGGTGGGGCGCTACAAGCAGCGCGCCGAGACGCAGATGCAGAAATACCGCGAAGCGCAGGAAGTGGCGAAGGTGTGGATCGGCAAGCTGCAGGCCGAGCCGGACGGCGATGTCGGCCGCCTGCTGGCCGAGATGCTGCGCACGGTCGCGTTCCAGTCGATCGGCGATCTGGAAGCCGCCACGCCGGAAGACCTGATGCTGCTGGCCAAATCGTTAAAAGATCTTGCCAGCGCGGACAAGTTAACCGCTGACCGCATCCTCAAGGTGCGGCAGGAGACGATCAAGGAGGCGGCGGAGAAGGCTGTCACCGTGGCCAAAGCCAAGGGTTTGTCGGCTGCCACCGTGGCCGAACTGCGCAAAGAGATCCTGGGGGTGGCGTGAGCGATAATCCGTCCGCCATCCTTAACACACAGGCCGAAGATGCGCTGCCGCAAGCGCTGCTGCCGTATCAACAACGCTGGATCGCCGACACCAGCCCATTCAAATTGCACGAAAAGGGGCGCCGCACCGGCATCACCTGGGCAGAAGCTTCGGATGATGTGCTGATCGCCGCTGCCGAAAAAGCGGCCGGCGGGCAGAACGTGTATTACATCGGCACCGACCAGGAAATGACCGAGGAATACATCCAGGCATGCGCGCTGTGGGCGCGAGTGTTCAACCGTGCCGCTGGTGAAATAGAAGCAGGTTTCTGGAACGAGGACAAGGAAGACGCCCATATCAAGACGTTCTCCATCCGCTTCCCTTCCGGTCACAAGATACTGGCGCTGGCCTCTCGCCCGCGCAAGCTACGCGGGCGCCAGGGCGTGCTGGTGGGTGACGAGGCGGCGTTCCAGGACGATCTGGGCGAACTGGTGAAAGCGGCGATGGCGTTCCTGATCTGGGGCGGCAAGGTGCGGCTGATCTCTACTCACGACGGCGAAGACAACGCCTTCAACGAACTGGTCAACGAAGTGCGTGCGGGCAAGCGCAAAGGGTCGGTGCACCGTACCACTTTTGCCCAGGCGGTGGAAGAAGGGTTGTACAAACGCGTCTGCCTGCGGCGAGGCATTCCCTGGACGGCCCCCGAGGAGTCTGATTGGGTGGCCAACGTGTACGCCTACTATGGCAACGATGCCGCCGAGGAACTGGATGTGATTCCCAGTTCCGGCTCCGGCATCTACCTGGCATCAGCGCTGATCCAGTCATGCATGAATGAGGCCACGCCTTTGGTGCGTGGCCAATGGGAAAGCGGGTTCTCGTTGCGCCCGGAGCGGTTTCGCAAGATCGAGGTGGAAGACTGGTGTGCTGAGCACCTGCTGCCGGTGCTGCGTGGTCTCAACCCGGCTCTGGCGCATGGTTTCGGCCTGGATTTCGGGCGGCTGCGCGATCTGACTGTGTTGCCGGTACTGGAAGAAAGCAAGAACCTGATCAACCGCGTGCGGCTGTGGGTCGAGCTGGGCAATTGCCCGTATCGCCAGCAAGAGCAGATCCTCTCCTACGTGGTGGAGCGGCTGCCGCGATTCCGCAAGGGCGCGATGGATGCCACCGGCAATGGTTTGGCGTTGGCCGAATACGCGCAGCAAAAATATGGTGTGCTGCGGATCGAGGCGGTGAAGCTCTCCGACAGCTTCTACATCGAGCACATGCCGCATTTTCAGGCGGCGTTCCAGGACGGCACGCTTGCCGATATCCCCAGGGACAACGAGATCCGCGACGATTTGCGCGCAATCAAGAAGGTGCGCGGCGTGCCCAAGATCGGCAATGCCCGCACTCAGCGGGGTGCTGACAAGAAGCAGCAGCGCCACGGCGATGGCGCGATCGGCCTGTTCCTGGCGGATTACGCCATGCGGCAGGACATCGTGTCGATCGAGTACATGGGTGCACCGCACAAGCATGGCCGCTGGGATGGCCTCGACCCTTCGACCGGCTCAGGACGGGCCACAGATGACGATTTTGCAACGCAGCCCGCAGGCGGCTGGTAAAGGACAGACATGAGCAAAATACTCGATCAATACGGCAACCCGATCGATACCGGGCGGCTCAAGGAAATACAATCAGACCAAGTCGCCAGGCTCGGCGCGCTGCACAGCGTGTTCGCCGGGCACCCCAGCCGTGGGCTGACACCCGCCAAGCTGGCGCGCATCATGGAAGCGGCCGAGCAGGGTGACATCTCCGCGCAGCACGAGCTGTTCATGGACATGGAGGAGAAGGACGCTCACATCTATGCCGAAATGAGCAAGCGCAAGCGTGCGCTGCTGACGTTGAGCTGGGATATCGCGCCGCCGCGCAATGCTTCCGCCCAGGAGAAATCTGCCGCCGCCTACATCAAGGAGCTGTTGTCTGATGCGCCCAATTTCGAGGATTTGATCCTGGATGCGCTGGACGCCATCGGCCACGGCTTCGCCTGTCAGGAGATCGAGTGGCAGAGGCTGGGGCGGGAATGGCTGCCGAAGCAGATCAGCCACCGGCCGCAAAACTGGTTTCAGCTCGATCGCGCCACGCGCACCCAGATCCGGCTGCGCGACAATTCGCTCGATGGTGTGCCGCTCACGCCGTTCGGCTGGATCACCCATGTGCACAAGGCCAAGTCCGGCTATCTCTCCAGGAGCGGGCTGCACCGGGTGCTGGCCTGGCCGTTCCTGTTCAAAAATTACAGCGTGCGGGATCTGGCGGAGTTCCTGGAAATTTATGGTCTGCCGCTGCGGCTGGGCACCTACCCATCCGGCAGTGGCGAGGATGAAAAGGCCACACTGCTGCGCGCCGTGGTCAGCATCGGCCACGATGCCGCCGGCATCATTCCCGAGGGGACGATAATTGATTTCAAGGAGGCCGCCAAGGGTGCTGCCGACCCGTTTCAGTTCATGATCGAATGGTCTGAGCGCGCGCAAAGCAAGGCGATTCTGGGCGGGACGTTGACCAGCCAGGCGGACGGCAAGAGCAGCACCAATGCCTTGGGTAACGTGCACAACGAAGTGCGGCGCGATCTGATGGTGTCCGATGCGCTGCAACTGGCCGGCACGCTCACGCGCGACCTGATATATCCGGTATATGTGCTCAACATTGGCGGCATCGACGATATGCGCCGCATGCCGCGCCTGGTGTTCGATGTGCGCGAGCCGGAGGATTTCAAGACGATGGCAGACTCGCTGCCTAACCTGGTGGATGCCGGTGCGCAGATCCCGCTTTATTGGATAAATGAAAAGCTCCTAATCCCCGTGCCTGGCAAAAGTGAAGCGGTGCTGGCCCGTTCGACAAGCTCAGGGCAGGCTCCTATGGCGGCGACTGCCGCATTATCGGTGCTGCCGTCCGGCGCGGACGCCCCGAAGGAAGTCCCCTTGGGGGATGAATTCGATGTGCTGGCAGGCGAGCTGGCAGGCGACTGGGAGCGCGTGACCGATCCGCTGATTGCACCCATCGTGGCGCTGGCTGCCGAGGTGCATAGCTTCGAGGCATTCCAGGCACGCCTGCCGGAACTGATCCAGGGCATGGATGTTGGTTTGCTGGCCGAGTCGCTGGCGCAAGGCCAGTTTGCGGCGGCCATCTGGGGCCGCGTCAACGGACCTGCCCTGAGCGAGGCCGAAGGGTCAGCGGATCAATGATCAAGCTGCTGGCGCTTCTGCCCAAGGAAGCGATCGAGTACTTCCGCCAGAAAGGCTACCAGATTGGTTTTAGTCATGAGGATGTCTGGCAGCAGGAACACCAGGCCGCCTTCACCGTGGCCAAGGCCATGCAGCTCGATATCTTGCGCGATATCCGTGGTGGGATCGACAGTGCGCTGGCCGCTGGCACCACGTTCGCCGAATTCCGCAAGAATCTGAAACCGCTGCTGATGGAAAAAGGCTGGTGGGGAAAAGCCGACATCGCCGATCCGGCCAGCGGCGAAGTGAAAACCGTGCAGCTCGGCAGCACGCGCCGACTCAAAACGATCTACGACACCAACCTGCGCACCGCCCACAGCGAAGGACAGTGGCAGCGCATCCAGGAAAGCAAGCAGAGCTTCCCTTACCTGCAGTATTCCGGCAACAACTCTGAACATCCGCGCATGCAGCATTCCGGGTGGGATGGTCTGGTGCTGCCAGCGGATGATCCGTTCTGGCATGCGCACATGCCGGTCAAGGCATATGGCTGTAAATGCCGGGTGATCCAGATGAGCCGGGGCATGCTCGACCGCCGCGACCTGAGTGTGGCCGCGTCCCCCAAGGTGCCGACGTACACCTACACCAACAAGCGCAGCGGCGAAGTGCAACAAATTCCGATGGGGGTTGATCCGGGATTTAACTACCCGCCGGGCGGCCGCCTGGCGAACCTGGACAAGATGCTGGCCGAGAAGGTGGATCTGCTGCCACCGGATTTGAAAAATAGTTTTACCGGCAAACCGTAGTCCGATCCAGGGGAAAATTGATCGTTGGCCCGGAAAAACCCAAGAACTTAAAAACGGGGCTAGAATCGATTATTCCGCCTTGCAGCGCCTCCTTGTAGCCAGCACCCCCCCC
>ERZ1292630.1954-Hain-H41-02um-R3-1954-length-19589-cov-8_pt1 | contig 19589 bp, 8 predicted proteins | sample MGYA00564408_ERZ1292630 | MGnify/ENA primary metagenome ERZ1292630 (study PRJEB36523, sample SAMEA6512641) | groundwater metagenome | collected 2019-01-08 | study: AquaDiva: Metagenomics assemblies of 32 groundwater samples
CCTTCGTGGGCTCGGCGGCTTTCGCGGGCTCGGTGGCCGCGGGCTCGGCGGCCGCGGCGGGCTCGGCGGCCTTCGCGGGCTCGGCGGCTTTCGCGGGCTCGGCGGCCTTCGCAGACTCGGCGGCCGCGGGCTCGGCGGCCTTCGCGGGCTCGGCGGCTTTCGCGGGTTCAGCAGCGGTCGCTGATTCGGAGGCCTTGGTTGACTGCGCACTGCGTGCGGATGCTTGCTGCTTTGGTGCAGGCTTCTCCGACGACTTCGCCCTGACCACCGGCGAGGCTCTTGGCGTGCGTGATCGTGAAGTCCTCGGCGGCGACATGCCACCAGCTGTATGGCCGGCTGACGCGTCGGCGGGCGCTGACGCCTTCGGTTTGGGGAAGGTGATTTCCACCGGCCGGCAAAATACGCCTTGATTGACCGGGGCGCTAAAATACCGGATGCCATTCAGCGTGCCGCTGTGGTCGCCGTGCTGCGCGACGGGCAACTCCAGCCCCACCCACGTCGCCTCACCCAAACAATGTACGATGCCGAGGTACCGAATGATCGCATCGTGGCCATTCCAGCTCACGGTGTCGCCGACCTTGAGCAGCTGTCCTCGTTTGCCCCTGACGGAAGATGCCGCCATGGGGGGCGGGGGAGAGGTGCCGTCGTCGGGCGCTGCCGCCGTGCGTTTTGGCGTCGTGCTACGAGGATTTGCAGGCGACTCGCTCGGCTTGCGCCCTGATGGGGTGGCACTCCGATCACGCGAAGCGGCTGCCCCGCGAGGAGCGAGCCCTTTGGTCGGCGACAGAATGGCTCCATCACCCCCATGCGTCGTCGAACCCCTGCGACCTGTATTCGACGCCACTCCCAACACATCGTGGGAGAGCGCGCGCAGGACTGCCGAGAACGGTTTGTGCGGCGCGACGGCTTTGCGCGTGCGCGCTTCGATGGCGCGAAGGGCGTCCCGATGCTGGTGCACCTTGGTGAGCTCGGATCGCAAGACGTCAATGATCTGCTGGTCACAGGAGCAGCGCTTTTCGTATTCCTCGACATCCGCGCGGACGGACAGCAGCAAGTCTGCGAGGCGTCGGATTTCCGCGTCCTTTTTCCCAAGAGCGACTTCGAATTTGTCGGTCGTTTCATGTAGCTTCACTTGCAATGAAATCCGGAGATCTCGCTCGCCGCGAAGTTCTTCCGCGAACTTGTCCACTCGGGCCTGCTGACGGTGGTAGGCGAAGGACTGGGTCACAGGCTGCTGCCCACCAGCGACCGCTCCGACGGTGGAGGCAACCCCCACTGACAACGCGGCGCTCGGATGAGGGAAAAGCTCTCCCTGGCCTCCGACGCTTGGATCGACGGACGCGACCGAGGAGGAGCGCTGTAGCATCGTCCGGAGTGCACGGTTGTCGTCCTCCAGCGCCCGGAGCTTTTCCTCTAAGTCGGCGATCGTTGTGCTCGTTGCCATCGACGAAAAAAAGGCCCTGTTTTGATTGCTGTTTAATTAAGATCCTATAAATTGATCGCTGTGAGTCAGTACATTATGGTGGTTAGGCATAACACACATTTTCCCCCTCCCGCCTGCTGCTCAAATCCTTCCCACCACAAAATGTAACTCCCCCGTCACCGTTTTCGCAGCTCGCGGAAGGAAGGAAGGACAATGCAATTCAACCGTGTGGCGGCCTTCTGCCACCCTACCACGTCATCGCGGGTCATATTCTGGACGTACTTGGCCTCCTCTTGATCTATGAGTTTGACAGAGGTCCCCTTTTTCACGATGGGCGGGTTGCCCTTGACAGATTGGGGGGTTCGAATGATCTACTGGGGTTAGGTCTTTGCCGACGAGCTCGTGGCTCTCCGGGGCGGGATCCGAGGGACGAAGCCAGGTATCGCCGCCAGCGTCGCTTGCGGACCGCCGCCGCGTCCCCCAGCGCTGCCGACGTTGCTGCGGGTGCCCATCATGGCTGCGGTCGCGTCGGAGGGGCCCGACGGCGTGACGAATTGGAAGGCGAGTCTTGGGCTGCTGCCGCTGACGAGCGCGGAACTCGTGTCAACCATCGTCGGCGACGACGACGACGCGTTGCTGGCGACGAGCGGCGCCGCCGTGGTGCTACGGCCCTTTGACGACCGGCCGCCGCTGGATCCAACCGTCGCGCCAGGCTCATCCGCTAGGGATGAATGGCCCCCTCCCGGGGCGGCGGGAGGCCGCTGCCCGCCAACGACCATCAAGTCGTCGCCCCTCGTTGCAGTTTCGCCCGCGGCGATGTGAGCGGTCGATGCGCCTCCGAGGCGGCCTCGCTGATGGCTTTCCGACATCGCCGCGGCGCTTCGACTTCCGCTGCTCCCAATGACAGTGAAGACGTTGCCGCCTCGCCGCCCGTCGCTCCCGGTCCCAAGCGCCGAGGCACTCGGGGCCCCATGCGCGCTTCCCGAACCCCGACGTTGGCGCAGTACGCCAGATGCACCAAGAGCGGGACCCGCGGCGCCGCCATCGCCGCCGCTCGTGCTCCCTTGCGGAGGCCGTCCTCCAGAGATCGCGATGAGCGAAGCAAGGTTCGCCGCCGTGAGCGGCTGCTGCCCACCACCAGCGGGTGCGCCTCTTCCAGCGGGCGGCATGCCCAACGGGAGCAGCCCACCGCCGGCACCCGACCGATGCGGCAGCATGCTCAGCTGACCCCGGCGATGGCCTGCGCCGATCGCGGATGGTGCCGATACCGCACTGCGGGCCGAGTACGCCGACGACGAGGCGGCCCCGCTATATGCAGACACGGTCGACGTCGTGGACTGTGAGCCGTCATCGTCGGCGGTCTTGCGCCGCGACGCCCGTGCTTCCCCGACCGCCAGCGCGCGGATGGCGGACTCCCAGCTGCGATGGGGCTCGTTGATGTATCGGAGCGCATCATCGACGGTGACGCCCGTGTCATCAAACTTTGAGCTCGACGTGCCAGGGCGCGACGCGTTGGTGCCTGGCCTCGCCGGGCTCTTGGGACCTGCCGCGGCCATAGAGTCGATTCTCGCACGATGTGGAGGGCTGTGCAAAGGAAAGCAGTGAAAAAGCTGTCCTCGGTGTGTGGCTCGGGTTCGTGATACTGGGACATCCGGAATCTCGTGCGTGTGTGCGATGCGCTTGCTACCCTTCCTTGCTGCCCGCGTCCACCGGCGCACACTTTCATCCGTCGCGACCGTCATACAGTACTCCGGTTCCCCAGTTATTTGAGGAGGAGACGGCCCCGTCGTGCGGCGAGATCTATCGCGCGAGGCGTGTCGATCCGTCTATTGAAAGGGTGGTGCACCTGTCTGTCAATTGCCACGTCACGTGATGCATTTTTCATATGCTCTATATGGGTGCAATCCGATGGGTGACCGCCTTCTGAGAGCGATCGTGACGGCGACGAGGACCACGACCGAAGGTTACACAACAAGGTCGATGGACCCATACACCGTGGCCCGCGGTGCCGCCCGCCCTGCGCGATCATTTTCGGGACTGAGAAGCGGCACGACCAAGTCCATGTGCGCCCCGCCGGTATTAGCGCTACGGGTGGATGCCGCCCCTGCCTCGGCCGACACGTGCAACAACGCCATCACTTCCACCGAGGCGAAGGCCCAGCAGCCTTTGACCGCCGTCGACGCCACGGAAGCGGAGGAGGCAGAGGCAGAGGGATCGCTCGAGGCGTTGGCGCCGTCATCGTCGTCGCTGAAGGCCACAAATGTGAGGGGTGTCGCCAGGAAGGTCGCCAGCGTCTCCAAGTTATTGCCGGCAGTCGTGCCGAGATCGAAGCGCCGCTGGTGCTGAAAGCACGTGTCGAACAACGCCTGTTGCCCCGGGAGGGGCAGAACCCAAGTGTCGGCCGAGTTGGCGTTGCTCGCGGGTCCGGAATACCAGAGCGACAGAGTGGGGGCGACCGCTGGCCGCCCTTCGTTGCTGCCGCGGATGTCGATGACGATCCGATCGATGCGGATCACGACGGCAGCCACCCGTTGCAGTCGTTGCCACAACCCACCACCCAGAGTGGCAGAGGAGGAGGAGAAAGAGGCGGCGGGTAGTGGGCCCATGTGGGCGCTACGCGCGACCGCGTGCAAAAGCGAGCCCCGGCTGAGTGGCGCATCCTCGTCAACTCCGGGGCCTGCGGCGTCGCGTGGCGGCGTACGTCCGGTAACTTCGCTGCTGTTCATGCTGGAAAGTATCGATGAATTGGAGAAATCAACCGGGCCCTCGCCCCCGAGTCCGCCGTGGCGTTGCCGTGCGCTGCCGCTGATCGCACCTGCAGCCTGCGGTGGCTGCCGACGCCCGGCCGCAGCGTCCAACGTATCGTTCAACGTGGTGGTGGTGCACACCGGTCCGCCCTCCCCGCCGATCGCAGCCAATGCCCTCCGCTGACTCCATTCGGCGATGTCATTCGCGTACGTTGCCTCGATGAGCTGAGCGAAGGGAGGAGGAAACGGCGTTCGTGCTGTGACGGCGATTTCCAGCGCCGCGATGTCACCGCCGCAGCTGGGTGCTGGAGAGGAGCGGTTGCCAATGGAAAGATGCCCGCACAGCGAAGGCCGCGTCGCGCGGAGAAACGCGGAGTTGAGAATGAATTCCGAAAGGTCAAAACGGCCGCTTGCGAGCAGCGCGTGCCGGACGTCGTTGCCCGTCGCCGTGGGCTCAACCTTGCTACCTTGGTCACTTGGTTGGTCGTCCTCCCCAGCGCCAAGCATCCGCCGCAGCGACACCACGAGGCCTCGCGACATGAAGCAGTGAGCAAGAAGCGCATCCGCCCGAACGCGGAACAAGAAAGTGGCATCGAAGAAGAAGTTGCCCGATGGCCCGACAGTGACTGGCTGCGACACCGCCGTCTCGTGCACCAGGAAGTCCACTGTGGCAAAAACGCTGACGAACGCGGCGTCGGCAGGAACCGCCACAGGTCCACCGGGCGCACCGGCTGATCGCGAAGACGACGAGTGGTTCCCGGCGGCAAGCCATGTTGCCGCACTTCGCGCGATGCCCCCGTCGGTGATGCTGGCAGGGCCAGCCCTCGTGACCACTTGACCAAGGAAGACTTCGATCACCACCTCGTCGGCGCCAAGCACGCTGTCGAAAGGCAGCGAGTGATCCAGTATGGTCTCACCACGGCACGCTCGCAACTGTCGGTCGAGAACAGCGGCACGGTCGGTTTGGCTGGCGAGCCTCTCCTGAACCGCCGCGTTTCTCAATGCTGCGCGCTTGAGCTCCTTCGCGAAGGTCGCCTGCGTTTCGGATGAGGCCGCGGTCGCGTCACTGACGCGTTGTCGAAGCACATCGTTGGCAAGCGCAAGCGACTCCTTCTCAGCGTTGACCACCGCGAAGGCTTCGCGGAGTTCGGCCACTTGCTCCTCGAGAGAGCCGAATGGCTCCAGGGAGAAAGAAGTCCCGGTTCCTCCCCGGTCAGCGCGACGTGGGGAGCGGCCATAGGATTCCCGGATGCTCTCGGCGTTGAGCCCGTGCGTGTCCTGCGCGTGCGAAGGCCAAACGAGGTCCAATTTAGCCTCCATGATCAGACATGCCGTCTTTACGTCCGTCAGCTGCCTTTCCAAGTCGTCACGCACTTCCTTCTCGCGCTCCAACTCCTTGCGACACTGCATGTGCTCCGCGGCGCGAAGTTGCGTATCTCGGAACTGCAGCCGACTGGTCGTTTCCCAGTGCGCCGCTCTCTGAGCTGCGGACTCCAGTTCCTCCTGCACGACGTTGCGGGCGTGCTGGTGGGCCAATTCGTGGCACTGCGCTAGCTCCGTGAGCAACTGCATGTTGGCTTGCTCGGCGCTGCGATGGTCGGATCGCAGCTGCTCCACCGTCGATTGCAGCTGCGACGCTCGGTCCCTCGCGGCCGCGGCGTCCTGCAAATCGCGCGACGTGTTGAGAAATTTGCGTCGTTCTTGTGCGAGCTGATCACCTAACGACTTAAGTTCGGTCAGCAGTGCCTCGTTGACTTGCTTTTGCGACAGGAGCGACGATTCAGATAGCGACAGTCGCGCCTGCAGTCCCGCGACCATGACGCTGAGCTCTTTGGCCTCAGAGTTCGATCGTCGCGACTCGCCCGTTAGCGAGTCGTTCAAGTCTGCCGCGATGAACAACTTGGACCGCATATCGCGCAACTGCATATCAAGGTCCGCGCGGATGACATCGTTCTGGGCCACGAACTGACGCAACTGTTCCTGAATTGCGGATTGCGCCGCCTCGGCCGCTTGGCAGCGCTGAACGGCCCCATCACGCTGCTGCACTGCATGAAGTAATTCGGATTGCACTTGCTGTTCCTTTCGCGCCGTGTTGTCCATCGCCTGTCGTACGAGGGCAGCATCTTGCTGCGCCTTCGACGCCACCTCCTCGAGCACGGCGACGCGTTGCCGAAGCTGTTCATTGACCCTCAGCAACGCTTGACACTGCTCGATTGAGACCGCGTTCGCCGTGGTATCGAGACCCCAAACCATGCTGCTGCCCGGGTGGCTCCCGTGGTGAGCGCCGCCGTGCTCGAGCCCGTAAGGTGCGTAGACCGGACTGGCAACATTGACCGCGGCATAGGGATCCGGGGCGCCGCCACTACCAGTATATTGTGATGGCAGTGGCCCACCTCCGCCTCCTGGTGGGTAGGCTTGAGTGGCATGGGACGCGTCAACGACTAGGACCTGACTGCTGTTGACGATGCCGTGGGGCGAAGCCGCTGAATTCCATTGCTGCTGCTGACGGTCGCTTGGCAGTAAATGCGGTTGATGCTGTTGCTGTGGATGAACTGCGTACGGCGCCGTCGCAGTATTCTCGCGATCCGCCCGGTGAGCTTTTTTACTGCGCGACGACGAAGATGTTCCGACTGGCGCTGACTTTGGTCGCTGATGGGTGGTGGTGTGAACGCTGCCGTCTCCGGCAGGTTGGCCGATGTTTCCCGACGCGGGACGGAGCACCGCCCCTCCGTGACCTGCCTGCTGTTGCTGCTTGGCAAACTCAACTTTTTGAAGCTTCCAGAGCTCCTCTTTCTTCCTTAGTTCCGTTTGGGCCGCAAGATAGCGCTGCTGCATTTGCAGGTAGGATTCGTGCCAGTCCGTCTTCGCCGACGACGGTGGCATCGGGTGGGGCTTCCCGTCTGTGTTGCTGCCACCGCGAGGCACCATCGGACTGGCGGAGGCAGAAGGCGGCCGCTTAAGACGAGTTGACGATGATGATGTTGCGGTGGTGGTCGCATTGTTGTTGTGACTGACGACGGCAAAGGCGACGGCTGGAAGCGGCGGTACAGCGAAGCCGCCGACGAGAGGCGGCGGTCCTGATGTCGCCATGAGAGAATAAGTGCGGTCACACGAGCTGCGACAGTCAAGCGTGAGGGGTTTTGCAACGTGAGCGACAAAAGGGTGCCTAGCTCACCTCAGCATCTAACGCCCCGTCGTATGAATTCGCACTCCTCCAATTCGTGTTGACTGATTTATACCCCCCCGCCCGTCGGATTGTCATCGACCAAAGAGATGGCATCGCGCACTACAGTACTACTCGGGAAAATTGGGGGGGGTCACTAGACGAGGGTACACATAGCTGTGTGTGTGGGGGTGAATGCCTGTTCACGAATCGAAAGAGAAAGAGTACCGGCCGTGCTTACCACGTGACGAGGATCTCACGACGCTCCGGCATCGCCGTCAACAGGAGCAGTTCCCTCACTCACTTTACTGCTCGTTTCGCCCCTCATTCCCATGAGCATGTCCAGCCGGCCGCGGACGTCCTCCCCTCGTGCGGCGCTTTCCTTCGCATGCGCGACCAGCCTCTCGATCGCGTCGCTTTGCGCGGCGACCACCAGCCGTCGCAGCGGGGTACGGTTTGCGAGGATGTTTTGCAACCTGTGCTCCTGCTCTTGCGCAGGGGTGAAGCATTCCACAGGGCCCCCTCCGTTGGCTGCCTTCATGTCCCGCATCATGGCGTCGATGGTCGCTCCGTGCTCCGCGTAAAGGGCATGTTTGATGCGGGCGCGCTCCGCTTGCAGATCTGAGAGCTGGGCGGCTGTGACCGCTGATGACCGGACAGGAGACGCTGACATGATGGCAACAACCCACGACCGAACAGACTTTCTATGTATGGAGTGAGGGAGAATGGAGAAAGAGAGATGAATGACGAAAAGAAAGCATCGGTGGTCAGCACTCTGCTTCCAGGCAGACCGGGGAGAGAGCGAGAGGCTTGGTGGCCCTTCCCTACATTCGAACGAGACTGAAATCGAACACACGCTGTCTCACTCGATGACTTGCCACCTTTCACGTCGGAAGGAGATGCAACTGTTGTGCTCATGCAAAAACGATCAAACGCCCGGAAAATTCTCTGTTTCGCCATTCGCTTAGGCTTCGCTTTTTTGTTTGTTTCCTGAAGGGAGGGTATTTTTTTCGTTTCTCGCAGCGTAGGCGACCTCGCGGACCAATGCGAGTGAACAGTCAGCCTCGGCTTCGTACTTGACGAGTGGGTGGGAAGCAGGGTGGAAGGAAGAAGGGGTGACTTTTGCGCCAAATCAAATTCTTGGAAGGGAAAGGAGCGGAAATGTCGGCACCACTGCCGAGATGGGGATTCACAGTTCTGCGAAGCGCGGTGTGTGTGTTCGGTCCTGGGGAACAGCGAAGAAAGAAAGTTCTTTCAGTCAAGAGTTTTTCCTTTTCCTGACCTCTCCGTTCGGCGATGCCGTTCTTCCCACAGAAACACACGCACCTGTCGTACTCGGTCCGTCTCCACGCGGCTCCAAGCGGCCGCCAGCGTCTTCGGCGTCGATCACGCGGTCGTTATCTCTTTCGATGCATCGTCTTATGCTGTTGGTCTCTGAAGCGTTGTTCGTTGCTTCATATGCCGGCATGAGCAATGATGGTTGGGGGTCTCCATCGACCACCGCAACATCCACTGCGGTGGGGGGTGACCAAAAGACATATGGGTGATACCAACGACGTTGCGAACGATGGTTCCTCCGACGCCCGGGGGGCCGGTCCCCGTAGGGAGACAAATCGTTGAGCACGGTCGTGACCCACAACGGCGGGTTAACCGACTTTGGTAAGACTCCGGTCTGTGTCGAAGGAGTCGACATGTTGTAAGCATTGACTGGCCAGCAGCTTGGAGGGAGAGTGTCAACGTCTGCCGCGTGTGTGTTAGAGGCTGGAACAACAGCACATACAGAAAATGTATGCCAGCAAAGCAGTGGGAGCCGAGTTCATTGCGAATAAAAACAACGAAAAAATCCTGCGCCGGTGGCGTGGGTCAATTGACGCATTAATATCCCGCCCCTCCTGTCTGAAAATGCCACCACTCAATGTCATCTCATCGCAAAGGAAGATCGTGTTCCGGAGGAAGGAAGGAACGTTGTCAGTTCGTCTTCAACTCAAACATTCTCCTCCTCCTCCTCGTTGATACGATCAACACCTTCTGACGGGGTGCGGAAAATACTCTCCATTGGAAGCGCTATACTCCCTCTGTATTTGTGAGGCGAGGATTTACCTCGGCCGTGTGACCTATTCAGGCGAGTGGTGCTCGCGCTTCATACTCGACGCCAGGAACAGGGACGGTGGTTCCGAGCCTCCAGGCTCGATCGATCACCACGAGACATGGCCGCGTGTCGCGATCGCCCGATGTGAGATGGCCGCCCGAAACCGCGTAGGTTAGACCGGCGATATTGGCGCCGGACGACTGCAACGTGGATGTGGTTTGCCGGGCCATGGTATCCACCGCCCTCACTTCCAAGAAAGAGTACACCTTTCTATCCGTGGAGATGACTTGCAGCGCGTTGACCGCGACTCGGAATTCAGGCATTGGGACGAGCCATGGGATCCCCGTGAAGGTGGCCAGCGCGACGGCTGGCTGCAAGCTGGCGATGCTGCCCCAAGGAAGTTCAAACGTCACCATGGGCGCGTGGTCCGCGAAGACGACGGCCTGCAGCACCGGCCTCGGGACGGATGCAAAGGCGAGCTCCTTGGTCGTCACCGCTAGGTACCCGTCGGTCTTTTTCACACCGTGATAGACCGTGCTCCGAAAGAAGCCCAAGAGCCGATACGTTTCGTCCAGCGCCGCCGCTACGCCGCCGCCCGACATGGTCCGTGCCAGGCGCGGGAAGTGCTGCATGAAAAGGTCGTTCTCACGTTCGATCGATTTCTCGTGGGCGAAGGCAATCGCCCGCGAGGATGCTGTCCGCACCGTTCGCTCGGAGGCTTGGACGACGGCGGAGAGGGTCTCGAGCACCTTGGTGGACACGGGTGCCGCAAGGGTGGAAGAGCCGCCAGCCGTCACGACTTGATTTCCGGCCGTGATCGAGGGTGGTGCGGTGTTGGCCGAGGCCGCGGCGCTGTGGGACTGCCGGGCAGCAAAGGTTTCATCGTCGGACAACACGCCGCGCAGTAGGCTGGGCGTGGGCGGCAGCGGAATCGCGTGGGTCAATTGGTAATTGGGGGCCAGGGGCTCAAATACGGGGTCCTGGCGGAAAGGCGCTTGTGACTGAGTGCCAGCGCTCGCCGAGCGATTCCGAGATCCTGTGAGATTCGGAAGGGAAAATGACGAGGTGACCCCTCCGACATAACGGAACGCGGCGGCTGCGCTAGACGAAACCGTCGACGCGGCCTTGGACGCAGCCGAGGAAGCCGCGGCCGCTCCCGACGTGACCGTCGAAGCCGCCTTCGACGCGGCCGACGTCACCATGGCGGCGGCTTGGCTGAGGGGAGCCACGGCAGGTGCATCGCTCGATTCGTCGGCTGCGGGCGCACCCCCTGTGGGGTGCTGCTGGGACTCCGTCGGCAGAACGGAGACATCTGCACCAGAGGCGGTTGGGATCGCCGCAGCAGCAGGCGCCGCCGCAGGAATGGCGGGGCCACTCCCTTCGGGCGGCGGCGACGGGGGAGGCGTGACAACGGCCATGAGTAAAAGGATGAGGTCGCAGTCTAGGCGAGCACACCAACACACAGACCGAAGTCCAGATGGGGAAAAACTGTTAATCACATACTGTATGCATATCGGTACGACCAGTATGCAGACTGCTGTATGCCACAGCTCTCTTTCGAGGGAAGGACTGAAGGAAAAGTTGACGTTCCGCGCGCGGCACATTGGACGCTGCCTGCCTGTGTTGCTGAATTTACAGTGAAATGATGACGCGACTGTTGTGACTAGACGTGGATGGACGAGCCGACAAGAGAGGGGGGCGCCAGGCAGACGCGACCCCAGCCAGCGCACGATCCACGGCCGCTAGGCCACTGCTCGTACCGCGATGACTGCTGCCGCTCGGGGCGCCCCCACCGCCACTTGTTGCCGCCAACGTCGCCATATTGCGCCTGAAAATTCCCCAAACGGACTCAAAGAATGTGACGACCATGAAATTGTAATGCTTCGGTAGCGTCGCAAGCGCGTTCTGGGTGGTGTCCGTAATGACGCTCGGTGCACCGGGGCTGGTGGTGGGGAGGGCCACGGCGACTGGGACCGTGGCGGCGTCAGATTGATCGAATACCACACCATGGTGGCTAGACGCTTCCTCAGTTGAAGCGCTGCTGCCATTGACCACACCGTGAAAAGGAGCCGACGGAGGCGGCCGCAATTCGACGGCGTTCACGACGCGAACCCCGTGGCGGTCCACGGTGACGATGTCGACCATCGTGCCATGGTCAATTCTTGCGGTCGGTGCATCGGCCGGTGAGGGCCCAATTTCTGTGGCAGCTGCTGGTTCGGCATCCAGGTCGTTCGCGGCGCCGAACGCCTCCGTCCTGACATGACGGCGTCGACGCTCATCGCGGAAATCAGCGCGCAGCTTCATTTCGCGCGAAACTTGATCCTCAGCATCCCGCGTTTCCAACACCGCGGCAAGCAACCGGTCTCGCTCCGCTTTCAATTTGGCGATAAACCCGTCATGACGCGGCCTTTCGTGTTCTTGCCACATTTTCAGCGCGTGGTTCGCGTCGTGACCTTCAATGTCCATCCGTTGCGCTTGAACACGAAGTGCCGGAAGGCGCACTCCGCCCAAAGTGGCGAGCTGCTGCTCCATGAGTAGGTTTGCCTCCCTCATTCGAGTAGGCTGTCTCAGCTTGTCAAGCTCGCGACTAGCGTCGGCCAACTCCTGTGACAGACGTTCCACTTGAGATTGCAGAACGGCTCGGTGGGTAGGAACTTCGGCTTCGGATGGGCGTATCGCAAGCTGGCGGTGAAGTTCGTCGATTTCAAGCGTGTAGCTTGCAAGCACTTGCTCCTGGGCCATGACGCCGCACTCCGTGTCGTAGCGGAGCAGTTCGATGCGCAGCCTTCCGACTTCGACGTCCAGAACCGATTCACGCGCCCTCATCTGAGCAAGCTCCAGGCCGGTTTGCTGCGCTTGCGCAAGACTCGTCCCTTCTTCAGGCGACGAGCCTAGCGGGGTAGGATCGTTCGCTGCTGAAACCGCCGCCACGGTAACGAGTTCCTCGAGCAGGTCAGAACGTGCCACATAAAAATGCTTCACCAACTCACAGCGCGACGTCTCCTCGGCTGCTTCGAGCTCAAAGCACCGCTTCCGATCATAGCGACCTTGTGCTAGCAGCAGTTGTGACCGCGCTTGCGATGCCTGATGCTCCAGAGCAATGCGCTGGGCGTGACACGTGCAGATTCGGTGGACAATCTCTCGACACGACGACACAAGATCAACCGTCTCGTCGTCCGCACGATTGGATGGCCCCCCGGTTGGTGACACAGGCGCGACAAGGCAAGACCGCGACGCTCGCGACGTGACCGCTTCCCTCCACGTCAGCATGCAATCGAGCGTGTCCACCTGGTTCACGGTCCGACGCCACGTCGGCAGCACGGCGGCCGCGAGGTCGTTGACTGAGGCTGCCGGAGCGGCGTCACGGCACCAGGACGGTTCGATGCCGCAAAGGGTGACCGACATTGCCAATAGCACCTCAAGCGCATCTGCCTGAAGCTTCTCCAGCGCAGAGGCCGTCTGCAACTGCGCGACGTCGAGTTCCAACGTGTGGACGACGGCCTCCTGCTCTTCCAGTTGTCGCTGAGTCGCCTTTCGCGTCTCACGGGCGTGTTGCAGTAGTTCGGCGCGACGCGCAGGCGGAGTCCGGCAGTGCATAAATTCACAAACAATAGGAGGATTCTCGTCAGGGGAAATCACGGATATCTGTGGATTTTTAGTTGAAGCAAACAGGAAAACAAATGCTGACAGCAAATCGCCTTGGCGTAGCGACAATAATTACGAGGCTTCGTCAATGTGGCGACCGGATCTTGGTGTTGTTTATCGGTCCGGAGCGAAGTGTATGAGACGAAGAATGGGGTAAAGGTGCGGAGAGAAAAATAAAAGTGCGAAGTAGAGTGAGTATGTGACTGCCGACGAAGGCTTCTGACACACTCCTCACACTGCCAAGATGGATGCGACGCGAAAAATAGCACTTTCTTGCAACGTCGGCTTCTGCGCGGCGTGCCCACCACCGGCCTTATCCCCCCAGCCCCGGCCCGCCCTCCGAGGGGCCCTTTATGCTGATTGCAACACCTGCCGTATCAGGTTCAAAGCCGCGGACGTGTCTGGGACTTCGTTCTGCCGGGCCGATTGTGCGGCTCGCAACAGCGTGTGTAGGAACCTCCAGGGCGACGGCGTGCCGGCGAGGTAGTCCAAGTAGTTGGATTTGGCCATCATCATTTGAGCGTCCGTCATCGGGGAGGCCGGTCCGCGAATCCAAGGCAAACCGCCGTGTCCCAGGTACGCCAGCACGTAGGCCAAGGAGACGACATCGTCCCGTGGGGACAAGGTGCAGCCTTTTTGCGCGTAGAGCGACGAGAAACACTGGTGCTCGTACGTCGGCGTCTTGACGGGAGACAGACCGGAAGGCAAATGACTTCGACTCTGGCTGGCCAAGAGGGAACCGAAGCTCCCTGAGCCGGAGTGGCGTGATCCCGAACCTGACGATCGTAATGGATCTCGCACAATTCGCGAGCGAGAAAAATTCACAAAAAAGACACGGAGGCCATCAGGGGAACGTCCGGTCGGTGACGACGACGACGACGGCGGTGGAACGCTCGCTGTCCCCGCGCCGAGTAATATGGTGAGAAGCGGCTGATCTTGCGGCATGCGACGTGCCCGGAGCGTGCCATTGTGGTCTCCTTCGAGCGCTCCTGCGCCCTCACCCATCACCGTGGCCAGCGGGACGTGCGAGGACGACGCACGTTGGATCGCACCGACTCCATGGATGCCGTCCCCGGGTGCGGCCGTTGCTAGGGGCGGAGGGTGGGCCACGCCACTGTCGAAATCGGCCGTGAACGGCTCGTCGTCGTGCTGACCGGAGAGGGGGCCCGCACCTCCCGTGGTGGTGTTCGTGAAAGTGCCGTCCTTGTTCCCCCCTTGCTGTTTCCGAGGCGAGCGCTTGGACGCCGCAGCGGCCGCCGCCGGCGGGGACGATGCGGCGGCGTTGTAACCGCATGGCTTAATCGCAGCGGCGGCGTTGAGGGAAGCGAGCCGCAGTGGCGGAGGCGCACCGACTCGCAGCGCGGAGGACGTTGGAGGTAAACTGCGCGCCCCAGGAGGTGCCAAACGTCCGCCAAGTGACGAGACACCCACCGCGGCCCCACTGGTTGTCGATGATGAGGTGGCCTGAATAGCCGCACCAGTAGCGGAATGCCTCCTGTTGATCCCCCCGTCCGCCGCCTCACACACGATCACGGTGCTGGGCGCGATACTGCCGTGCACGACATCCCTGGCGTGCACCTCGCTCAGCGCTAGAAGTGCCCGCTCGGCAATCATCGCCACGGCGTGCAGTGACAGCTGATTGCCGCAGCAGAGCAGTAATTCGTGCAGAGATGGACCGAGCCGTGACGTCACGAGACTCGCGTGACCCTCCGGCTCGTTGTCGGCAAAGGCGATCACGCGAGGCACGCACGTGACCCCCATCGCCTCAAGGTGCCGCACCATGCGGAATTCATGGACGAGAGGGTTCCGGGCGCTCTGGCTGCGGGCCGACGCGGCGGTCTCCACTCGCTGGTATTCGTAGAGGCTGCCCCAGCGGCTGCCGCCTCCGACGGAAGGGGTCGCGGACGACGAGGATGGCGAAGCGACTTGTGAGGTGGTGACGGAACTCGGCGATGCTCCGAGCGCGGCGATGGACGCCGCGCTGCTCCACTGGTTGGACGCCGCGGGAGAGGAAAGGCCGTGGGGTTGACCTCCAACGGCCGCTGCCGCCGTCGTGGAGGGCTCTGAGAGGGAGGACGAAGATCCGGCGGAGGGTGGAACCCCGCCGCCAGAGGGACCCGCTACCCCTTGCCGCCATTTCGTCCTGTGACTGGGCTGCGGGGAACGCTCGAGCGATGAGAAGCCAGACGACGACGACTCCCCGGAAGGTGGTGGTGGGTGTGGGTGGGGGACCGACGGCGCTTCCAGGATCGCGCCGCGGTGTGGACTATGAAATCCACCGGTGACCGACGACGACACCGCACCTTGGGGCCGGCGGTACGGAGAGACCTGAGGCAGTAGCAGCATCGACGCGGCCTGGGGGGGTTCAGTTGACGCATATGCGCCGGCCAACGGCATGAGAACGGATGGGGCACGAAAATGACCGGTTTGAGACGAACCAGAGGCCGCCGCTGGGGAAGACGGCGTGGCGAGAGTCTGAGAGGACGTCGACGGCGGCGGTAGCTGGCCGTAGTGAAACGTCGTTCCCTCCTTGGCGCTGCTGCTGCCTGGCGGTGGTGGCTGCGAGGAGGGACCCCCGCCCGGGTGACGATGCACTTTGATGACCACGCTCATCGTCATGGCTCCTCCTCCAGCACCACCTCCAGCAGCAACATTCGAAGCCGTCGCCGTCGCGGCGGTGGACGATGAGGGGGTGTGGTGGACGGCCTCCCCTGACAGCAGCGGGTGAAGGTGGTGAGGATGACCCATCGCGGCGTCAACCGTCGCAGATGCCGTTGTGGCGGTGGTGGCCGCGATCGGGTGATACCCTTCGAACACGTTGTGCGAATAGCAAAACCGCTTCTGAAAATGAAACCGACCACCGAGAATCGGCGGCAATCGAGAGCAGCGGTAACTGTCGCGGTACATCGACTTCCAGCGCTTCACGAGTTCCCTCCGAAGCACGTCGATGGCTCCAAAGCAGTGAACAAATAGTGATTCCCAAAGCTCTCGATCATGGGCAACGACCAGTTCTCGAAGGTCGCGGCAAATGCCTTCGACGGCCACGAGCTGCGGCGCTTCCAGGAACGAGAATACACGCAACACGATCGCCTCGGACAGCAAGCGCACCAGTCGCGAAGGCGCGGTCGTCCCTCCCATTGCACCTCCGGACGACGTCCACGGACGGCCGGCTCCGGTCGCGGACAGCCCGTGCCGGGACGCGGGGAGGTACATCAGCGCCGCCGAGGCGGTGCCGTCGGCGAGCAGCAGCGGCGACGTGGGAAGGGAGCCGGTGGTCGACTGCGATGGTGGACGACCGACAGGCGGCGCGACGAGATCCAAGACGATGGGCACCTGCGGCGGCGGAGGCACACCGCCTTCGCCGTGGTGATGCGGCACTCGAGACTGTGGCCGCCGGTGATGCAGCAACTGCGCCGCCTGCTGACGTCGCAGCGCTAGGCTGCCCGCCGCCCCGGCGTGCGGAGGCATCGCGCCCACGTGTCGTCGTGCCTGGGCGGTGGCGTCCGCCGCGTTGGCGCTCCCTGGCGGTCCGAGTGCGGGTAGCAACATTGGAGGGTGACCGCTGGCCGCGGCGGCACCGGCGTGTGGCGGATGAAACACTGCCGCTGGCGACGGCACGTCATGAACGATGGCCGCGGTGAGGTAGAAAGGTGGAGGGGGATGGGGATCCGTCTCCGCCTGCTGCTGCCTCTGCGCAGCATTCGTCGACTCGTCGGATGTCGAAGAGCCTAGGGTGGTAGCCGCCCCCGACGGCGGCTGCAATCTGGGAAACAGCGGCGGCGGCATAGCGGGCGCACCTCCGGGCCGGACGGCCCCACCACCAAGTGGCGACGTGACGCTCGGAGGGGGAGTACTTCGTGCAATGGCGCACAGATTCGTTGCGGCCGGCTGTTGCCCTCCAGCCACGATCGCTCGTTGATGAACCCCCACTTCGACTTCCGACCACTCGAGGTCCATGACGGAGAAGCTCGGGGCCTCCAATAATTCAGAATTCGGCGACGACACGCCGGAGGACGATTGCGGCGACGATTGCCGACGGGTGTCGCCGAAGGGTGTCGCTCGGACCGGGGACGACGACGCTCCGCCTCCCGCGGCGGCGGTAGAAGCCACTTGGTTGCTAGTGGTGCTGGGTCGCGACGGCACCGTATCGGATGCACTCCTCACCGATCCACGCATCATCCGCCCGTCGGCCGCTTCCGCCAATTGCGCGCACCCCGTGTCGACTTCGACTTCCGAGTACATGCGGCTGGAAGCATCGTACGCAGTGGAAGACGACAACGTACGTTGACGGCGAGGGACATCCGTGTCACCTTCGTTGACGTGATCTTCGCTGGCCAGAAACGGGTGTGCGAGGCACTCCGCCGCGGACCACCGCTTCTCCACGTCCGTGACAAAACAGCAGCGCGTCAGAAAATCGTGCGCCACAGGAGACAGCCAGCTTGGAATCGGAGGTCCACGCTGGCACTGCGACACATGGAACATTGCGGCCCACTCGTTGATAAAACGCGCCTCGGACCAGGGTGGCCGGCCGGTCGCCATCTCGACGATGGTACAACCCAGCGACCAAATGTCACACTTTTCGTGCAGCGTCTCTTTGATGCTTTCCGGGCTCATCCACACGCTCGTGCCGACGAGCTCCGTCGTCGTGCCGCGGACTGGCGCGAACAGCGCCGAAACGGAGGAGGTGGTGGTGCCAGTGCTGCCTCGAGACAGCAGGGACGCGGATGAACCGGTGGACGGCCAGGGGGCGGCGGCGGAAACTGACGTCATCCCCGTCAGCGGCGTGGCCTCCTCCTCCAGCGGCGACGAGGAAGAGGCTGGCGTCGCGGCGGCCCCCCCTCCTCCTTCGGACACCTCATGTAGTGGTGACGATGAGACGACACCGGCAGCCGCCGACGGCAAAGATGGGCAGCAGTAGCTGCTTCCAAAGTCGGTGAGCTTGACCTTCCCGTCGCTGCCGATGAGGCAGTTGGCGCCCTTGATGTCGCGGTGCACGATGCCGTGTTGATGGAGAAAGGCAACCCCAGCGCAAATGTGCCTCGCATAGCGGCGGATGGTCACCTCCGGAAGGGGCGGCACCACCTTGGAGCTGCTCGTGCGCGACGTCGAAAGGAGCGACGAGGACGACGACGCCGCGGACAGGGACGATGATGACGGGAGGGGAGGAGGGGTCGCCGCGGGCGCCCCCGAGTCGGTGATGCGGTCGGCATGGTGCTTTCCTGACCCGACGCTCGTGCGGCGAGAAGGATGTGGCTGCAGCTGCATCGGTGACTTCGCGGTGGTCGTCGTCGTCGATGGCGTTGAGACGAAATCATCGGCGGATTGCTTTGTGGAGGCTTGTCGAACATTCGCCGAAGAGGCGGCCAACAGGGAGGCCATGGAGCCCCCAGCCACGTAGTCCATCACGACGTGGATGGCACACGAGGTCGCGCACGTCCCGAAGTGTCGCACGATATTTTCGTGATAAGGCAAGCGAGCAATGCGGTCGATTCGCGCTCTCATTGCAAGACTACGGGCCGATTGGGTGTCCACCACGCGCACCTCTTTCACGGCGTAGCGTTCGGCTACGTTTAAGAGCGGCGGTGGATGGCGCGCCGGCGGCGCCGATCCTCTCGCGCTGCACGTCGCAGCCGAGGAATTCCATGTCGCGCCAGTTTCTCCCGGACCGGGCGAGGGGGCTGCCGCGAGAACCTCGGCGAGGAAAACTTTGCCGTCAGCACCGGCACCGATCGGGTAAGGTTCAAGTCTCAACTGACGGCCGTGGAACCACAATACCGGCGCAGCGACCTCCGGAACTGCATCTGCACCACCAGCGACGACCCCCTTCCGCACCCCCTGCTGAGTCGACATTCACACCGAATGGAAGAAAAATGGAGAAATTGTAAATGCAAGGGCTAGGTTTTGGAAACCTTAGGATGCCTGCTCAGCGCTATAATTTCACTCCTACCCGTTGCGAAATCGCGCCATGAGTTTGTCAAAGAAAGTAGTGTCAAGACGTGACACATTATTGTCGCCACATTTGAAAAAATGTATCAGTCATTTAATGTTGACCAGACATAGGTCAGCTAAGATCTTTCACAGCAGCCGGTGGAGGTGGGCATGTAAACTGACCCTTTCCAACATCGACGCAAGTGTCTCGCGGAGGACAAGGGGAGTACCCGTCGCGTTCTCCGGAGCACGGGTGGCTGTAGTTCAAACAGTAGCGCTCGCTGTAGTTGGGAAGCCACTCTTCACCAGGCGCGCAATTGTGCGCGGGACACTCCCAGTATTCTGTACACCCACCGCCACAGCAGTTTGCCGCTGTACCAAAAGTGCACTGGGAACTTGACGTGCAATCTTGAGTTTGACAATACTGCCCGCTGTATCCTGGCAGGCAGACGCAAGAAAAGTTAGCACCCCCATCGGTTGGAATGCACGTACCAGTTGGCGCACACGGACTGTACTCGGCGTACGTACCGATATCTCCTGCGCAAGGATTGGTCTTGGGAACACAGTAGCGCTCGCTGTAGTTGGGAAGCCACT
>ERZ1292630.1955-Hain-H41-02um-R3-1955-length-19588-cov-7_pt1 | contig 19588 bp, 17 predicted proteins | sample MGYA00564408_ERZ1292630 | MGnify/ENA primary metagenome ERZ1292630 (study PRJEB36523, sample SAMEA6512641) | groundwater metagenome | collected 2019-01-08 | study: AquaDiva: Metagenomics assemblies of 32 groundwater samples
GTTCTTTACCCTCTGCTTTTAGCCGCAAAATGTATTGCAGATGGTTCTCGCCAAATGGTGTGTTGGCATCTTCGAGAAGTTTTGACATCAATTCTTTCTGCTTGGCCATTTTACACATATGTAAATTCAATTTTAAAATAAATATTATTTGATAATATACAATGGCCAAAGATATCAAGCATACGCATAGTGAAATTAGCATCGAACTAGAGGTAAAAGATGGAAAATGTTCGCATGAATTTCCAGGAGTTGATAACTTGAGCGAATTACACTTGCAACTCGCCTGCACAAAAGAAATTTCAAACGATGATTCAAAAAAAGTTATAGCGCTTAAACTTCAGCCGTACGCTTGTGCGCGATTTGATTGTTACTGTAACACCAGTAATACGCTTAACCCAATATTTGCTGTGCCGACGCAACACATAAATGGCAAACGCGATATAACTGTCGTATATATGCCAGTCGATGATCATGGGACTGACAAATCGAGACCATTTACTGGAAATGTAGTTTTACACATTAAATATATCTGCGGCGATAATGCGTCTACATTTTAATCATCTTCTAAAAAAATAGCTCTAATTGCAAACAGCGGATATAATTCAACGCAGCATTCTATTTGCTTTCTTGTTCTCGAAGTTAACATCTACCGACACGGGAAATATCGCGGCGTTACGTGCTTAAACAAATACATTTTAAAAAAAATTGATTTTTTTGGCGTAATTAACTATCGATTGCATCAACAACACAATGGAAGACTCCTTTATGTCGCCGGAATTTCAACAGCTGATGGAAGAAGTTCACCAGCTGATGGCGGAGTTAAAAAATGCACCTCCACCACCAATAGTGCCATTCGATGAACTGTTTAGACGCGAAGTTCGCATCGAGGACAGTAACGTTGACGAGGACAATAACATTTACTTTGTTAACGTCCACTTCGCTGCACAACCGGTGCAACCGCAGTTCGAAGAAGGCTTGTTTGACATGCCAGCTATTGCCCCAGGCGTGCTTCCACGAAGGTTTCGTTTGGTTGAACGCAGCGCAAAACGAAATTTTCTGAATCGAACACACTCAGGTTAGGATTCCTGCATTTTTTGCTTTTTGATTTTTTTCTCCGAATACTAAATATATCGCTCACAAAATTTGTGTAATTCATATTTTTTCGGTTTTGACAACCAATCGCATTTCAAGTCAGCGAAAAATCGTGGTGTTACGCCGTTCCAACCATCGTCAAAATCGTCAAATGACAGTAATTTTAACTGTGCGCACATGTACGCGACCAGTGCACTACACGTAAATGCCGAATTTTTCGTCTCCTCAATTGCTTCGAGTTGTGTTTGCCATGATTTTTTAACTGATAATGACCTAAAAATGTTCTTCGCGTCATCGACTGCATCGCCAATTACAGTTTTTGTCAATGCGGCCCATGTTGACAACTTAAAATCATATGGCGCATCGCGCACTGTGCGAACTAAATTTTTGATTTTGTCATAAAAATCTTGGCTGCGAAGTATATTCAAATGCCTGTAAGAGATGTCGACATAACTATTCCTCAATGCGTCGAGGTCAGTAATTTGCACGCCGAGTGGGGATTTTCTGCCATAAACATCGCTTACAAATTCAAAACTCGACTCCAAAACATAAGTGCCATCGAGAACTTTGCCATCGATTTCTATGTTTTTCAATACAATACCAACGTGATTTACAGTGCGACGCGTGAAAAATGAAACGCAACAGGCACAACAAGTTATACTCTTGAAAAGCAGAATGTCACCAGTTTCCATTACATACAATACAAGTACTGTATTGTAATACTGTATAGGTACTATATTTTACTGTATATAGTTATCAATACAGGTATTGTATTGTAAATGTCTATAAATGATGTTTGCGTGAAAATCAAGGCGGCTGAAACAAAACAACGACTCAGCCTTGACGAATTAGCTAAAATAGTTGCCGATGCCGGATCGTATACTGACCGCATAAATATCGTCGAAATTTATGATTGTTGGCGTCTGAAAGACTTTTGCCGATTGGTCAATCCACCGTCACTTTATCGTGATGTACGATTGTTTTTTGACACAGCATCGATTGACACAGCCAAATCAACAACTACTAAATATTCGTGGAATATATCCAATACGCCGCAATCTACAACTGGAGTTATTTACACGGAGCAAGAACTCAAGAACGTATTAGCGATGCAGATCTTACCATTTGCATCTACGTTTTCTACGCCAGTGCAAAGTTCCGTTATTACTGTTTTAAGCGCAAATGCACTTGTTAATTACAGTTATACAATTTATATTGAAGAATTCAACCAAGATGTTATTCGTGGAAAAGATGGCAGACATTACCATTTTGTATTGTTTCCGGCTCTGATGAATGTTGGATACACAGCAAATGGATATATTGCTAAAGTGCCATCGTCGCCATATCTCGAACTAGTGTCAACTGGTCGTGGAAATGGCTGGTTTTGGTTTGCGAAACCAACAACAACATCAAGTGTCACGATAAATTTCGGCTGTCCGTGGGATTTGGTGCCAGTTGCTAATATGAGTCGCATGGTAATTCCAATTAGATTTATATGCGAAAAGTAACAAAAAAATATGGCAAAAGCATTTAAACAGCTTTGCTAAACGCATCAATTTGTTCATCATTTGCATTGTCATCGTCGCTAGTTTCCAACTTTCGTTTAGCGCCGCGACTCGGTGGCATCGTCGCAGTTACTTGCTTTGCAGCTGCTTGCTTTGCACGTCTATGCGCAATCTTAATATTTGGTGGCGCAACGTGTTTGGTAATCTTTTTTGGCGATTCACAAATGCGAAGTTTGGACTCTGAATCGTCATCGTCGTCGTCGATGGGGCCAAGGTAAGCGTAAATTGAACGATCCAGATTGAAACGACCAAATCCTGCAGATTTCTTCAACAATTCTGCAATGTTTTGCAAATCAGTTTCGCATTTCATTGAATACGTCACTTTTTTGTACTCTACTTCAACAGCAATTCCACTTTTTTTGGATCCCTGTTCGTCACATTGCACTTCTTCACATTTGACGCACAGCATATTCTGTTCTATACATACTGCATCTAATGTCGAAACCATAAAATTACGAGCTATTTCAGCAACATCTTCCAAAAGGCCACTACGCGTAATTTCGTCATATGTGTGTTCTTTAATCGGAAACAACGTTGATTTTTTGACTTCTTTGCTGTCTTTGGTTTCCGAATACAGCGCGCACAAATAATGCGACTTGCGGTATTTGAAAATTGCAAATTTACAGTTGATCGTAGTCATTGTTATACAACTAGAAAAATCAATTTTTTATATTATTGCAAATTTTGATTAAAGTCAATGAGATAAAAACAATACTCGCAATGGAATCGTATTTTTGTTGTTTAGTTTTTGATGACGATACGGATGATGAAAAATCCGAAAAAGAGTCGCCAACTGATGAAGAGCAGCCAACTGATGAAGAAGTTATAGATTATATGACCAACAGACTCGATGTGCATCAATCGATGCGTTTTGATCAATTTTACGCATTTTGTCCTTCGTGCCAAAATTTAAGTCTATCCGGGTGCGGTGAAGGCGATGTATTTGTAGAAGATTATGTTGATCATGCAATGATATGGTGCAACAAATGCAATGCGCATATATTTCTTTTGAACAAAACAGCCAAAGTTGTGACAAAGGAATATATCGAGGATAAAAACCCTGCTTATTTTGCAAATTTAACAGATAAACAAAAGCAAACATTCGATAATCCAAAAAATAAATTTGTTTCTGTGCAAAATGCTTTTATAAAGAAATTAACCGATAATAGATTGTCGAGTTTTGCATCCGAAAAACAGTTGTCGAGTGCAGAATCGTCGCAATTTTCTGAGGATTTGGGAAGGATGTATGGCAAATCAGATGAATTTTTCGAAGAATTTGTACAAAAAAATCCGATTGCTGTAAAATACGGAATTAAATACCGTGGTGAAGACGACGACGACAACGACAGTGACAACGACAGTGACAACAAGGACGACAATAGTTGCACGTACGACAAAAAAATACTGAATATTTCTGTTGATGTCAATAGTTACGACCTTGAGAAGCCAAAGATCCCATATGTGTCATCGATAGATACGAGTCACGACGGTACTTATTTGTATGTTATATGTGAAGATGAAAACGAGAATGAATTTTATTCTAGATTATGGGGCGATTAAATACCCGCAACCATGTCTTGAATCTTATTATAATCACCATTTAGACACAAAAACTCGATCACAATAACAAATTTATCAAATGGCGTCGCAAACGCAATCGTATTAACTGGATCTTTAAAAACTAATGTCAGCGAATTAATTGTTTTAATTGGTTCACGAAAACTGTACAATGAGTCATTATAATCATCTGTGCTTAATTCAATTGACGTTTGGCCAGACGAATAAACAGGCCTATAAATGAAGTGAAACTTGCTGTTTGCGGGCCCGTTGAAACTGTCAAATCGAAACTCCTCAATCATGAGCGAAACACGTTTTGATGCAGAATTCATCGCTGCAACATACGGCACATACGGCTGATACAACCGCATACCTTTAATGTTTTCTAGTGGCAATGCAGTATTACATACACCAACTTGAACAGTCGTACTGGTTGCGATATTCCACGTAAATTTAGTGATATTGTTTGATTTTTCGTTTGAAATATCGCGATAGTCACTTGAAAGGCCAATGTAGCGATACGTGAAAAACGACGATGGGTTTGTTAAAAACCGCATAATTAAACCATTGTTAATACCCAAAAAGTTAACAACACGCACACTGTCCACATCCGATTTTTGCTCATTTGCATTTGCAAGTTTAAGTGTGGCTTGTTCTGTGTCGTCGGCAAACATTTCTTTTTTTTGGTATTCTTCCATGTTAAATGCAGGTTCTAAATGTTCCAATCGGCGTGGCTTATTTTTAACTGCCAAACGTTTGCGTTCGCCAAGAATTGCCGTTGACACGCGTTGCGCGTAAATTACAAGTCCATCTTTTGTCACACGTGTTGTATTCCATAATTTAATAAAACTATCAGTGACTATTTTTCGTTCGGCGTCGGTAAGCCTAATAGACTTTTCAATTTCCCGAACAAGGAAATCGTAACATATTGATGATGCAGACATTGTATATATTAGTTACTAATTTTCTCCGAAATCCGTAAACCCAAATTCAAATGTAATTAGTTTTCGTTCAAATCGTAGTAGAATATCGCATTTTTCCGGCGTGCCGACAATAGCAGGAAGTGTTGTCAAACTTGCGGCGATGACAGGATCGCTTCCAGATAAACTATAATTACCCGGTGGCATTGCCTTTTCAAGCATAATTTCAATCTGACCGGAATCACTTGGCGATTTAATCGCGGTATGTTCGCGACCATTTATCCATGATATAATAGTTGCATCGGCTGTCGCATTTGATGTGGTAAATTCGCTAACTTGAATAGATCGAATCAGATTCCAGTATTCTGCAAGAGCGACTGTTGTAAGTCCATGAGTTAGTGAATTTGGCAACGTAATTGTAAGTTTTGTGCCATACGTCGCATCGACAGACACGCTCGCATTACAATTTCTGTAAAAACATTGTATAAATGGAACGACAGTTGTCGGATCAGCTACCGACAACGTAATCGTACTTGGTAATTTAGTCACTGGTTTTGAAAATCGAAAAGTGCCTTCGTTAAATCTATAACCAGACAATAATTCGACTTTGGAATCAATTTCCCCATCTACAGCAAGTAGACCTGACAATAATGTGCCTCTTTGTGCCAAATCTATCGGTACTAATACATTGTTCAATAAACTAACAAAATGGCATTGTCTCGAATCAAGGAAAAAGCTTTCCGTATTAAATTCGTCGATTAAGATTGATGCACGTTTTAATGTGCTGGTGAACGATCGCAATACGAATGAGTACATGCGCATGTATGTGATATTTCGCATTTTGGCGAAAATATTTGCCACATTCCCGTATTTATATTCCGTGCTAGTTATTTGCTGATTCGCGGCCGATTCCTCAATTGACCATTGTAGTCGTTTGCGGTTGTCAATGTACGCGCCATAGCGGCTGTCAAGCGACAACATCGCTATTTTCACAGTCTTCATTTTTGGCATATCGACAAAATTATCTATTTTGATGTCCTTAACAGATTTTAAATCGGTTTGATCTTGCGCTTTTATATATTTGCTGATGTATTCCATGGCTAATTCAGCCAAATCGCACGATGTGTCGTTGGTCAAAAAACGTAAATTTGCTGACACCATTTTTGTCACCACATTTACTTGATCGAGCTGTAACGACTCTCCGATTATTTTTTCAATCAGGGTAACAAGTTTATTCCGAAAAACAGCCAAATCGACAGACATCGAATGGCCGATTAAATTTGATTTTATATATTATTAATATAATTGTTCAAACCGCAATTTACAATTAGATGTCAATCAAAGCCACGCTGCAGACAATAGATGTGGCCAATATCAATCGCCCCAGTAAAAACATAAAAAACAGCGCCATCGTGAAATCATTAATTGACGCAGAATCTTACGCATATTTTGTGGCAAAATCACTAGTATTTATTAAATTGCCAGAACTGGACCATCAAAGGCTGGCAGAATTCAAAGTGCCACATGGATTTAGATTCGACATATCTGTATTGCAGAGCTGTAAAAAAGCGTTCCATTATATTGCGACACCAAAGGACGAGTATACATTTGAAAATATATATGTTTCGAGATATGGTCTAGCGATGCTGTTTACGTATTGGTATGAAGGAATGCAAAAACAAGCGATATGGGAACTATATGACTATTTTAACGACATTATTATCGAACTGGAGAAGTTAAATGCACTACGGGAAGAAAATATAATTAATTACGAAATGCGTCAAAACATCGAAAAACTCGAATCCGATCTGCAATTGATTAATGCCGCGTATAATTCGAGATCAGCGGAATTAACATCATTGAGGGAAACCGCAACGGCGTTAACATCCAAAGTTGAAATACTAACTGAACTTTCATCTGAAATCGGAAAGTATGTACGAAGTGGTACGGCGACAAAAGATAAAACAGCATTATGTGATCGTTTAGATTCAATGGGATGTGATACATATGAAGATGGTACACCGCGCGAATTGGTATCAAGGGCAAAAAAAGCAAAATCCGCAATTAAAGGATTGGAACATAAAACCCCAATTAATGAAAACTTGGTATTGTCGGTGCTGCGAACAAAGTTCCCTGTAAATTTTGGTGTGAAGGGCGCTGAAAATAACACTGCTGATTTGTATGGGTGGAAATTAGCTACTGTCAATTCCGATTTCAAAGCAAAATCGCAAGCATTCGCAGAATTTTTAGATGGCGACGGAATCAAATCAATTACGGATGCAGATATATCACATGCGGAAGATAAATTACTCGCGACATGTATTGCCATGACAAATGAAAAGCTAAAGGTTTCATATAGTAACGAACAAAGCGGGTATTTATGGGTTTTCGACGTTATTGAAAATACGCATGTGCAAAAAATACTAGATAAATTCCTCAGATATAGAGCCTATTCGATAGACTTTATCTTCTCTTTATTTGATTCATAGCAGCCACCCGATTACAGTTTCTGGTTCCCAATTGTTGGGTGTTTTATCTTTGGTAAAACCGTATGACGGATACTGTACGCGTCGGCCATCGCCATATTTTTTTGTGATTGCCGGCACATATACAATACCCTCTTTTTCGGCGATTTTGCGGCCGTCCAATAGCACGTTATATTCGACCACGTTCAAACCGTTAATTTTACTATCTGGACTCTTTTTAATCGCGTTTTTAATATGTTCCCAATATGGGCGTGAATTCTGGCAAGCGGGACAACCAGGCAGATAGAAAAACTCAATTGCAACGACTTTTTTGCTGTGGTAATGATACCAAATGAGTACCACCAACACGAAAACCAAAATTGCCAACCACGCGATCATAAAAAATATCGCTATATATTATCGTAACAAAATTCCACGAGAATTTAAAATCGCGCCAACATAATGTGGTTTTTTGTTACACATTGCCCAATTAGCATACCATCTTCGGCGCTGGTACTGAGATTCGTCGGAAATTGTTCCTGTGTGTTTTTGAGATAGAGTTTTTTTCCAATCCAAGCCTGTGGAAAATCTTCGTTCAATGTTTCTGCATCAAATAGTGTACTATGAAGGTGGACATCAACAGTTGTTTGCATAGTTTTCACAACAATCCCAAGTATATCGGCTACCAAATCGTCGCGTTTGACTGACGACAATGATGTGCCAATTAGATAACATTCATCTTTGCAAACTTTGATACGTTGCGCATCTACTTCAACGCTCGTATTTGTAACAAGTGACTGCCCGTCATAAACGATTTTGCGCAAAATTGGTGTGTCTTTTTTGTTCTTATAAAGCAACAAATCTTCAACAATTGCAAGTGGTTCCGCGGCGCCAGACACTTTAAACACGTTGATTTTGTCGATACCGAGGTCCATTAGGTCCAAAATTTGCACACAGCAACCGCTACCAGTGAAGCTGTCAAATGACATTAAAACACCAAAATCAGCATTGTAATACATAGATGCACAGTTGTCGACTTGATTGTCGATATATACGGGTCCGTTACGCAAGCAGTTTTCGGCCTCGATTGCAAGTTTAAATCGTCCGCATGAGATAACGTAGGTTTTAAATGGCGCGATGCAAATGCCAATTTTTTTGTCACCAGATACAATGTTGTTGCCCATAATTTCGTATTTTACGTCAAATTTGATTTCCGCGCCGTCATTTGACACCAGTATACAAATAAGATTAAGTTTTTGCGGGTCGAATCCCACAAATATACATTGGTTGTGCTCCACATCGTACACGGCATCGTAGTGGCTTACAAATCCATCTAATTTGATTTCTTTCGTGATGACATCGCCGTTACTATATACACATATGAATTGCACAGTTTGTCCGTCTATCGCAAATAATATGATATAATCTGCTTTCTGATATATGCATTTGATACGCGTCAGCGATGGCTTTACTGCGGCAAATTTATTGACAGAGGCGCGCGAAACCACAATAATCTGATCAGTAATCTGCGCTTTTGATTGCAACAGGCTGCCAGATTCGGATTTGATATCAACATCGGCAAATTTAGCTTCGGTGGATGTTGATGTGCTTTTTGCGCAAAGAGTAACAATTTGCGGTCCATCGACTTGTGAAATGTCGAGTACTTTTTTTATTGGGTAGTCGCCGAGTTGTGGATCAGGTATTTTTGTGGGTTCGACGCGGCTTATTTTCTTCAATATGCCATATTTGTCATATGTTACAAAGTCACCATCACCGATTTTAACATCATCTGGCGTGAATGGGACCTCAACTACCGTCGTTGATTTTGTCATAATCTTGGTATCTTTGCCATTTACCATGTTCCACAACTGTTGCTGTCGCGCGTACACGTATGATTTGGTCGGATTCGCGATAGATTTTTGCAACAAATCGGGAAATTTGTCCAATGACAATTCGTGAAAAGCAATGTCTTCGTTTAGTTCAACGCCAGACTCAGATATTTTTGCAATTTGCGAACCATGAACGGAAAACTTCATACCACCATCGGCAGACAAATTGACATTTTCAGCTGTGATTTGTTTCTTATCAGAAAGTTTAATTTCGTCTGGCATGCGGCACAACTGACCATTGTAATATAAGTCTTCGTTCTTTTTTTCCATCGTACCGCTCATGAACTGCATTGCATCGGCGGTTTCAATAGCTGATGTCTTTGTTGCGACTGTATTTAAATTTACGGCGGCGTCATTTTGTTTGTTTAGTATTTCAGTTAGACGCTCCGATAACTCTGGCAACTTATTTGTAAGCAACGTCAGCGACGCTAATTTTGCGCCGATGTCGTCCATTTGTTGTAATTTGATCAAATTGTTTTGCTGTGTAGAATCTAATTTCGCCGAAAGTTCGCTGATAGCATCCATCGCCGCATGTGCACTTTGTGTTGCTGTGTCGATTGCCGCACGGATGGAACCTGAGTTGATTTCTTTCTGGATTGTTTCAGATACATTTGTATGCATTTCCGCCACTTTTGCGTCAAATTTAGTTTCGGCGTCATTTAAATTCGATGCAATTTCTTCAATTAATTCTTTTTTATTGTTGTGGAAAAGTCCTGCAGAAGTCATGGGATCATTTTTTTGTGCGAGTGTGCCCAATTTTGCTTCAATATCCGACACTTTTGCTGTTACTGTTTCGTCGATGTTAGTCAGTTTCAAGGCAACATCTACCAGTTTAGCATCAACTTTTGAGGTCACATCTACCAATTTAGCATCAACTTTTTCATTGATGGTAACCAATTTAGTATCAACATCGACAACTTTTGCGGTCACATCTACCAATTTAGTATCAACTTTTTCATTGATGGTAACTAATTTAGCATCCACATCGACAACTTTTGCGGTCATATCTACCAATTTAGTATCAACTTTTTCATTAACGGCAACCAATTTAGCATCAACATCGGCAACTTTTTCATTGATGGTAACCAATTTAGTATCAACTTTTTCATTAACGGCAACCAATTTAGCATCCACATCGACAACTTTTTCATTGATGGTAACCAATTTAGTATCAACATCGACAACTTTTGCTGTCACATCTACCAGTTTTTCATTGATGGTAACAAGTTTAGCATCCACATCGGCAACTTTTGCTGTCACATCAGCCAGTTTTTCATTAACGGCAACCAATTTAACATCTATGTCTTGCGGTGTTTTGTTGATTTTTTGTGCCAATACATCGATATTATTGTTAATGCTATCAATTACAGTATCGAGCTGTTTGAACTCTGCTTGTATTTGTGGAGCTGTCAATTCATCTTTGATGGCAGCTTTGAGCGAATCTACGGCATCCAAATTTACCTTTGTCGCCAATTCTGTTTTTAGTGGTTTAAGCGCATTTGCATCAATTTTGCTCTCGAGCGCAATACGAAGACTATCAACTATTGCACGCAGTTCGCCATCGTTTGGCAACGGTTGCGGTGTTTCCGATTTTAATTCGTTTTTAATAGCCGTTTTAATTGATTCAACAGCATCCGCACCGAGTTTAGACGATAATTCATTTTGCAATCCATTAACAACAGTAACATTTGCCTTGTGCGAAACCATTGCTACCATTTCGGTCTTAAAAGCTTCTAGTTCTTTTGCGTCCAACTTATCTGCTGTCGCGATGCTCAGTTGTGCACGAAACTGTTCAAAATCGGCATTTGACGCTTTGTCTCCAACGGCATCACGCAATTGCAATAAAATTGCCTTTTTGATTGCATCTAATGCTTCTTGACCGACCTTAGCGTCGACACTTTGTTTTAACTCGGCGATGCTATTTTGTGCGTCTACTATTGTATTCTTTACTTCAGTGAGATTATTTTGTGAAGTAATTGATACTTTTTGTATCTCAGTTGATGTTTCGCCAAGTTGTTTCGATGTTTCGCCAAGTTGTTTCGATGTTTCACCCATTTGCAATTGTAGTTGTTCGGTTTGTTTCAATAATGCGGGAAATTCAGTAGCCATTTTGACGCCCAACTGATTAGATGATTCGTTCAATGAATTTACTACCGTTAACAACGATTCTGTTTGATTTCGCGTCAATGTGACATTTTTCTCCATATCACTAATACGCACGTCGTTTGCAGAACTGGATACCTGTGCCATATTTTTAAGTGCGGCAATGTCGGCTTTCAAAATATCGGCTGTAGTTCGCAATTCTTCGGACGTTGCACTATGTTTAAGATCTTTATCTTGCAGTGATGCAACATTAGACTGAAGTGCGCTGATGGCATTTGCGTTATTGTTTGTTTTTTCCTGCACAACAATACGTGATGCTTTCAACGATTCCGCGGCTGTAATTAGTTCTTTGATTTGCAATTGAATTTCTGCAACATCGCTTTTAAGTTTGGACACCGAAATAACATCACCTGCTGTTCTTGGCGTTGTCATACGTGGACTTAATGTCGCAGATTGATCAGAAACAATTTTATCCAGTTGCAACATCGGCACACCTGGTCGCGGACTCAATGCACTTTGTGCAGATGGCATATTTTGTGCCGACATTGATTGTGAACGTTGCGGTTGTTCTTCGATATTGGACAAACGTGGACTCGCCAATTGAATTTTGTTGTCCAAAACAATTTTTGTCGCCTTCAATCGACTTTCCACGGCAGCAACTTTTTCGTCAAATTGTACTTTCGCCAGTTTGAGTTCATCCGAATTTGCGACTGTTTTGTTTTGTAATTCGTTAATTTCGAGTTTGATCTCGTCGATCAAGTTGGACATATTTAACAAAAGTGATTTGTTTTCTGTGTCGTCAAGGTTAGTTTTGTCGTGAAATGACACTAGAGCAACATCAATATCGGCAACTTTGCGCGAAAGTTCTAGGTTTGCATTTGTATTCTCAGCAACTTTTGCAATCGCATCGTTGATTTTGTCCCGACTTGTGCTCATAGAAACTTTGATATTTGACAAATCTACGCTATGTTTGGCAACATCGATATTGAGATTATTGAAATCTGTTTTCCCGGCAAAAAGATTGGAAATGTTACTTATTTCGGTTTTAAGTTCTTCGATATTTGACTCAATAACTGGAATTTGCAACACAAGTATATCATTGTTGGCATTAGCGCGCTCGTCATCAGTATCATGTCCGGCGTCACTAGATTTTGTTAATTTTGACTTTAAACGCAATTCAAGTTCACTAATAATTTTATCACGGTCTGCAGTAGTTAATTGTGATTGCGGCAATTGCGCCGTTTTATCAGATACGATCTTTTCACCAGTTATAAGATTATATTCGGTGTTTTGTTCGCGCCAAAACAATCCCTTGACTCCTTGTTTTTTGTATAAAATACCACATTTGTCATCTAATTCTTCGATAAGTTCATTTGGAACCTTGAACTCATGTAACATAACAGATTGATTAAATTTTGTATACAGCCAGTGTTGAACGATACTATCTTGTCCGTATGATACGAACACAGTTGCACCATCTTGACGTTCATACCAACCACTTTGTTCGTCTTGCCCAACGCGAATTGTGGGCTGTGTAGTATTACCTGACGACGCTGCATTAATGGATTCGAGCTTAATATCTATGCCTTGCGGCAAATCATATGACTTTTCGTCGCTCATGTTATATATTATGTTGCAAAAAAAATGTTATTAATTCATCGGAGTAATTATTCTGAATCAGAGTCGTCATTGTTACGCTTTAATGTTCAAATGGTACACCTAGCCCGCGATCAATTAATGTTTTAGACAATGACTTTCCGTCGATATATATGTACGCGAGCAAACGACCAAATGGTTCGTGTATACGTTTTCCGTCAATCATCCGATTTTCTACAACGTCGATATCGACAATTTTCCCCAAAATTGCATCTTCGACGAATTTTTTTGCCTCTTGCGCCTTTTGTTTAGTTTCAACTGTACCGCCTTTAATCTCTGGCGTGTTGACGCCCATAAATCTGACCCAGAATAGCACCTTTTCACCACGATGGAAAGCCATAATTTTACAAGTGTCACCATCATACACTGAGAGAACTTTTGCCTTTTTAAACTTATAAGTGTCGAAATGGACATCTTTTTCATCGGCATTTACTAGATCGTTGTCATTTTGATATTTGATTTCAAGTTGCCCACGATGTCCGTAGCGTTCACGTAGCACTTCTACACAATTACCCATTTATATGATATATGAAAAATCATTTTTTGGTAATTATGACATATCGGGATCGCTGTATAATATTTCCGAATAAATAACCGCACATTCGGGCTCACGTCGCGACCAAAACATCAGCAACAGCACAATTGTCAAAATAATCACAGCGATAAATATCGCATTTTGCATGTAAAATTTCTCTACTGTGAAAAATGAGCGTTGAACTGCATCTGGGTCTGCAATACTGGTGTCTGCAATCGAATTCTGCACATTTGACAATGTGGGAACATTGCTCGGTGCCGCCGAAGGTACGGCACGGTCATTAGGCACAACTTCCATTTTATATATTGTTACGAAAAGATTTTGTGTCACCTTAACGTTTGTTTTGTCACGAACATTTTTGTCATATTGTTTTTAATCAGTGATTGCGACAAATGCACGAATAAGTCGTAGTATATTTTGTTGATGACAAAGTTGGGTCTATTGAGGTTTTCGACGTTATAGAATTTGTCATTCGTTATGCAGATCAAAACGAAGAATAGCAATTCTACATATATGTTTTTTTCATTTATCGCCGTGTTTTTCTTATTTTTTTCTTCAAAGATATCAATGATTTTGTCATCGGCAATTTGTTGGACAAACGTGTCCATGCTGTTTATAGTGTCTTCAGACTCGATATGAGTGTAAGTAGCGAAATTTTTGACTAATTTGTTGATTTCATCTTTACCCTTGCAGTTTAGGTTATTACTTGCTTTTTCGATTTTATTGGCGCAGTTGATCGACTTTTCTTCAACGGAGAATTTAATCCTATAAAATGAATGGACATATTCGAATAGTTTTGTTGATGACCATCGCGCGGCAGGATCTTGTTCAAGTGTATTTATAATAATTTCCTTGTAAAAATTGTAATGTTCATATCCGCGCTTTTTGATTTCCCTCAAAACTCTGTCCAATTTTTTGCGGAATTCTGGCGATGTAACAAGCGTACACGCTTTCCTTTCGTTTAGTTTCGAATAGAATATTTGGCCTGGTTCGCGACCCACGAGTATTGCTAAAAAGCATATTCCAAAACTCCAGACATCGATTTTGGCATCGTAGCTGTCGCATGCTCCATATGTGCATTTGTAAACTTCTGGCGCACGATAAGTGTATGTTGTTACAATCTTCAGCATATCATAATTGTGGAACATGTATCGCGCTTGTGACATATCGCACAATATGAATTTGCCATCTTTATTCGTAAGTATATTTTCAAGCTTAAAATCGCGGTGAATAATTGCATTATTGTGCAAATGCGACAGCGCGGAAGTCATATCTAACAGGAAGTTTTTTGTGTACATGTACATAACTGAAATTATATCGGACACATCGCATTGGTAGTAATCCATGCAAATACATGGGTGTTTTACGCCTAAATTAATGCTGATTGGTTGAATGATATTCGTATGTGGATTTTTATCAAGTACCGTAAAGACAAATGCTTCATTAGCCCATAATGTGTTTCCGTAGCTGAAAATCTTGTAAGCGTATTTTTTATCAACAAAAATATTTTCTTGGATCTCAATCATATTGATAGTTTCAATATGATTGCTGGTAATGATTAAACGATTAGTATTCATTTTATAAGTCTAGTTCGGCATTATTTTATACGATAATTGTTTTTTTGAAATTAAATATTCACCCGGCGAAATCGTCAAATAAATAGCTATATTCGTTGTTTTTGGTGGTATTTTGATCTGGAGTCGACTTACGTGACGGTAAGTTGCGTGCTGGTACTTGTGGCGTTGACATTTGTGGCGTTGACATTTGTGGCGTTGACATTTGTGGCGTTGACATTTGCAGTGGTGTGCTTTTTTTATCGCTAAAATCTTTAAAAAGATATTCATACGAATCAGACGTTGGTTGTTCGATTTCTGTCGCAACATTGTCGAGTATTTGCAATTGTTCACTCAGCTGTTTGCGTATCACATTTACTTGTTTATGCATTGCATTTTGCACATTTGTCAATTCTTTTTCGAGTTCTTGCTGTTTCTTTTTGTTGCGTTCGATTTCTTTTGTTAATTTTTGTTTATGCTCATCAAGAGATATGGACGCCGGTTGGTTGCGTTCCAAAAGTACTTTGTTTTCGAGTTCTATCACTTGTGAATGCAACGATTCGAGTTCGTCACTGTCATCTGTCCTATGAATACGATTTTTCAACGAAAAAATCGCAGCGTTATATCTATTAATCTCCTCAAAGTTTTTTCCAATTGTGCGACGACGTTCAGATGTTATAGATCGCGGCGGTGAATCGCTCGAATAAATGCTTTTACGTGTAGATGCGGTCGTCGACCGCAAGAGTGACGAATCGCTGGATATTGTAGATATTTCACTTTTCGGCGTATTCGCCGGCGGTTGCCGCGCATTAACATCCGACAACCCTTGGCCAAAAGCCAAGTTATTGGTTTTTTGCTTATATCTATAATTATATGACATTATATATATTAGCTAATATGTCAAAACTAAATAACGACCCCGACACTGACGATGTTGACACGGCAACACGAGAACTCTATTGCCGAGCATTTTATGATTTACAAATATTAATTGAACGAAAGTATAAAATAATCGAACTTTATCAAGATATTAACGACATCGACACCAAGTATTTTATGCTAAAAACAGAAATCACAAACGATTACATCGAAATACGACAAGACATCGGGATAGAATTATCAAATCTCAAAAAGTCTTTTGTCGAGCAAAAAATGACACTCGACTATACAAAAATTGTTAATGCCAATGAAATTATAAAAAAAATCAGAGAGATGCAAAAAATTACACCAAATGCATCGAAACTCGCAGAAATGTCCAAATTAGAAAAGGACAGAGCATTGATCGAACAAAAAATTATAGCTGGCGAAAAAGAAACGTCCGCATTACAAGAACACATGATCAAAATGTATGGCCCGATAATACTAAAAGGGCTAAAAATATGAATAAATTTCGCAGCATATATTTTTTTAAAAAATGAATCGCATAGTAAATATATACGATGTCTCTGGATGAACATATTTACGTTGTAACACGCCGTGGTGTGAAGGAACAACTCAATATCGGTAAGATTAAGGATCGAATCGACGAATTGGTGAAACGCGCACCAGAGATTACTGGCATTGATGTGGAATCATTAGTAATGCATGTTGTGAAGAACATGAAAAATAATATGACTACTTCGGAAATTGACAATTACACTGCGAATACTTGCGCGACAATGTCAATTTCGAATCCTAAACTCGGCAAACTTGCCGCACGTATTGTTGTCGATGATCATCAAAAAAATACAATGCGATCGTTCGTGGATAAAATGAAGGAATGCTATATTAACCAGCAAGGCGCTGTTTTGAGCAAGGAATTCATCGAATATGTCGAAAAACACGGAGATGTAATCGAAAGTATGATTGACTACAAACGCGACTTTGCATTTGATTTGTTTGGCATGCGTACATACCAACGTCAATTTGGCATCGTTAAAAACGGCAAAGTAATCGAACGACCGCAAGATACGTTTATGCGTGTAGCTGTTGCAATTAATATGGGAGAAGCTAATAGCACCGAACAAGAACTTGCAGATATTAAAGTAACGTACGACGCTTTGTCAAACAAATATTATACTCATGCGTCGCCAACGTATTATAATGCCGGATGTGTATCTGGTCAATTAGCCAGTTGTTTTCTTCTTGGCGTTGATGACTCGCTTGAATCTATCGAAAAAATGCGGACAAATGTTGCACGCATTTCTAAGTGGGCTGGTGGAATCGGCATCAATATTGGCGATATTCGCGCACGCGGCTCAATCATTAGTACCACAAATGGTGTTTCAACTGGAATTTGCGCACCAATTCGCTGTGTCAATACGACTGTCGAAATGTATAACCAAGGTGGCCGTCGCCCAGGAAGTGCAAAAATGTATTTGCCGATGCATCATCCTGATATTGAAGATTTCCTAAAACTTAAACGCCCCACTAGCAGCGAAGAAACGCGTGCAAAAAGTTTGTTTTACGCATTGTGGGTATCGGATTTGTTTATGAAGCGTGTGAAAAATGATGAAATTTGGTCGTTGTTCAACCCGCACACGAACAAACAGTTGAACGAAGTATATGGTGACGAATATGAAAAACTATATGTCAAGCTAGAATCAGAGAAAAAATATTCAAAGCAACTTAGCGCGCGTGACCTTTGGAAGTACATTTACGAAATTAACCGTGAAACTGGAACTCCAGATATTGTATTCGCCGATGCTGCCAATCGCGCAAATATGCAAAGTAATATGGGCATTTTAAAAAATAGCAATCTTTGCGATGAAATTTTCCAATTCTCATCAAATAATGAATATGGTGTGTGTATTTTGTCGAGCATCAATTTATCAGCATTTGTGAAAACAACAGATACATCACACACTTTCGATTTTAAAAAATTAATTGAAATCACACGTCTTGTTTGCCGTAATTTAAATCATCTTATCGACAAAACATATCACCCAACTGAAGAATCACATCGTGGCGCGATGATGCAACGCGCAATCGGCATTGGTGTACAAGGCTTGGCAAACACATTTATTATGATGAAAATGCCATTTGAGTCAAACGAAGCTAAAGAATTGAATAAACTAATTTTCGAAACAATTTATTACGCCGCTGTGACCGAATCATGCGAACTTGCGCGTCAAGAATATTTCGAACTTAAAAAGATAAATCCAGATGTCGCCACACACGCTGGTGCATATCCGCGATTTGTGGGATCGCCATGGCAACAGGGCAAATTAAACTTCGACTTTTACCCAGATGCGAAAATCAGCAATAGGTACGATTGGGATACATTGCGCGCTAAAATTGCAAAATTTGGCGTACGTAATTCGTTGCTGACAGCGTTGATGCCAACTGCATCGACTTCGCAGTTACTTGGCAACAATGAGTGTTTCGAGCCATTTACCAGCAATTTGTACAAGCGACAAACGCTCACTGGTGAATTTATTATAATGAACAAATATCTCGTCGAAGATCTCACACAGCTAGATTTATGGAATAAGAACATAAAAGATTATTTGCTTATTTCTGGCGGTTCTGTCCAACATATTAATGGACTTTCGCAAGAATTTAAAAACCTTTACAAAACAGTTTGGGAGATGGATTACACGAATATCGTCAATATGGCCGGTGACAGACAACCATTTATCGATCAGGGCCAAAGCTTGAACGTATTCTTGCCAGTTTTTACTGAAAAAGAATGGAATAAAATTATCTTTCAAGGGTGGAAAGCCAAACTTAAAACTGGAAAATATTATGTTTATGTTGGCAAAATCGAGAAACCACTTTATTTTAGTATCGACGTTAAACAAGAACAACTAATCAAGGAAATGATGGCAAAACACACAATTAATGGGACTAATGAAAAAAATGATGTAGCTTGCGATTCATGCGGCGCTTAAAGTAGCGCAAATAGTACAAGGTATATTTTTTTTGTGGCATTCCACACAAATAGTAACGTGCATACATTTGGCAAATTGCCCAACGGCTGGATTTCTGTGGCACTCGGCACATGACGCAATGGCGAATGACATGTCAATAATACGATCGTACATCAAATAAAATCTGTCGTCGAACATGTTGCTTGTGTCGTGCATTTTTACCAGACTGTTAACGACATCAATATCATTATTATTGTCAATAATAATATCATTACCGCGTATTTTTGTCGGATTGTCATTGTTGGTTATTTCGCTAAATTTCACTGGAATTTGTAGCCTTCTATTTGTGCGGTTGTGACCCTTATGTAATTTTGGTATTTCGTGCTCAATATTGGCATAGTC
>ERZ1292630.1956-Hain-H41-02um-R3-1956-length-19588-cov-7_pt1 | contig 19588 bp, 27 predicted proteins | sample MGYA00564408_ERZ1292630 | MGnify/ENA primary metagenome ERZ1292630 (study PRJEB36523, sample SAMEA6512641) | groundwater metagenome | collected 2019-01-08 | study: AquaDiva: Metagenomics assemblies of 32 groundwater samples
GCGCGTGGTCGGCGAGAAGAAAGCGCGCGAAATCTGGTACCTGTGCCGCCGCTACAGCGCGCAGGAAGCGCTAGCGATGGGGCTGGTGAACGCGGTCGCGCCCCACGACCAGCTCGACGCCGAGGTCGCGAAATGGTGCGGCGAAATCCTGCAGATGAGCCCGACCGCGATCGCGCTGGCCAAGCGATCTTTCAACGTCGATACCGAGATGATCCGCGGCATTTCCTCGTTTGCCATGCAGGCGCTGAAGCTCTACTACGCCACCGACGAATCCAAGGAAGGCGGCAACGCGTTCCGCGAAAAGCGCAAGCCGGATTTTCGCAAGCATGCAAACAAATGATCGCGGAGCGTCGCGCGAATTGAGGATATGCCTGCTGTTTACAGGCAGCATACCCTGCGGCGTTTGAGCGAAGGAATAAAAAAAGCCGGGCTAAAGCCCGGCTTTTTCAATGGGGAACTGGCTCGATCAAGCAGCTTGAATCTTGGCCGCCTGCTTGCCTTTCTTGCCATCTACGATCTCGAAGGAAACTTTTTGTCCTTCTTTGAGCGTCTTGAAGCCCTGCATGTTGATCTCAGAGAAATGTGCGAACAGGTCTTCGCCGCCGCCATCAGGAGTGATGAAGCCGAAACCCTTCGAGTCATTGAACCATTTCACTGTGCCAGTTGCCATGTCGCGTTCCTTTTAAAGTTGAGAATTTCGGGCCGAACCCGATGAATGTTTGAATCTCAAGACTGAAAAGGACGTACCGCTCAGGGAACCGCTCTCAAGCACTTGAAACTAAACACTTGTCCGCGTTATACCCGCTAATCGTCAAACCGTCAAGGGGGGCGCGCTCCGCCGCCGCAGGCGTGCGAACGGGACCCGCAATTCGAGCGACCCTTTGCTTGCTCGCGCAGCACAATTTCTCGGCTCTGGATCGATGCATTGACCCATATCAACACGGGCTGCCGCGCTTATTGGTATTTAGATGTATCGATTTTCTGTCCCAATTCCCATCTTTGAGGTAGTGCAATGAATGCGTGGATGATGACCGGGGCTTTTACCCTGTTTTTTCTGCTGGCCTCTACCGGGCTGTTTTTCTTTGTGGTGACAAGAGGGGCCTTGGTCCTGCGCGGACTCTCGCCCGGCGCACAAAGCGAGAAGTCGCACGTGTATCCGATCTATTCGAACATGCGCCTCATCAAACTGGTCGATTTTCAACCCATCATCTCGGCCATACTGCTGTTTCAGTATCACCGCCTGGTGTCGAAGATTGTCTCCGGACTCGAACAGTCGGATCTGAGAAACAAGAAGGTGCTGATTACGTCCTGCGCATTTGGAAACGTCATTCCGAGGGTGGTGAAAGCAGCCGTTGAAGCCGGCGCCGAGCGCGTCCTCATCGCCGATATTATTCACAATGAACTCATTCACGCAAAGAGCAAACTCGGCGACTTTTCAGGGAAAGTGGATTTCATCGAAGACAATGCCACCTCGATGAAGCAGGCGGATGGCGGTGTAGCCGCCAATGTCATGTTTTTTCTGCTGCATGAACTGCCGCACCAACTGAAGGGACGGGCGCTCGCCGAGGCGGGGCGCATGCTCGCGCCGGGAGGAAAGCTCTTTCTTGCCGAATTTCATCGACCCGAATTGTGGGTGCTGCGCGCGCTGAGCTGGACCTACTTCAAGGTGTTCGAGCCGCTTGGCCTTGCGCTCTGGGATACCCACGATCCGCTCGCCTGTCTGGAAGCCATGGGGGGCTGGAAATGCGAGCGCACCACGTATTTTTTCGGAAACTTTCAAATAATCACCGCAACAAAGCAATAGGGCTCGGCCAGAGCAAAAAAAAGGTGCGCACGCGCACCCTTTTTCGTTTTGTGTGACCGGTTCAGACCCGCCGCTTGTACTCGCCGGTGCGGGTGTCGATCTCGATCTTGTCGCCGGTGGCGCAGAACAGCGGCACCTGCACCGAAAAGCCGGTGTTGATTTTTGCCGGCTTGAGCACCTTGCCCGAGGTGTCGCCGCGCACGGCGGGTTCCGTGTACAGGATCTCGCGCACCACCGTATTGGGCAGCTCGACCGAAATTGCACGGTCGTCGTAGAACACGACCTCGCACTGCATGCCGTCTTCGAGGAAGTTGATCCCCTCGCCCATGTTCTCCTTTTCCACCTCGAACTGGTTGTAGTCGGCGTCCATGAACACATACATCGGATCGGCGAAATAAGAGTAGGTGGATTGCTTGCGCTCCAGCACCACGACATCGAATTTTTCGTCGGCCTTGTACACACTCTCGCTGATTGACTCGGAGAGCAGGTTCTTGAGTTTCATTTTGACCACGGAAGCATTGCGACCGGATTTGCTGAATTCGGCCCGCTGCACCACCATCGGATCATTGCCGAGCATGATCACGTTGCCTGCGCGGAGTTCTTGTGCGATTTTCATATCTTTCGTCCTACACGGTTGAATTGGTCTAAAGCTTTCTATTTTAACAAATTTTCGCAAAACTGCCCAAGATTATTTGCCAAATCCCCGGTTTTGGGCAGATCTCGCGCCCAGCTCAGGGCGTGCGACCGCAGCTCGATCCGGTATTCCCAGAAGCCAGGCCAGGCCGCTTCGACCTCCATGCCATCGCCTTTGTTCCATGCTCGCCAGAATCTTGTCGTCGCTGCGGCGATCGTCTCGGGCAGTCCCTGGCAATACAAACCGAGGAATGCTTCGAGCTTGGGCCAGTGCGCCCCATCCCGCTGCGGGTAAATCTGCCACAGCAGTGGACGCGCCGCCCATTGTGCGCGGACGAACGAATCTTCGCCGCGCACGAAGTTGAGATCGCAAGCCCACAGCAGCCGGTCGTACTCATCCTGATCGAGGAAAGGGAAAATCCTGACTTCGAGGCCGTCCTTGCGCAGGACCGCGCCCGGAGCAAGGTTTTCAGCCGCGAAAAACGCCGACAAGGCCTGTTGCGCTACCCCTTCGGGCACGAGGCAACGCACTGGCGCGCCGCCGGCTGCCCAGGCCCGCAACAGCGCGGCCACCTCATCGTGCGGATAGCTGAACAGTGAAACCTGCAGTTCGCCCGCGCGCGGCGCGGGGAGGCCCAGAGCCTTCCAGAAACCCGCTTGCTCCGCCGCCGAGCGCTGAAACCGATCGCGTGCCTGCGTCAGCCCGTGCTCGGCCAGCAGCCCGCCGGTGCCGATAACGAAACCCGGGAAAAAGAAATGCTTGACCAGAGGAATTGAGGGGTGAGGAGAAGGTAATGCGTGGCAGCCTTGCACCCAGTTTTCGGCGCTCAGAAATTCGAGGTTGATCCACGCCGGTTTCGGCTGCCGCGCCGCCATCGCAGCAACGTAGCTCGCCGGCGGGTTGCAGGCAAAGGCCTCGACCACGACGTCCGCGGGGCTTACCTCGGGAAAGGGTTCGCGCCACCACCTCACTTCCACGCCGCGGCTGTGCTGCGAGTCCCGGCCGGGGACTATGTCGGGACAGATCCTTGCGAAGCTCGCGAGATCGTCTACCCATAAGCGGACCTGCAGGCCGCGCTCGGCAGCCAGCTGCCGCGCCAGGCGCCAACAAACGCCGATATCGCCGTAGTTGTCGACCACGGTGCAGAATATGTCCCAGGTGCGGATGGACGACATCGCCGGCCCATCCTTGGCACGGCAGCTAACTCGCGCGGGCAATCAGGATGCTGCACGGGGCGTAGTCGAGGAGCGATGCGCCGACCGAGCCCTTCCACCACCGCGCCGCAAATGAAAGCTTCTGCCGGTGTCCGAGCACGATCAGATCAACCCCGAGTTCAGCCGCCACGCGGCAGATCTCCTCCACCGGTTCGCCCACGGTAAGGTGGCCGGTGGTATTGAATCCCTGCTCCTTGAGAAGCTTGATGCCCTCATCGAGGATCTCCTGCGTGCGCTTTTTTTCCTCTTCCAGCAATTCCTCGGGCAGAAAGCCCTCGGTCAGGAACAGGCTGGGCGGCATCCCGGCCACGGCCAGGAGATGCGTTTCCGCATGGATGAAGGCGGCGATCTCGGCGCTTTCCAGCAGCGCCGCACGTCCCTCGCGCGATCCGTTGAAAGCCATCAGGATTTTCTTGTACATAGCTACCTGCCCTCCTCCAAAAAGCCCTGCTTCACGGGATATCCTTGTTTTGAATTTGACCCTATGCTGGGCCATCCATTTCCCTAAAGTATCGTCCCAGCCGCGGCCGCTGGCAAGGAGTTCCTGCCAGTTGCCGCGTCCGCGATCGATTCCGTTGGACGCTGGAGCCGACCATCAATATAATCGTGCAGCGCGCGCCCGGCCCTTCTCCTCTCTGAAAGCACCACATGGACAATGCCAAATGGACCTTCGGACTCACCATGATGATAGTCGGCATGGGAGGAACCTTCCTGACCCTCTGGATCCTGAGCCTGGTCATGGACCTGCTGAAGAAGATCTTTCCACTCGTCAGTAAAGCCGGCAGCCCGGAGAAGAAATAACAAGAAAGCGCCGATCGAGCGCCGCGCTTGATCAGCGCTTCCTCTAACTTGTGGGATCTGCGCAGGGACTTCCCCCTTACCCGGATCTCCGTAGGCAGGGAGTACAAAATGTTCGAGAGCCTCCAGACGGGCCTGTATGGACTGACATCCGGCGTCAGTTATCTGTTCTCCCAGGGCGGGCCCAATGTGATCATGCTGCTGATCGCCGCCGCCTTGCTTTATCTGGGCGTGAAGAAGGAAGTGGAGCCGCTGCTGCTCGTGCCCATCGGCTTCGGCTGCTTGCTCGTGAACATCCCCCTGAGCGATCTGATGGAGCCGGGCGGCTTGCTCCGGATTCTCTACGACATGGGCATCGCCAACGAAGTCTTCCCGCTGCTCATTTTCGTCGGCATCGGCGCCATGATCGACTTCGGCTCCCTCCTGGAAAATCCGAAAATGCTGCTCTTCGGCGCTGCCGGGCAATTCGGCATTTTCCTCACCCTGCTGCTGGCATTGGCCCTGGGGTTTCCGGCGCTGGAGGCCGTGAGCATCGCCGTCATCGGCGCCTGTGACGGACCCACGGCCATCTACGTCGCCTCGCAGTACGCGCCACAGCTGCTGGCGCCGATCTCGGTGGCCGCGTATTCCTATATGGCGCTCGTCCCCATCATCCAGCCTCCGATCATGCGGGTGCTGACCACGCCCAAGGAGCGGGGGATCAAAATGGCACCGATAAAGCGCAGCGTCTCCCCCCAGACCAAGCTCCTCTTCCCCATCGTCGTGACCCTGGTCACCGGACTGCTCGCCCCCAAGGGACTGCCCCTCATGGGGACCATCATGCTCGGCAATTTCATGCGCGAGTGCGGCGTGGTGGCCCGGTTGACCAAGGCCTCTGAAAACGAGATCGCCAACATCGTGACCCTGTTTCTGGGCCTGGCGATCGGCGGCACTATGGAGGGCCACGCCTTTCTGAAGCCTCAGACTCTGGCCATATTCGGCATGGGTTTCATCGCCATTTGCATGGACACCGTGGCCGGGGTCCTGTTCGGCAAGCTCGTCTGCAAGCTGACCGGCGGCAAGGTCAATCCCCTCATCGGGGCAGCGGGGATCTCTGCCTTTCCCATGGCGGCAAGGGTGGTCCAGGTCCAGGGACAGCTCTACGACAAGAAAAACCACCTGCTCATGCACGCCGCCGGCGTCAACACCGGCGGGCAGATCGGCTCGGTCGTGGCCGCGGCGGTGATGCTGTCCGTGCTCAAGGGGATGGGGTTGATTTAGAACGGCAGGCCGACGTAGTTCTCGGCAAGCGACAAGCTACAGGACAATCCGAACATTCAGACCAAGCCGACGAACGGCCCAATGAAAGCGATACCGACCTATGCGCTCTACGGCGAGCTGCGCAGGCCGTTTGCCAACCGGTCAGGCGGGGGATAGTTACGCAGTGGGCATCGCCTCAAGCTGCTTCGCGGATTTCGACAGACCTTTCAGGATCGCATCGAGCACGTGCCGTGGAAATCCCCTCGGCAGATTCTCCTGGACCGACGCGATGACGGCCGGCGTCGCGCCGACAACGTTCTTCATCGGTGCCCTCATGCCGATCTCCTGGAATACAGTTCCGTCTCGAGCATCTCCCGCCTTGTGCTGCTTCAGACCGGAGGCAGTTCCTTGAACGGATTGAAGACCTTCAAGCCGGGCCGGCGGAAGTCCTTGTCGTTTCCCGTGGCGATCGTCAGACCGTGACGCCGCGCGGTGGCGGCGATGTAGCCGTCCTCCACGGGCATGCGCTTCCCTTGCTTTTCCAGCAAGTGCTCCTGATCGGCCCACACCTGCGCAACCGAGACGTTGAAACCGAGAATGCGACCGCCGAGGGCATCCACCAGCCTCCTCAGCCAATCCTGCAAATCGCGGCGCTGACGACCCTCCTTCGACCGCACCCAGTACGCAAGTTGAGCGATGACGATGGCGCTGGTGAAGCACCGGTCGCGCTCCTGGTGCAGCCAGGCGATCACGCGGGCGTCCCCTTGGCGCTTGGCCGGCTGGCAGATTACATCGGTATCAAGCAGCCAGTTCAAATCCGGCGGCGCCTCGCGGGCTCCCTCCGGCGACGCGGCAGATCGTCCATGCTCACCGGGCACTCGCTCAGCACGGCCAGCCAGTCACCTGTGCCCGCGATGCGGCGGAACACGAGCTCGTTCTCTTCAGCATCGAACCGGGCTTCGAAGGTATCTCCGGGCGAAGCCGGGGCGAGACCTGCGGGGACGGTCAGACGGCGCTTGGCATCGAGGGTCAGAATCATGGTGGGATTGTCCCACCATGCGATCATAAGGTCAATTTTTGGCCCCCGGCCCGGCGAACCGCAAGATGCTGCATCTGCAGAGGTTCCGCGCGCTCCTCGATCGCGGCTACCGAACGCACAAATCCGTGGCGTTCTACGCCGGCGAACTCGGTATCACGCCGACGCAGCTCAACCGCGTGTGCCGCGAAGTGCCGGGCAAGCCGGCGCTCGGCGCGATCAACGCCCGGCTCCTGCTCGAATCCTTATGCCCGGGTTATCGGGAACGCTTCGAAGCTGCTGATGCGGCTTTTACCTTCACCGGCTTCTTCTTGGCGGCCCGTGCCTTGGGCGGCGCCGACCGCAGAGTCGGCGGAGCCGCAAGCGTCTGTCCCGGCGCCACTTTTATCAGCAGACGAGGCCCGATGATCTCACCCTCTTCTGTGGTCGCCACGAGGCGCAGCGAAGTTGATTTCTCAATAACGAAAGGCGCAAACGCGATTGCCGTGCTAACTGCATTTTTGGTCGCAGTTTCATCTCGAATCTGCGCCGCCTCAGCGAGACCAGCCTCTGGAAGTTCAATTCGTGCTAACTCGACGTCATCGCCCTGCACGATACGAATAATTAGCGATTTGAAGGGCTGTTCCTTAGGAGTCCATACCGACGCATACACACACAACTTGGGAAGCGCAACAGGCACCTTGGAAACGATCAGTTCGCCTTGGTAGCAGCCCATCAACGACAACTTGTTGCCTGACTCTTGACGGATGTCGTCGCAATAGGTTGCTGTCAGAAAGCGATCAGCATTCTTTTTCATTGCTCATCCTCTGGTGAAATCGCCTGCACAACGGCCACAACCGGAACATCCAGTGCCTTGGCAAGTTTCTTGACTGTGCTGACTTGCGGATCAACTTTGCCCAGTTCCAGCCGAGCGATATAGGGCTGACTTGTATCGGCCCGTCTGGCGAGTTCGGCTTGCGACCAGCCCTTTTGCAGACGAATTTTCGCAATGGAAGAAGGTTGTTTGTTATAAAAGGTCTTTGCGACCCACTGCCGCCCCTTGGCAATTGCCTTGGCTGCTGCCGGGGACTGCTCAAACTCCGCCACAAGATCGTCGATGTCGATGGCGCCAAGCGGCGCTTGGGGCTTCGACGGGACATGAAACTCCCGGTAAATCACCTTGCCCGGTGCCGTGCTGGTCGGCTTCTCGTCGAAGACCCTAGTGGATTGTGATGCCAAGGTCTCGGTACGCTTTAAGGATGCGGTTTGTGATTTCATGATCGCTTTTGTAGTCGAAGTCTCGATGGACGATGGCTAGCACGTAATATTGGAGGGATTTGGGTTCGTAGGCATAGACGATGCGATAGCGCAGGCTACCCTTGGGTTCAATCCAAATCTTCAACCGCCAAATGTTGTACCCAACATTCCAGAACTCGAGCCACTTGCTCACGTGGTACGCGCTTGTATGGTCAGCTCCGAAATCATGATCCAGCAACGAGTCGATGATTTTCGGGTCGTGCTTGGCCTGTTGCAGCAAGGCGGCCACCTTACCGGCCGCAAACCGATCACTGGCCATCAACCGTCGCAAGTCGCCGGCGGCATCAGGATGGATCGTTAGGGTTGGTACAATACCCAATTAGGTATTACTCGTCAAGTTGTTGTGGAAGGGGCTGAGAATACCCGCGCCAGCAAAGCGGCGAAAGTGGCCTGCGCCTTGGGTCGGAATGCCGGCTGAGGCAGGCTATCGTCCAGGATCGGCGGCGTGTTGACAACTGCTATACGCCACCGTAACATGCGTATATTCATTGTGTACACAAAACAGGAGAGACTCATGCGTGACGCCGCCATCAACCTGCGAGCACGTCCCGCGCAGCGGGACTTGATCGACCAGGCTGCACAGCTGCTCGGCAAGAACCGCTCCGACTTCATGCTCGAGGCCGCCTGCGACAAGGCCCAGTCTGTGCTGCTCGACCAGGTATTTTTCAGTCTGGATGCCGAGAGATTCCGGCGGTTCACCAAGCTGCTCGACGCGCGGCCCGCCCACAATCCGGGGCTCGAGCGCCTCATGGCGGTCAAGGCGCCCTGGGACAAGAAGTCCGCGAAGGCCTGAGCTTGCGACTCAGTCCACCGGAGCCCTTGACGGCTTCGCATCGACTGGATGAGTTCGAGTGTGGCGAGGCCGTCCTCGATGACTGGCTCAAGCGCAGGGCATTGGCCAACCAGTCAAGCGGGGCGAGCCGCACCTTTGTCGTCACCGATCAGGACGGTCGCGTCCGCGGCTACTACGCCATGGCAGCCGGCGCCGTATCGCACCGGCTGGCAACAGTCATGGGTACCCCCGCGCAGCGCTTTCAGGTCGACGATCTCGTCGACGAAACCGTAGCGGGCGAAGTACGCCGGGCGCGAGGTGTCGTAATACTTCTGCGCCATCTCGTTCATTTTCTGCGCCAGCGACTCCAGCGGCTTGCCCGACGTGTTACGGAACGAGTGCGAATCATATTACAACGCGGCGCCCGGGGCGCGTTTTCGGGTCATCGGGCAAGGCTTGCAATGTGTATCTATAGGGGATACACTTAATCCATGATCAAGCGCTTTCGCCACGCCGGCCTACGGCGGTTTTTCGAGACCGGCTCGAAGGCGGGAATCCAGCCGCACCATGCTGCGCGACTATCGAGGCAACTGAAAAAGCTGGATACCGCGCGTACTATGGAAGACATGAATGTTCCAGGATGGAAGCTGCATTCCCTCTCTACCGGGCGCTGGTCGGTGTCGGTGAATGGCAACTGGCGAATGACGTTCGAATTCGAAGGCGAAGACGCGATTCTGGTGGATTACGAGGACTATCACTGAGGGGCACTGCCATGGCAAAGATGTATAACCCGCCGCACCCGGCATCGATTCTGCGCGAGGACGTGCTGCCGGCACTGGGATTGACAGTGACCGAGGCGGCGCGGCAACTCGGCGTGTCGCGCGTGGCCTTGTCGCGCGTACTCAACGAGCGGGCCGGTATCTCGGTCGATCTGGCGCGGCGTATCGAGGCATGGCTCGGGCCGGAGAACGGCGGCAGTGCTGAAACGTGGCTGCGGATGCAGATCGACTACGATCTTTGGCAGAGCAATAAATCCCGCCCGCTGCAGAAGATCAAGCGGGCGGTTCTGGAAGCCGCCTAGCACGGTACGAGCGCGCGTCTGCATCTTCCAAACCAACGCAAGGCGACGGCCACATTTATGAACATTGATTTGGCCAAGATTCAGGCGCTGCCTGACGTTCAGGCCTGCCGTATGCTCAAAACTGGCAAGTTCTCTTGCGCCCTTTCGGAACCGCCCTCAGCCCTTGATGATCCGCGGCAGCAGCATCTGGTGGCGCGGGCAGATGGACTTCGGGTTCTGGTAGACCGCGCCCGCGAACGCCTTCAGATATCCGCGCAGCGCTTTCAAGTCCACGATCTCGTCGACGAAACCGTGGCGGGCGCAGTACGCCGGCCGTGAAGTATCTAAATACTTCTGCGCCATTTCATTCATTTTCTGCGCCAGCGGCTCCAGTGCCTTGCCCGAATCCTTGTCCTTGATCGCGCGGCGGGAGTAGCTCGCCACCGCGGCGGTCTCGCCGTGCATGACGTAGATTTCGGTGGCCGCCGTGCCCAGGGTGAAGGCGTTCTGGCGATTCGCGGTGGGCCCGCCCATGATGTAGTGGGCCGCCGCGCTGCCCTTCCTCAGCACCACCAGCATCATCGGAATATCTGACTGCTGGATCGAGTATACGAGCGACTGTCCGATGCCTAGTAGTTCCGCCTTCTCCGCGATATCGCCGACATCGATCCCAGTCGTGTCTTGGAACCAGATGACCGGCACCCGGTCGCGGGCGCAGTGGGTCACGAACTCGTTCATCTTGATCAGGCCCTGGCGGTAGAGCTTGCCGCCGATGCCGGGGTAATCCGCGTACTCGGGATAGCCCTTGGGCAGCAGGCCCTGCCGGTTGCCGATGGCGCCCACCAGCATGCCGTCGAGTTTCACCAGGCCGGTGTACACCTCCGGCCCGTAGTCCGGGCGGAACTCCATATGCTCGCTCGCATCGACCAGGCGCGCGAGGATATCGTCGAAAGAGTAGTCCGACTTCTGGTTGAAAGGCAGCAGGTGGTAGAGGTCTGCAGCCGGAAGCTGCGGTTCGGCCGGCTCGGCCACGCGGAAGAACATCGGGTCGTAGGCCGGAATCATGCGCATGTATTCCTTGATGCCGTCGAGCACGCCTTTTTCCTCGTCGCAAACGCGGGTGAAAAAGCCGGTCGCATCGTAATGGGTGGAAGCGCTGCCCGGCGGCTTGTCTTTCATGTTGCGCGTAACCGCGATCAACTGCTCCAGCCCGGCGACGTCGAAGCCGCCCTGGGGCGCCATGCCGGAAACGATGCCCACGCCGCCCACCGCGATGTTGGCGTCCTTGTGCGCGAGCAGGATGGTCGGGCTGATCGCCTGGTAGCCGCCGCCGGCCGGATTGGTGCCGTAGATGCCCGCGAGCACCGGAATACCGGCCTGCTCCAACTCGGCGTGGCGGAAGAACGGCGCGCCCGAGCCGCGGCGGTCGGCGTAGAACTTCTCCTGGTCGGGCAGCTTGACGCCGCTGCAGTTCACCAGCCACACCAGCGGGATGTGCAGGCGCTTGGCGAGATTGGTCACGCGCAGGATGTTGTCGGGCTGCCCGGCGATCCAGGCGCCGGCGAGCACCTTGTTGTCGAAACCGATGACCACTGCCCAGCGGCCGCCGATCTTGCCCAGGCCGTCGACCACGTTGGTCGTGCCCTCTTCGTTGTCGGCCGGGTTGTAGAGGCTGTGCAGCGGCTGCCAGGTGCCCGGATCGACCAGGTATTCCAGCCGCTGCCACACGGTGAGCGAACCGCGTTCGTTGATCTTGGCAGTGGGTATCCCGACCTCCTCCACCGCCTTCTTCGCCGCGGCGATCTCGGCTTCGATCGCCTCGAGCCTGGCGCGGCTCTCCTGCGTGCGCGCGATGCGGTTTTCCTTCAGCGGCTTGCCGAAGCCGGGCATCTTTTCGAAATAAGGTCTCATGCTTCTTCCTTTTATTGCAGCGGGCCGCTATTCACGGTTGGGCGTAGCCCCGCAGGCCATGCCCGAGATGATGATCTTCTGGATGTTGGAGGTGCCTTCGACGATCTGCAGCGACTTGGCGTCGCGGTAGAAGCGCTCCGCCGGATACTCGGTCGAATAGCCGTAGGACCCGAAGATTTTCATGCACTCGTTCGCCGCGTGCACCGCCGCCTCCGAGGCGGCGTACTTGGCGACCGAGGTTTCGTACTGGTTCGGCTTGCCCTGGTCCTTCAGCCACGCCGCCCGATACACGAGCATTTGCGCGGACTGGTGCTCGACCACCATTTCGGCGATCTGCGCCTGGATCATCTGGTGCTGCGAAATCGGCTTGCCAAACTGGGTGCGTTCATTGGCGTACTGGATGGCGAGGTCCAACGCCCCGCCCGCAACGCCGAGCGCGCCGGCCGCGCAGCCGAGCCGGGTCTGGTTCAATTGCCACATGCAGATGCGAAAACCCTCGCCCGGCTTGCCGAGCACATTCTCCTTCGGCACTTTCATGGCGTCGAAGGCGAACTCGCCGGTCGGGGCGCATTTCAGACCGAGCTTGGTCTCGATCGCGCGCGCGGTGCAGCCTTTCATGTTCTTCGGCTCGATGATGAAGGCCGTCATGCCCTTGTTGCCCTTTGTCCTGTCGGTGTAGGCGTAGAGCAGGCCGGCGTCGCCAAAGTGCGCCTGCGAGATCCATATCTTGCTGCCGTGAACCTCCCAGTGATCGCCGCGGTCGATGGCGTGGGTCTTCATGCTGGCCACGTCGGAGCCGGTGTTGGACTCGGTCATCGCGAAAAAGCCGATCTGGGTGCCGGCCACCCAGCCGGGAACATACTTCTTCTTTTGCGCGTCGCTGCCGAATTTGGTCACGGTCAGCGCCGGCCCCAGGTTCTGCATGTTGAACGGCACCCGCCAGGACGCCGATATCTTGCCGATCTGCTCCGCCATCAGAACCGACTCCATGAAACCCATGCCGCTGCCGCCCAGTTCCTCCGGCAATGCGCAGGAGAAAAAGCCGAGCCCGCCCATCTTGGCGACGCGATCGGTGCGGAATTCGTGCTTCGCCTCCTCCTGCTCGAGCGTCGGCGCAATTTCCTCTGCGGCGAATCGCCGGGCCGTGTCCTGGATCAGTCGCTGCTCTTCGGTAAGTTCGAAATTCATCGTTGCCTCGCTTCTGTCTGGTGCATGCCGTTCGTCATTCGAGCACGAGGAGCAGGGCCTCATCCTCGACGCTGTCGCCGATTTTCACCTTGATTTCCTTCACCGTGCCGCCACTGGGCGCATACACGGTGTTCTCCATCTTCAGCGCTTCGATGACGACGAGTTCATCGTCTTCCTCGACCTTGGAACCGGGTTCGACCAGCACGGCCAGGATTTTTCCCGCCAGCGGAGCCAGAACGTCTGCCATAGTTACTCCCTTTTCGATCGAGTTGTGCATCGTCAAAACGTATTGTCAAACGTCTGCCGCGCCATGCCGCCGCGCAGGTGATCGAGGCGGCGGGGTGCGGCCGCGCCGAACGGACAGCGTAAGCTAGCACAAAGCGCCCGCTTGCACTTCGACCGAGATCAAACTGCACCGCAATTGCCGCAAAAACTCTTTTGATTTCCATAAGTTGCGAAGAAGCATCGCAAGCGCGTGCAGAGCGCCGCGGCCGCTGCCCGGGGTCGGTTCGGATTCCGCCATGACAGATCCTGCGCCATGCCGCTATGATGCGCCATGCTCGACAATCCCCTGCCCGGATGTTTTCGCGACTCGCGAGTGCGAGGCAAGGGATGAGCCTGCGCCTGCTTCTGCTCCTCGCGGCCTTGCTCGGATCGGCGTCTTTTGCATCGGCTCAGACCGAAAAAACCCCGAATGGCGTGTTCCTGGTCGCCACGCCGGCGCTGGTCGATCCCAATTTCCGCCACAGCGTGGTGCTGGTCACCCAGGCCCCCGACGGCAGCACCGTGGGCTTCATCGTAAACCGCCCCGGACGCCGCTCGCTCGCCCAGATCCTGCCTGACAACGAGGTGTTCAAGCGCTTCACCGAGCCGCTGTACCTAGGCGGGCCGGTGGACGCTGCCGGCCTGTTCGCGGTGTTCCGCGCCAAGGAGAAACCGCCAGGCGCGCTAAGCGTGCTCGATGATGTGTCCTTCGCCCTGGATCCGGCAGTGGTGGAAAAGCTGATGCACGCTCCGCCGGAGCGGGTGCGCTTTTTCAATGGTTATGCCGGCTGGGCACCGGGACAGCTTGCGGCGGAACTGGAGCGCGGCGGCTGGTACGTGCTCAACGCCGATGCCGATACCGTGTTCCGCAATAACATGGACACGCTGTGGGAGGAACTGATCAGGCGGGTGCGGGCGGTCACCGCGATGCTGCGCTAGTATCGTGACACGTTAATTACGAAACATACAATACAGAATATACAGGACTAACATCCTTCATAAGCATGCGCCGTTATTAATGTGTTTCACTACTAGTGTACTGAGTCGTTAGTTCGTTGAACGATTCAGCGGCAACATGCTGGCGATGCACGCGCCCGATTCCTGCGGCGGGCGCGTGGACTGGAGGTACTTGCGCTGGCGCCGCCGCTACACGCGCTCCAGCACGACCGCCATGCCCTGGCCGCCGCCGATGCACAGGCTCACCAAGGCATAGCGCCCGCCGCTGCGCTGCAGCTGGCGCGCGGCGGTGAGTGCCAGGCGCGCACCCGATGCGCCGAGCGGATGCCCGATGGCGATGGCGCCGCCGTTCGGATTTACGCGGCTGTCATCGAAAGCAACGCCCAGGCCCTTGAGGCAGGAGAGGACCTGCACCGCGAACGCTTCGTTGATCTCGATCACGTCCATGTCCTTGATGGTGAGGCCGACGCGCGCCATGGCCTTTTGCGAAGCCGGCACCGGACCTATGCCCATGATGCGCGGCAGCACCCCGGCCGAGGCGCTCGCGATCACGCGCACCATCGGCTTCACCCCGGCCTTCTCGCCCACGCCCAGCGAACCCACGACGAGCGCCGCCGCGCCGTCGTTTACGCCCGAGGCATTGCCGGCGGTGACCACCCCGCCCTCGTACAGCGTCTTCATCGCGGCGAGCGTGGCCATATCGCTCTTCGGACGCGGATGTTCGTCCTCGCTGACCACCACCGGATCGCCCTTCTTCTGCGCCATGCTGTAAGGCGCGATCTCGCCGTCGAAGAACTTGTCGCGCTTGGCCGCGGCGTATTTGGTTTGCGACGCGGCCGAGAAGCGGTCGGCCTCTTCGCGCGTGATGCCGTACTCTTTCGCCAGATTGTCGGCGGTCTGCGGCATCTGGTCGTCGCCGTACAGTTTCACCAGCTTCGGGTTGGAAAAACGCGGGCCGATGGTGCTGTCGAACAGCCGCACGTCGCGGCCGAAGGCGCTGTCGACCTTGTTGAATACGAACGGGGCCCGGCTCATGCTCTCCACGCCGCCCGCGATGAACACCTCGCCTTCGCCGGCGGAGATCGAGTGCGCCGCGTGCGCCACGGCGCCCAGGCCGCTGGCGCAATTGCGCTGCAGCACCGTGCCCGGGATTTCGATCGGCAGCCCGGCCGAGAGTCCGGCGTGGCGCGCCACGCAGCGCGAATCCTCTCCCGCCTGATTGGCGCAACCGACCACGATGTCCTCGATGGTCTCGGGCTTGAACGGGCTGCGCTGCATCACCGTGCGAATCACGGCGCCCAGAAGATCGTCCGGGCGCACCTTGGCGAGCGCGCCGGCGTAACGGCCGAAGGGGGAGCGTAGTCCGTCGTAAATATAGGCGTTCAACATGTCGTTTTCCTTGTAGTTGCGGGTGGATCAGGGTTCGGGGGTAAACAGCGACACGCCCAGCCGGGCGCGCCGCATGAGCCAGATATTCGGACGGTAGCGCGGATCGCCGTAGATGCGCTGCATGGCGGTGAGGATGGCGTAAATCCTGTTCACCCCCAGCGTATCGGCGAAAGCGAACGGCCCGCGCGGGTAGTTCAGGCCCAGCGTCACCGCCTTGTCGATGTCGGCCGGCGTAGCCGTGCGGCTTTGCGCAATCGAGCAGCCGATGTTGACGATCATGGCGACGATGCGCTGCGCGATGAAACCCGGACTGTCGCGGCACACCGTTACCGCCACGCCGTCGCTTGCCAGCAACCCGTGCGCCGCGTCGCGCTGCGCGGGATCGGTGACGGGGGTACCCATGATGGTGCGCCGCTTCAGCAGCGGGAACAGCGTGTCCACGGCGACGGTGCGCTTGGGATCTAGCCCCTGCTCCACCGCGCAGGTGGTGGCGTCCTCGCCCAGCGGCGTCACCAGGATCAACGCGCCGGCGCTCGGCCGCGCGCCGGTTTCCAATGGCGCGCCGAGCTTTTTCAGCAGTTCGGTGAGCGCCGCGTGGCCGGAAGGCTCGGCCGGGCTCACCCAGACGCTAGCCGGCCGGGCCGCCGGTGCCGCCGGCTCCGGCGCCACGATGGGCTTCATTTCGGCGTCGTACTCGTAGAAGCCCTTCTTGGTCTTGCGGCCCAGCACGCCGGCGTCATAGCGGCTGCGCATGATCAGGTTGGGCCGGTAGCGCGGTTCATGGAAAAACTGCGTATAGACCGCCTCCGAGGCCGGCTGGGTGACGTCGAGCCCGGTGAGTTCCATCAGTTCGAACGGTCCCATGCGAAAACCGCCGACGTCGCGCATGACGCGGTCCACGTCGGGGAAACCGGCCACGCCTTCATAGACCAGGTGCGATGCCTCCAGGGTGAAGCCGCGGCCGACCTGATTCACCAGGAATCCGGGCGCGTCGGTGAGGCGCACCGGCTCGCGCGTCATGCGCCGGCCGATCGCCATCAGGGCTACGCACACCCAGTCCTCGGTGCGCAGGCCGGCGATGACCTCGACCAGCTTCATCAGCGGCACGGGATTGAAGAAATGCATGCCGGCAAAGCGCCGGGGCGTCTTGAGCTTGGCCGCAATGGTGGTGATGGACAGGGACGAGGTGTTGCTGGCGAGGATGCAATCGGGCGCGACAATCCCCTCCAGCTCGGCGAACAGCGCCCGCTTCACCTCGAGGTTCTCGACTATCGCCTCGACCACCAGGTGGCAGGGCTTGAAGTCGGCGAGGCCGGAGACCACCTTGATGCGGGCGGTCGCGGCGGCGGCGGCCTCCTTCGTCATGCTGCCTTTTTCCGCGGCGCGCGCGAACAGCTTGTCGACGAAATCGCGGGCCTCCTGCGCGGCGCCCGCGCGGCTGTCGGTGATCAGCACCTGCATTCCGCCGGCCGCCGCGACTTGGGTGATGCCGCGTCCCATGGCGCCGGCGCCGATGACACCGATGGTCAAATCACTGCGTGTCGCATCGAACTGCATATCCGCTCCCTATTTAGACAAAATCGATAGTAGGCCATTCTACCGGCCCAAGTACCCGAGCTCACCGCAGCTCATACCAAACACCCCGGCCACTGCCGTGCTGGTTGAGGTGGCCCTGCTCAACCAGCGTTCTGAAGTGCTGCTTCAGTGTGTTGCGGTTGCCCCCGGTGAGTCGGATCGCGTCGCCCATCGTGACCCGGCCGTGCTCGCGTGCGAATTCGACGATCTGCAGCGATAGCTGCGGCAGCGGCGCGAGAACCAGTTTCTCGCGCTCGACCTTCTTGTTTAGGCGCCGCACCTGCTCGGCGAGGGAGCGCAGAAAGAACACCAACCACGGCTGCCAGTTCGGCGCATCGGTCCGGATCGTTCCCTGCGTCTGTCGCAGCGCCAGATAGTAGGCCTCCTGGTTCAGCTCGATCACACTCTCCAGCGAACTGTACGGCACGTAGGCGTAGCCCGCCCGCAGCAGCAGCAGTGTGGTCAGCACCCGGCTCAGGCGGCCGTTGCCGTCCTGGAAAGGGTGGATTTCCAGAAAGATGACGACCCACAAGCCGATCAGCAGCAGTGGGTGCAGGCGCTCCGAGCTGCGCTCGTCCTGAATCCAGGCCGCGAGCTCGGTCATCAGCCGAGGCGTGTCGAAGGGCGTGGCCGTCTCGAACACCACGCCGATCTGTGCCGCGTTCTCATCGAAAGCGACAACGCTGTTGGCCGAGGTCTTGTAGTTGCCGCGATGCCACGCGTCCTTTTCGCTGTACGCCAACAGGTCGCGATGCAACTGCTTAATGTGGTTTTCGGTGAGCGTGATGTCCTGCCAGGAAGAGAACACCAAATCCATGACCTCGGCGTAGCCCGCCACTTCCTGCTCGTCCCGGGTGGTGAAGGTCTTGATCTGCAGATTCGAGAGCAGGCGCTCGACTTCGCGGTCGGACAGCTTGCTGCCCTCGATACGCGTGGAGGAACCGATGCTTTCGATGGTCGCCACGCGCCGCAGCGCCGAAAGGCGGTCGGGTGCGAGCGTGCCCAGCGCGCGCCATTCCCCTTTGAACTCGTCGATCCTGGCGATCAAGCCAAGGATCTCCGGGGTGATCTGGATGCTGTCGGAACGGATCATGCCGCCAATACTACACCCAATAACACCCATTTTCCATAAAAACACCCATTAACACCCAGAGGCATTCAGGGCTGCGGTGCATTATTGATGCCCAATCCCGTGTTTGACATGGTTCTTAACATGGTCTACTATTGAACCATGATTAAGCTGAACATCAACCAGGCCAAGACCCATCTCTCCGTGTATCTCGCACGGCTGCGCCAAGGTGAGACCATCGTGCTGTGCAAGCGCAATACCCCGATCGCCGAGATCCGGCCGCTGCGCCAGCCGCGCACGCGCAAACGCCCGATCGGCCTGGCGGCGGGCGAATTTACCATTCCGGCGAGTTTCTTCGACCCGCTGCCGGCGGATCTGGTCGCGGCATTCGCCGGCGAATCCGAATCCTCATGAACCTGCTGCTCGATACCTGCACATTCCTCTGGATCGCGCAGGATTCGAGCGAGTTGTCTCAAACGGCGCGGGATGTGTTCGCGGATCCGGCCAACGACGTGTACCTCAGCGTGGTGTCCGCATGGGAGATCGCGGTCAAGCATGCGCTCGGACGGCTGCCGCTGCCGCAGGCGCCGGATCGCTACGTGCCGCAACTGCGCGCCCGGCACGGTATCGAAAGCCTTGCACTCGACGAGGAAACGGTCATGCAGATCGGGAAACTTCCCGACCATCACCGCGACCCCTTCGACCGCATGCTGGTGTGCCAGGCGCTCGCCCATGGTCTCACGCTGCTCACTCCGGACCCGCTCATCTCGCGCTACCCCGTCCGCACCGCGTGGTAACCCGGCGCCCGGACGCAGCGCCAAGACGATCGCCTGCCTCACCCGGTCGTTCAGGAGCATTCGATTGGGCAAACCAGTCAGAAAATCGTGTTGGGCCGAATGGGTCATCTGCCGCACCATCGCCCGGGCCGCGCAAAGGCGCCGGAGGCAGGGGATGGCACGAGACGAAAGGGCCACATACAGACCCAGGTTGAGCGCAAGATACGCTGCCGCAACTTCCAGCGCGGCCGATGCCGGAAGCACGCCGAACGCCCAGGCAACCGCCACCAGCGCCGCAGCCAAAGCATAGCTGAGCGCGGCGAGGCCGAAGCGACGCAGACGCAGAGCCTGCTTCGCATCGAGCGAGGGCGGGATCAGAACAGCGGCAAGATTCATATTCTGGAAATGTCCCGCGCGTATGATCGAAGTGGACGCGAGTGAAGACAGAATATGGTAGCCCGCTTGTGACCCGTCGCGCTCGCGCTTTGCGTAAGCCCCGATGCAACTGAGGAAAGTCCCTCGTCCGAACTACTTCTGCAGCATGGGGCATACTTTCGATGGTCCCCGCCGGCGCCGCCTGATTCATTTCGAATAGCAGGGCGAACC
>ERZ1292630.1957-Hain-H41-02um-R3-1957-length-19581-cov-7_pt1 | contig 19581 bp, 7 predicted proteins | sample MGYA00564408_ERZ1292630 | MGnify/ENA primary metagenome ERZ1292630 (study PRJEB36523, sample SAMEA6512641) | groundwater metagenome | collected 2019-01-08 | study: AquaDiva: Metagenomics assemblies of 32 groundwater samples
CAATCTGACCTGTATCCCCCCCCCCCCCTATCGCTCACACGTTTGCGGCATTGAGGGTTCCCTGCGCTTGGCAATGGGTGGACCGGCTTCCCCCCTTGAGGGCCACCGCTCTCCGCTCTTTAGGGCGACATTGCAATGGACGACGACTTGTTCGGTCCGTCGAAGCCATCGGCCGCGGCTGGGGGCGCAGCGTTCGCCGACCCCTTCGCCGATGACGACGACCTCCTCGGCGGCCCGTCCAAAGGCCCCGCGCTGGACGATGACTGGCTCCTTGGCGGCACCGCGGGCAGTAGCGCCCCGGCGTCCGATGCCGCGAAGAATTCCAGCGCTGGAGCAACAGGCAGCAGTGGGACAGCCAACAGCGCGGCCCGCACGGCGTCCGCCGCACCGCCGCTGTCGCCAGTGCGTGCTTTCAACATCAGCCCCTTGCGCGAAACGTCTCCCGCACTGGCGCCTTTCTTAACGAACCGCACATACTTTCTTCGGTTCGTTACCGTTTGTGCGTCCGATGGGACCAGGTTGCGGAAAGTGCTTGCGCTCACGGATGAGAAGCTCTACATCATGCTGCGCGACACCCTTGCCGTCGAACGACAGTTGCTCCTTACCAACGTCATCGGCGTCATCACCCAGTCCATCGCCGTGACCAAGCGACTCAGCAAGGAGCACGAGTTGCACGCCATCGTCCAAATCGGGGGCGACGCCGATATCCTGCTGTCGTTCCACAAAGACGATGAAAACTACGCCAGTCAGACACAAGGAGAATTCACATCGGTACTTTCAAACTTGCTCGCGGCGTACGACGTCGTGCTGCCCGTGGCGATGCTGCCCCCCACCGAGAAGCTGACCGATCTCTTCCACGAGAAGCCGAGTTCGCTGGATGAGCGGCTGCGCCGGCAGCTGTGCGAGGCTTTGGCTTACCGCTCCGAGCTGCAGCGGGATCACTCCGAGCTGACGAGGCGCGACAGCCAGCTCGACGTGTCCATGACGTCGCTAAAATCTTCCACCACCGGAAAAGCCGCCGCGGATATTCTAGGCGAAATTCAAGAACTGAGGGACGTGATCGCGAAGCTGGGGCAGCAACGCGATGCCGCCGCCGCAGCGCGAGCGCAGACCAACGCCCAAATCGAAACGCTGTCGAAGGACCTGACAAAAGAACAAGCGTCCCGCGATCGGCAGATTCAGGCGTTGAAAGAGGAAACGAGCAAGAAGCATCTGTTTGACCAAGTGCGTGACTTCGAATTGCAAAAAGCAAACCACAAGCGGGACATGGACAAGATCGCGTTGATCACATCGTTCTACGACCGTCGCGCTAAAGAACGGGGGACAGGAACTTTCGGTCCCGCGCAGCTGCCGCTCAGGATCGACGACCTCGAGGAGCTCCTCGCGGCGGTGAAGGCAAAAATATCGGAGCGTTCCGACGAGCATTCGCGCCGCGTGAAGATCCTCGCCGAGAACCGTCGACGCGCAGCCACCGCGAAGGACCTGCTAGCCCAGCTGCCGAACGAGATCGCCCTGCTGGGGGCGCTGAAACCGTCCGAAGCGCTGCCTTCCTCCGTGGCGGACACCAACCTACCCGACACCACGCCCATGACGTTTACGGCGGGAGGCGAAGCCGGCGGCACGCCGAAACCTGCAGCCGTCTCAGCCGCCCCACCTGTCGACCCAACGCGACCCGTTTCACCTGACATACCGCTTCCCCCCAAGCCGACGGCCGCCGCTCGCCCGGTGGACATCGACGACGACCTGCCGCTGCCCAAACCGGCGGCGGCAGCCACTGGTGGGGCGAAACCTATTTCTGTCGACGATGACATTTGAGAGTCGCCGACCCCCCGCAGGTAGGTAGGTGCGTGTGTGTGTGCGCAGTTTCTGTATCGCCATTCCTATCGAGAACTTCGTTTCTTCGCAAGTCAATGCGCGCGGTGGCATGAACGGTGTGAGCGGTCGAACTTGCACGAGAGCAGCGCTCGAACTTGCACCCCCCGCGCACTCGCACCGACTTGTGAACGCGCAGCTAATTTCCTCCTTTTTTCTGCGGCATCGCTCGAACTTCTGACCCTCTCACCGTCGGCATGCGCTTCACGTTGCTAACGGTTCTCGCCCTCGTCGCAGTGCTCACCTCCACGGTGTCGGCGGCGCGCCCGAAGTGGCACGAACTGGACGGCTACACGTTTGACCGCTACGTGAGCGACTTCAAGAAGCCCTACGCGCCTCATTCCAAGGAGTACGCGCAGCGCAAGGAGCTGTTCGACGCCAAGCTGGCGCAGGTCCGCGCGCACAACGCCGACGCGTCGAAGCCGTGGCGCGCCGGCGTCAACCACATGTCTGACTACACGCGCGAGGAGCTGACGCACATGAACGGTGGCCGCCTGCGCGAGAATTGGAACGTGCGGAAGCAGTTGCGCAGCAAGCCCTACGTGAAGAAGCATCAAGTTGCCGTCAACAGCATCCCACTGCCTCGCCAGGTGGACTACCGCCTGTCCATCCCCTCGATTCTCTCCGCCATCAAGGACCAGGGCATGTGCGGCTCCTGCTGGGCCCACGGCAGCACGGAGACCGTGGAGTCGTACGCCGCGATGGCCACCGGCGATCTCTTCGCGCTCTCCCAGCAGCAGGTGACCGCGTGCGCACCGAACCCGAACGACTGCGGCGGCACGGGCGGCTGTGGCGGCTCCATCATTGAGCTGGCCTGGGATTACCTCATTCAGGCTGGCGGTATCGCCCAGGAGTGGACTTACCCGTACACGGCCTACGCTGGCACCACCGGCACGTGCGCACCCTCGATCACCCCCGTCGTGTCACTCACCGGGTACACGGCCGTGACCTCCAACCAGCAGCACGACGTCGTGGACGCGCTGGCCCGCGCGGGTCCCCTAGCCATCAACGTCGACGCCAGCAACTGGGGCATGTACGAGTCGGGCGTGTTCACCGGATGCGACTACTCCAAGAACATCACCATCGACCACGTGGTGCAACTCGTCGGGTACGGCACCGATTCCGACTCTGGCCTGGACTACTGGATCGTGCGCAACTCGTGGTCCCCTGCGTGGGGAGAGCACGGCTTCATCCGCCTGCTGAAGACGTCGCAGCCCGAATGCGGCTGGGACGTGCAGCCCCAACAGGGCACGGGCTGCAACGGCGGGCCGGCGCAGCTGTGGACGTGCGGCATGTGCGGCATCCTGTTCGACACGCTGTACCCCACCATTAAGGTGTAGGGGGAGGGGCAGTCGCATGGAAAAAAAATGACCCGATTTTTTTGGGTCATGGGCGCGCGTGATACAACTAAAGGCCTTCGTTCCGAAAACGTTCCGCTCCGCTCCCGCGCGTGTCACCTACCTCTCTCCCACGACTTCATTTCCAGGGTGTGAAACCTCCCATTGCCGAAAGGTGCCTGCAAGGGCGGGCGGACGGGGCGTTGATGACTTTCTCAATCACACTTTGTGTTGTCTGCAGGGGGGACAGGGAGGAACGAGGGCTCAAAGGAATATGACGTCGCCATCGTTCGCGACGTTCTTCGACGCGGTGGTACTGCCTGCTTGGGAACGCCACACTGTCTCTCGCGGAGCATCGCTTGAGGCAGCAGCCGTCGGCGAGACGCTGGCAGCCATCGCGGTGTTTCTGACGGAGGCGACCACGAGGCGTCCTGACTCAGCGGTGCCCGAATCGGCCTACGGCGAGGCGCTGGAACGGGACATCGCTGCCCTCTTTGAACCCCCCGGACGAGACGCACTGACGCCGAAGGCCCGAGGGGTCGCATGCAGCGTTTGCCGTCCCCGGCCGACCTGCCCCCTCGCCGCCACGGGTTCGGCGGCGACCGTGGCGCAAGCCGCCACTCTGCTTTGCCACTTGCGCGGCGAACTCGAGGAAGGGGCTACGGCGGCCGTTGCCGCCCGCATCATCGATCGCTTTGACGCCGACACCACGCGGGCCTCCACCGAAGCCAGCAAAGGTTTAGCATCCGCGGCTATCGTGCATTTTCTACTCGCGCCGGAAAGAGACTCCACGTGGGAGCGGCACATCTGCCTCATCGCCGCGGAACTGCGCGCGAGATTTCCGCAAGACGACGATGAGGTGTCAGGATCCGTATCGACCCCCGTCGTCGGGGACAAGCGACCCCGTGACGCCGATGATTCGTCCATGCCGCCGGCGCCCTTCGATCCCGAACACCCGCAGCGCGTATCGGGGTCGACGAGTCTGAAGATCGTTCAACGCATGCGTCGTGCGGCAGCCGCGGCGTCCGTGTCCACCTCGCCAATGGCGCTATTCTACGCCGACACCAAGTACGACGGGGAGCGGCTTTTGGTGCACAAGTACGCCACGGCTGGCAGGACGTTCGCCTTCCACAGCCGCAACATGTTGCGCGTCCCTGATCGCAAACTGTCGGGCGTGGCAGAGCTGCTGCGGGCAAGCATCGTGGCGGACAGCTTTGTGATCGACGCTGAAATTCTCTCGCCTTACACCCATGGCACGCTCAACGCTGTGTCGAAGGCGGACGTGGCCACGAAGGGGCCTCACATTTACTGCTTCGACTTGTTGTTTGTCAACGGCCGGTGTCTGCGCAGCACGCCGATGCACCAACGGCGGATGGAGCTGCAGCGGATATTATCCAAGCGGATGGTCGTCACCGCCACGACGCCACCGACGGCCGTGCATGGAGTCGTGGAGATGGCCGAGCACGTGGCCTTTGGGGCTGGTGGCGAGCGCGAGGCCAGCGACGAAGTCATTGCGGCACGGCTACTGCGACACGTGCAAACCACGCTCAAGCGCGGCCTAGAGGGCATCGTCGTGAAGCCTGCGGCCGCGCACTACCGCTTCGGGGGCACGGACTGGGTGAAGGTCAAGGCAGGGTACCTGCTCGACGAGGACGACCACGGCGGCCCCCGCGGTGTCGTCCCTCCCACCGGAGGTGCTGGCGCAGCCACGCGGCCGCTCCTTGGCGCTGCCGTGACGGCGTCTCGAGCCGCTTCTCCACCGCCGTTGACGACCGGCGGCCCCCGAGTGACGGTGCCCTTGCGGGACACGCTCGACGTCATCGTGGTGGCCGAGGCCGAGGGTTGCCCAGAGGAGCTGCACCGGGTGGGGCCGCCTTCCCCAACGTGCCGCTGGTACCTCTGCGCCGTATTTCACGCTGCCAAGGGAACATTTTGCACGGTTGGCTTTGCGGCATGCGACCCCACCGAAGGCGCATTGGCGCAGGCCCATCTCGATTCGCTGTTTCGCGATGAAGCGCGATCTCAGCCTCACCATCAGAGCACGGCGCTCCATTACTGCGCCGTTCGACCTTCCCTTCGACTGCGTCGCAGCGTCCGGTCGCTGGTCGAATGCGTTGTGGTCGAGGTGCGGGCGCCGTGCCTCACGGAGGCCCCACAGCACACCTGCGACCAAGTGGCCGTCACATGCGGCCCCACCGCCGCCGTGGGTGGCGTCACGCGATGGCCGCGAATACTGCGCGTCCGAGAGGACAAACTTTGGCGGCACTGCAGCACGACGGCGGAGATCGCCGCTCTCTTCGCCGAAGGTTTGTCTCGCCCGTGTGATGGGCCTGGGGTCCCACGTGGGTGGGGGGACGTCGATCGCTCCGCATGTCCAGCGACTACGACACGGTCGAATGAGCCAGAGCCGCCATCCTCCGTCGTTAGCCGCACATTAGCGTCGTGCAACGCGCCCACCCACGACGAGGGGTCCTGGAGGGGACCTGTCTCCGTGACAGAGGCCGGGCCAGACGAGTGTGGCGCGCGCAGCGTCGCGTCTCTGATGAGTGGGGCCTGCCTAACTGCCTCCTCCGTTGTTTGCTTGGCGGTGTTGTGCGCACCTGGCAAGCCGTTCAGCTCCAGGGGGTCAATGGGCGAGGCGACGAGGCAGTTCGGCAACGAGTTGCAGGTGGCTTGCGACCGATGCTTTCTCGGGTCGTCGCCTGCCGCCGTCGCAGGGAGCATCTGTGCGGTCATCCTCCCAGCGGGGGGGCCGCCGTCCCGCGCGCGGTTCCTCGCCGTTGCGACAGGCGTGGCAGCGGCCGACCTTCGAGCCACGGTGCACAGAGGGGGCACGGCGATGGCGATCGACCGCGATGCCGTGCGCACGGCGGTCGTCAAACTGCACGCCCTGATGAATCGTTTGTCGACCCAACGATCATCCAACAGCAGTGTGGCGCCGGCATGGGAGTTGCACCTTGACGTGTGGCTGCGCGACCTCACGTCCGAGCTGGAGCGTCGCCAGACGTTGGCCGACATTGCGGCCGAGTGGCGCGCGGGTGGTAAGGGCACCGCGGCTGCAGCGCATACCGCTGCTTCCCCATCGGCCATTTCCTATCCGGTTGGGAAGGTGATCCTCTACCCCCGCTGGTAAGGCGGACGCAACCCGCCCCACAGGGCAGCAACCCAATGTGTCGCCGGCTCTGTAGATACGATGCGTTTGCCACAAACACCGCTGCTGAAGTTCCCTCTTCCCTCCTGTCAGGGCTCCTTTGTCATTGTGCGCCGCGCATGTCGCTTCGGCAACTCGCGGACCTCGACGATCGCACGCGCCGCGGCGGCCGTGGACTCAAATTCGACGCAACATCGGCGACCGTCGAGGTGCAGCGCCTCGCCTCGCAAGCGCCCACGCGTCGCCGCCGTGGGGACAACGCAGGCATAGGCACGTCTGCAGGTGGTCGACGCCAGAGTGGTGCCAGCGACTCGAGCTCCGATGACGATGCCGAGGGAGACACCGTGACCGCTGGCGAAGAAGCGGGCAGCGCCGATGGCTCCATGCGGCGTGGCGCCGCAAGCGGATCTGGCAGCACTCTGCGCCGCCGTCGTTCGTCGTTGTTTCAGGCGCAGCAGCGCTTCGCGCTCGACCAAGAGCGCACGGCCGCGACGCAAAACCCCTCCTTGCTCTTCGCACGGCCGGGCGACATCGCCGAGGCGCTCGATCAAGTCCCTCCCTCGCGAGCCGCCGCGGACTACCTGAGCTATGATGCGCTCTTCTGCGCGGGGTCGGGCGCAGGGGACAGGGCAACGAATGCAGGGAACGGGGATCCCGCAAGCAGGGCCCGCGCCTCGCTCATCGCCGCGCAAAATGTCGCAGGTGGACCTTCGTCGAAGACGTCGTCCAAAGTCAAGTCCACGCTGATGCGAGCGCTGAAGACGAGCAGCATCGCGCCCAACCAACACGCGGCGCTCCATCGACACGTGGTGCTCGCGCCGACCGCTGCCCTCGTGCCGCTCCCGGCCGCACTCACCAGGCCCGCCACGACAACGTTCCTACCGAACCGCCCGCCGTGGACGGCCACCTGCGAGCCCGTGGCGTACAAGCGACCGAAAGACGAGGCGGAGGCGTTCCGCCAACTCCGGTCGCCGCCGCCCTTGGAGCACGCCTCGCTCAGCGCCTTCGGCGAGGAAGGGCTGCTCGTCGTGTTCGGGGGGCTCAAACCCGCGGTGTCCGCCGTCAAACGTCTCTTGACGAGCGGCGGTACCGCAGGCGGGGAAGGCGACGTATCGACTTCGCCCTCCGCGGCTCCATCAACGTCGACACAGGCCGCCGCATCCGCATCAAACGACGTGTGGATTTACAGCCACATCGACGCCACGTGGCGGCTGGTCCCCGGTACGACGGTGTCCACGCCCACCGCAGCGGGCACGGGGGCAGCACCGGGGGGCGGAGGGGCATCGGGTGGTGGCGGCGGTCTACTGGTCCTGGCATCGTCCGGCGACAAAGCCGCGACCGTGTCTCCGCCGACGGGTGGCTCAGCGCGCCATTTGGCCGCTTCTTGCCCGGCTCCCCGTGCCGGCCACTGCGCGGTGGCCGTGGGCGACATTCCGGCGTCCGGGGCGCTGGCGGCCGAGCGAGAGGTGGCCCATTGGAAGGGCCTAGCAACGATGAAGGCATCAGAGGACGCCGCCGCTGTGGCGCTCGAAGACGTGGGGGGCCGCGATCGCAGCATCGATGGCCGCTGCCCGAGGTTGATCGTCTTCGGCGGAGCCTCTGTCGTCACGGGCCGCTGCTACAACGACGTGTGGGAGTTCGATGTGCGCAAGGGCTGCTGGTCAGTGCTCCACGACGGCACGATGGCAACTCAAAAGCGATCGGCGACGACTCACAGCCAATCGGGTGTGGTCGCGGTACCTCCGACGCCCCGGTGGAAGGCGTCCTCGGCGGTATTGGACGATCGTCTATTCGTCTTCGGCGGCGAAGGCAGTGATTTTGAAGTTTTCGGGGATCTTCACGTCTTCGACCTGACGCACCGCTACTGGCGGGCCATCCGTCGAACCGAGCCGACACCGTCGCCGCGCTACATGCAAGCATGCTGCACCGTCGGCGATAAAATGATCGTCTGCGGCGGCATCGGACCAGCCGGCCACGGCGTCCCGATCCTCGACACCACGTGGTGCCTGGAGATGCGGACACTGCTATGGCGGCCAATCGCACCTTCCGGCCACGCGGCTGACCCCACGCCGACATCACCGACCGCCTACGGAATGGAGACACAGCCCTTAGCGGATGCGTCGAGCCATGCACCTCCGCTCGTTGGCCCCTGGGCGGTGAAGGCCACGCCGTTCTCTCTCACGTGCCACCAGTCCCTCTCCACGTGGCTCTTGCACCTGAAGAAAGGTGCAACGACCGCGGCATCGGAAAAAGGCGGGAGCCACCTAGACACCGCGGCTCCTCAAGGGAGCAGCTCCCCTCCCACGTCGCTGCTCCCTAACCTGGAGGCTCCTCGCCCCGGGGAGGGCAGCCCGCCGTTCGCCAGCCCCGGGCAGGCGTCCCTCGTGCATCAGCGGACATCGTCATCGAATTTTGAGATGTCGCCAGCTGCGTCTCCGCGCCGCGATCCCAGCCTCACTCCTTCGGCGTCCGAAGACATTTCCAGCAGGCCGCGCGCGATGACCAACGACCTAGTCTCGATGGAGGGGCACGTCCTCATGCCCTTCGACGACATGATTGTGCTGCACGGTGGCGCCGTCGGTCCCCATCGGCTCCCCAATCAGCACGTGTTCGTCCTTGACCTGATCCGCGAGCAGTGGTATGCCGCGCAAATGGCGCCGTCGCCCCTCATCGCCGCGGCCGTGGAGCGACGCGAATCGCTGACGACGGCGTCTCAATTTCCATGCTCCCGTGCGTACCACGCCGCCTGTGCGGTGGTCGCGTACCATCCGACCGTGTCCATCGAGCCCTCCGTCATGTCCGTCGACGCGCTGCAGCGCAATGGCTTGCACCTCACGGATGCGAAGGCGATGCGGCGGTACATTCAGGCGCTGGAGTCGCTTGTGGCTCAACAACACAACGTGGTGGGGGTGCTGTCGTTGCACCACGGCCGTCCCGTCGTAGGTCAAACCATCACCTGCGCGTTCATCGGCGGAGTTGCCGTCAGTCAGCAGGGTGGATCAAGCGGCGCCAATGGGGCGTTGCGCACGGCCGGGGCAGGCGGCCGCCGGCTGGGCGACGCATGGGTCCTGAAACTTGAATGCACAGCCCTCGCAGAGACACCAGCCGCCGAACACCAAGGCACCACAACCTCCGATTTGCCCTGACAGTTACATTTTCGACCGCGCTGTACCAACTGTAGAACGAGGGGCTGTAACGAAGGTGAGACGGGACAGCGAGGGCCTTGACAGAGAGAAACGTTCGTCTCGCTCTCCCAACAACACTCCACACGAGGGGCCATTCTTCGAACATTTTGGCTGGACACAGGACGAGACGTCACGATGTTCACCCAGGGATTCACAAACTCCCCCGTGACTTTTTTTTCGAATGGCGAGCAGAGCGGAACGAAAGGTGAGAGTCCACGCGGATCACATCGACGGAGTGCCGCCCACGAACGCGGCCGGCCCGCCGCTGAGCGGCGCGCGAAGCGAGGTCGTGGCGGCCTTAATTCCGTCGATCGAGATTCGCGGCAGCTTCCAGAACGCCCCGCACCCCGTCGCGGCCGTCGCCGATGACTTCATCCGTTCGTCCGAACTCAACTTCGGCATGTCGAACACGTCGCCCGCGATGGCGAACATGCTGCGCCGCATCATCTGCACGGAGGTGCCAACCATGGCCATCGACCGCGTGATCATCCACCGGAACGACGGCGTGGTTCTCGACGAGATGCTTGCCCACCGCCTCGGGCTGTGCCCTATCGCGGTCGACCATCCCGAAAGGTTCGAGTTTGTTACATCCGCGGACGACATCCCGGCGCCCAACCAGCCAGACGGAAAGTACGCGATCAAGTTCACCCTCGACGTCGAGTTGCCCATGCACTCGTCGGACCCCACCGCACCGAGCACGATCTCCGTCCTTAGCGACCACCTGCGGTGGGTCCCCCTTCCCGGTCAGGATCCAGCCGCCGGGTACCGGCCAGTCCAGAGCGGCATCTTGCTTGCCAAGCTTGGCCGTGGCCAGGGAATCAAGCTCGAATGCTACGCGGTGAAGGGGATCGGGCTGCTGCACAACAAATGGTCACCCGTTTCAGCTTGTTTTTACGACATGAAGACGTCCGTCACGCTATCGAAAAAAATTACCGGGGACGATGCGGTGGCGCTGAAGAAGATATGCCCGTTGAAGGTGTTCGGATTGGAAACCATCAATGACGAGACCGTCGCCGTCGTCGTGAACCCCACCGCGTGCACCCTCTGCCGGGAGTGCCTGCGCCAGCCGCAGAAGTACGAGGACAGCGTCGTCATCACGAAGGACACCACCTCCGTAATCTTCACCGTGGAGTCGCTGGGGCACTACCGCGACCCTTTCCAAATCGTGCGGGCTGCATTGAAACTGTTCGCCGAGCGTTGCCGATCGCTCGCGAAGGACGTTGACCGGACGTCGTTGAAGGAGGTCAAGTCCGCGGCGGGCGATGGCCGACGGCGAAAGGCGGCCGACGCTCCTCCGCCGAATGACGATGAGGCCGTGGACGACGACTAGATTCGACGCCGACTAGCTGCGCCGCCGCACCCTAAGGCCTCTTCCCTCGCGTTGCCGCGGGTTTCCCCACGAGTTAACACTATCGGAGACCATTTCCCTTTTCCCCTGACCGCAAGGCACACATACACATTTGGCATGCGTGAGGGACAAAGTTATGCTTCCACTTGTTTCCCGCAACAGTCGGTTCGCTGCCACTATTTGTCCCGCCGCCCCCGAAAAAGCGTCGCCGATGAGGGGGGACGTTCGCCATCGGCAAGAAGCGGATGAAGGGCGCCTCGATGAACCGTTGTCTGCGACGACCATCGAAGACGGCGAACCCAATTCCGCCGGAAGCTCCGCCGAACCATCAAACCGCTCTCGCCGCGGAGGGAGCATCATTGACTCGTGGCGACAACGCGTCGCCAACAGTTTGGGACGGGCGCAGCCGCCCGCGGGACACTCAGCCGTGGATGACCAAATGCCGATGAGTGAAAGCAGGCGCGTGACTTTCGAGAACGACGCGGCGCAGGCAGCGACGTTAGCTGCCCCGGAAACCTTGAGTCCCGACGCGTTGTTCCTGGACGGCGGAGGCTTGGACGAGAACGACGACGATACCGAACTGGGTGGCAACTACGACGCCGACGACGCCGTGTTTCTCCCGGTCAGTGGGGTGCTTGTTTCCAACGCGACGCACCGACAAAAACAGCTGTCGTCGTACCTTTCCGCGTACAAGCAGCCGCACAAGTTTACCGACGCCGAAGTCGCGAAAATGAAGGCGTTTGAGAGCGTGGAGTATTGGCCGAGCGTCGACGAGGCGTACCGCAACTATCTCAAGGAGCGACGAGGAGAGCCCCGCTTTCTCAAATGGGCTATCTACTGCTCCGTTGGCGTCGTCGTGGGCACCTGGGCCGTGCTGGTGTTTCACGCGATCGAAGCGCTGGGAAAAATCAAAACCGAGTTCGTCGACTTCGCCATCGAGCGAGGTGGCATTTGGGCAGGCTACGCTGGCTTCTTGACGTGGAGCTGCGTCATGGCGGCCATCTCGACGCTGTGCTGCGTGGTTCTACCTGCCGCCGCAGGTTCCGGTGTCCCCGACGTCATGTCGTTTCTCAACGGGGTCATGACGAGCGGCGCGTTCCGCGTCCAGATCCTCCTGATGAAGTCGCTGAGCTGCATCTGCGGCGTCAACAGCGGTTTGCCGGTCGGTGCGGAGGGCCCCATGATCCACATCGGCGCCATCATCGGGGGCGGCATCTCATCGGGACGCTCGCGCAGCCTCAAATGTGGCCGCCAGTTCACACGCATTTTCCGCACCTTTCAAAATCGCCGAGATCAGCGCGACTTCATCGCGGCGGGTAGCGCCGCGGGCGTCGCGAGTGTCTTTTCTTCGCCGCTCGGCGGCCTTCTTTTCGTTCTCGAGGAGGTCGCCTCCTTCTTTCCCCAGAAGCTAGCCTGGATGGTCTTCACGTGTTGCCTCTGCTGCTACGTCACGCAGCTCGCGCTGAATAGCTATGTCGATGGCTTCATGCCGCGCGAACGCGACAACTACTGGGTGTTGGACCCGGTCGTCGCCGTGCTCTTCAACGTAAACGTCACCTCGCAGCAGTACCTCTCGTTGTACTTGCTCTCCTTCATCCCGACGGTGGTCGTGGCGTTCGTCATGGCGCTCGTGGCGACACTGTTCATCAAAGTGCATCTGTGGTACGCGGCGAGGGTGCGGGCGCGCTTCGTCGGCCAACACATCATCCGCAAGGTTCTTGAGCCTGTTGTGTACGTGGCCTTCTTTGCGACCGTGTGGTACTGGTTGCCCTTTGCGTTTGCATGCAAACCGATCCCTGCCGACTTTCGCGGCCCGAACGCCGATGCCCTTCTCAAGTCGCTGGACTTCATGACCGCCACCTGCCACGAAGGGGCGGGATTCTACAATCCCCTAGCGACGCTCACGATGACCAACGCGGACAACGCGATCAAGCTACTCATGGTGCGAAAACACGCCGACTTGTTCCCTCCTGTTGCGCTGTTTGTGTACTGGGTCATTTATACCTTTGGCGCGGCGTGCACGGCGGGCACGAACATCGCCTCCGGCGTCGTGATTCCAACATTCATCATTGGCTGCACCGGTGGCCGATTTCTGACGTCGTTGCTGCCCGAGTCGTGGGAGTGGGCAGACGCCGGCTTGATGGCCATGATCGGCGCCGCTTCGTTTTTCAGCGGCCTCAGCCGGCTGACCTTCTCCTTGGTGGTCATCATCTCTGAGGTGTGCAACGACCAAACACACATCTTGCTGGTCATGGCGGGCATCGCTGTGGCCAAGTTGGTGTCCGATCGCCTCTCTCACTCCTTGTACCACGAGCAAATTTCGCGAAGAGGCATTCCCTTTCTGGATTCCGATACGCGCATCCACAAGCTGGACACCTTTTCGGCGCGCAACATCATGACGCGGCCGGCGGTGACGCTCTCCCGCCTCGTGTCGGTGGCCGACCTCTGGGACCTCATCAAGTTGTACCCGCACGCGTCCTTTCCGCTTGTCGCCGATGCCCGAGGCATCTTTGGTGGTGGGGCAACCCCGTCGACGCCGGACATGACCTACTGCGGCCTCGTGCGTCGGGATACCCTGTGCCTGATTCTGTGGCACTTGTTTATTTGTGAAACCGACAACATCACGGACGAGCCCACGTTGCCGACGATGAGCGACCTGCAAGAGCTGCAGGACATGCTCTTCTGGGACCGCTCACCACCGCTGCCCGTGGAAACATGCGCCTACAAGCAGCGCGTCATGGATTTGCTGCCTTTCAGCGACCGCGGCGCGACCTGTGTCTCCGAGGACATGTGCATTTCGCGCACCTACGGCCTTTTTCGGTCGCTCGGCCTCCGCCGCATCGTCGTCATCGACGGCAAGCACCAGGTCACCGGCATTCTGACGCGGCGGAACCTTGTTGGACACTTCTTGATGGAGCGGTGCCGCTCGGCCGTGGCGGGAATGCGGCCGCTCTCTCCTCTTGCGGCTCCTCTCCTTCCGCCGACGGCGTCCCCACCTTCATGACGGACACCACGACACAACACCCACGTTCCGAACGTTGCAATTCACCGAACAGGGTTCTTTTCTTTGTGGTGAGTATTAGTGATCCAGGAACTTATTTGAACGATTCGAGTTTTCCTACCTCGTCCTTAGCAAAGTATCGTGGCCCCGTTCGACAGCATTTTCTGTTAAAACTCACCTCAAAAGTCTATATCGTGGTTCACCTTCACCGACCGCGTGATGTTGAAAAGTAATCACGGGTCATCAAACGTGCCTGTTGCGGTTCCCGTGAACACCCCATGATGTGTGCAGATCTCTTTTTTTTCCCCCTCACCCCTCTCTCTCCTCGGCATGGCGTCTAAATCCGCGACCACCACCTCGGACGCCTCGACCCGCTGTTTGGTCTACTGCCGCCTTCGCCCCAACAAACCGAACGAGTTCACCGAGAAGGGCGTATTTCCGCTGTTGCACCTCACACCACGCAGCGTCGGCGTCAAGGATGAAAAGACCTATGACTTTGACGGCACCTTCGGCGGGCAATCGACACAGGAGGAGCTCTTCCAGGCCATCGCGAAGCCCAGCGTCGATCATGCCCTCAACGGATTCCGCGCGGCGATCATGTGCTATGGCCAGACAGGCACTGGCAAGTCGTTCACCATGTGCAACGTCAAGACGGGACAGGAAGGCCTCGTTCCCCGCAGCGCCAACTACCTGTTCAACAGCATCGCCGCGGACCCAACAAGGAGCTATCAAGTCGAAGGTCAGTTTATTCAGATTTACCGCGACCACCTGGGCGACCTCATGGGGGCGGAAACCGGTCTCGAGCAAGTGGGCATCTTCTTCGACAAGGAGCAGGGCGTGACGCTCCCGGGCTGCAGCTCCCACGTGTTGCGCACGTCGGAGGAGTTCATATCGCTCTTCAACACTGGCTATGCTCGTCGGGTGACAACCGCCACCGCGATGAACCCCGAGAGCAGCCGCGGCCACGCAGCCTTGGTCGTGTGGGTATCCTCCAAACGCCTGGACGACCCGTCCAGCGCAGAGCGCGTTGGGAAAATTACCTTCATCGACTTGGCTGGGTACGAGCGATTTAGCAAAACAGGCATTTCGAACAACAACGCGATCATGAAGGACGAAGCCAAGTGCATCAACGCGTCGCTCTTGTCGCTCGGCCACGTCGTCACGTCCCTGTCCAACGGGGACAAGCACGTCCCGTGGCGCAACGCCAAGCTCACCCGGCTGTTGCAGGATTCGATCGGCGGCCGCAGTCGCACCACCATCGTCCTCACCGTCGGCCCGTCGAGTGACCACTTGTTCGAAACCACCAACACTCTGCAGTTCGGCATGCGTGCGATGGCGGTGAAAGTCACCGCCAAGGCCACGGAGATAGTGGACTTTGAGAAACTCTCCGCGCGGCTCCAAGCGCAGCTTGCGGCTAAGGACGAACGAATCAGCGCGTTGGAGCTGCAGCTGGCGTCACACGCCGTCGTTCACGAGGACCTGCAGTCTCGCCACACTCGAGACCTCGACCAGCTCAAGACGCGGCACGAGGAGGAGCTCGAGGAGCTGCGCCGCGCAGGCGCGACCGCCGAGCGGATCATCTCCATGACGCATCAACAAGAGGTGGAGACCGAGAACATCATCAGCCAGCAGCGGGAGGAGCTCGAGTACCACGCCGAGGCGCAGCAGCGCGATTGCGTGGAGGCGGCGGTGGAGGACGGCGATCTGGAGCGCACCGCGGCCCTCCGTCAGGCGCGGGTGGAAGTAGAGTCCCTGCGCGAGCAGCTGAAGTGGTACGCCGCGCGGCACCCCGATGAGAAGCCACCCACGCCCGAGGCTCCGCCGTACGATCCCATCGGCGAGGACGACGCGTTGCACCTCATGCCGAGGTCGTTGGAAGAGGCCGTGGCACAAATTTCCGGTCTGAAGGCGATCCGCGCGGAACTCGAGCGTCAGGTCATGAATGCCGCAAGGGTTATGGGGGGTGGGAGCGCTGAAGGGGCCGAAGTTGACGCGATGGCGCACATGAAACAGGCTGAGATCGACGCTCAGCAACAAACGATCGCGACACTGCAGGCACAAGTGAGCACACTGCAGAGCCAGTTGGCCGCCGCGAGCCCGGTGGGGGGACATGCGTCCGAATCCGGCGCCCCTCCGAACGTGTCCTTCGACGGCGCCCCTCCTGTGACGGCTCGCACCCGCGCGCGGAGGGGCACTTCGGTGGGCGAAAGTATCGAACGCATCTCGCTGCAAAATGACTTACTGCGGCAGCAGTTGGAGGCCACGTCGGAGTCGAACCGCATGCTAGCGTCGCAGGTGGCCGAGCTGCGGGAGCAGCTTGTGACGGAGCGCCGGGAGGCCGCGGCGATACACCAACAGCTCACGCAAGCGGCGGCCGAACACGCGGCGAAGAGCAGCTCCTCGGCCGGCGAAGACGTTGCGGCAACGAGTGCAGAAGTGGCGGACCTGAAGACGAAAATCGAGTTACTCTTGGCGGAAAAGAACCGCATCTCAGAAGAGCTGAACGTGACCCGCGCGCAGCTCCGCACCCGGACGCTGATCGGCGAGCAACATCAGGAAACCCTCGAAACGACGATCGCCGAGGCGGAAACGACGCAACGTGGCCTCCGGGCTGAGGTGGCCAAGGCTCAGGCCGACGCCGCAAAGCTACGCGTAATGTTGGACGACGAGAAGATGAAAGGACTGGAGGCACAAGCGGAACTGGACATCGTGCGCGGCGAGAACACCGCGTACATCGCGAAAATATCCGAGCTCGCATCGTTGCAGACGGTCGTGAAGGACCTGAAATCGCAGCTGGAGGTGTCCCAACGGAGTCACGCCGCGGCACTCGACGGCTGCGCTCGCGCCCACGACCAACAGATCGCTAAAGTGACGTCGGAGAGAAGGACCGATCAGGAGGCAGCGGCGCGGCAGTTGCAGCAGACGCGCCAAGATGCGGAGGCCGACATGCAAACGGCCTCGAAGACAGTCGCCGAGCTCAAGCAGGCCAACGAAGCCTTGGCGACCAACCACCGGACGCAAGTGGACGAACTCAGGCAACGCGTCGATCAGAGCCGCGCCGAGCTGCTCGTCGCGCAGGAGGCGCTGGCCGTGGCCCAGTCGACCATTGACTCGACGGCCATGAGGTCGCTCGAAGCGTCGGAGTCCGCCGCCTACGAAAAAACGTCAGCCCAGGTCGCCATCAAGGCGATACAGGACCAGAGCGCGACGACCATCCGTGGCCTGCAAATTGCACAGCGCCAAGAGCTTGACGCCATGGAGTCCAAGTTATCCCGGCTGCAGGGCGAAAGCCGGGACGCCGCTGCGAGCACGGCCACCAAGCTGCAGGTGCTGGAAAGCCAACTTCGTGAGTCGACGCAGCGGGCGCACGACTTGACTCGCCAGCTACAACAAAGTAACGAAGCAAAGGATGCCGCGGCCGAGCGCCTCGCACGCCTGAGCAACGTGGACGCGTGCGCCGCGCTGGCGAACGAGTTGAGGCGCGAGGCCGGCGCTGAGGTGGGTCGGTTGCAGGATCAACTCGTGCAGCTGAGCGCTCCGCTTGGCGACGACGGGCCGCACGATGCCGGAGGGACGCCGTCCGGTGAGGTTGGAGACGACGGACGGCAGCGATCGGCCGCTGCTCGAAGTGTCGTCCCGACGTTCCTCCGGGTGCTGCAGGAGGAGCGTGGCAAGCGGTCTCGCATGGAAGTTCTGGGCATCTCCTATGCGGCCCACCTCACTCGGGCGTTGTCCCTGCTGGCCGATGTCGATCCCTCCGTCGTTGGTTCCACCAACGTCTCTCCATCCGCATACCTCGAACCCGTCGCTGACATCGTCACGCTCCTGAACGACAGAGACGCCGACCTCGCGCGGAAGGACGACCTTCTGGCTGGACTCGCGATCCAACTCGAAGCTGCAAAGCTCGCCGCGGCGTCGGTCGCCGCCGGAAAAAGCGTTTCAACCATGCAGCAGCAGGTGGCTCAATCGGCCCACGAAGATGATGGCGGATCTTCCCTTCGTTCGCCCAACGATGAAAGACCGCACGTAGCGTCCGAGGAAACCGAAACGCTTGCGTTCGTCCGCGAGAAGGCTGCCACGTTGGAGACCCATTTGCGCCAGCGGGTGCAAGAGTTCAACGTTATGAAGGTGGAACGAGACCTCGCCCTGTCGCGTCTGGCAGACGCCTCCCGGGGCGGGCAGCCCTCTGCGAACATGGAGGCGGCCGCTCAAATACACCACGACGCGGTCATCGTCGCCGACACGAGCGACCTGCAAGTGATCATCGACTGCAAAGAGGCAGAAATGCGAATCCTCGCTCACCGACTAGACCAGCGGGAGCGCTCGCTAGCTGCTGTCACCCAGGAGCTCATGGCTCTCCGCCGGAGAGTTACCGAATTGCACGAAAAGTTCTTGGCCGTTGAAATCAAAGGCTCTTCGGCCGGGTCGAGTGCCCAGCGAGCGGGCAGCGCTTCTCGAATCACCTCCCCTGACCGCGCGAAGCCGACTGCGGCCACTGGGCAGCCCGCCAGCCCCTCGCCAGCCGTGCCGACGCCAGCCCACGTCGACGTCACGGCGCTGGTCGGGGCGGATGCCGCTCGCCACCAGCTCGACGGACTATTGCAGCTCGTCCGGCAGTTGCGCAAGCAGAACACGGTGCTACACGGCGTGATATGCGACCGCAGCGTGGCGCTGCGATACCTCGCGTGGATGCTCGCGACGAGGCGGCTTCTGCCCGCGAACATGGACCCAGGCTCCATCGGTGGCGACTTGTCCCGCGAGCTGCGGCTGGCGTTCGCGGAAAGGGACGCGGAGCTGAAGATTAAGGACCAAGTGCTCTTGCAGCGCTCCACAGAGGTCCTCGTCTTGGAGCAGAACCTCCTCGACCTCTTCCAGCAGATCAAAGGGCTGGGCCACGAGCCGGTGCGACCCCTCACGGCCTTCTCGAAGACCACGATGGAGGCAACCCGCGCCGCCCAGCAGGAAGTCATCACCCGCACCCAGTCGCGCGCGTATCTGCACGAGCAGCACGCCGCGCTGCAAGGCGAGTGCTCGGAGGTGGAGACGCAGGTCCGCATGATCGAAGCGCAGCTGAAGAGCGTTCCCCCCGACGCCGCCACCGCCAACGGCCTTCGCCAAGAGCTTATTACCGCGCGGCTGCGCAAAGAGGAACTCCTGGGCACCCTCAGCGTGCTCGATGCGCAATGCTCCGCGCACGACCAGGAGGTCGAGTTGCTCCGTCAGGTGCTATCGCAGAGCACGCGTATGATCGCCACGCTCCACCAGGAAAAGGAAATCGAGACCTCGTACGGGCTGATGGATCGCATTAAGCGCAGCTTCTTTGGCGGTGGTGGCACGTCGTCCAAGTGAACCTAGTGCTCGTCGTTCCCGTTGCCCTCCGGTGTCCTCGTCGCTACATCCAGCGATGCCCCCTTGTTGTTGTATCTCTCACGGCGCTGCCGCACCACACACTCCTTCAAGGGAGTGGGAGTGGCCGGTTGGCCATTGTCGGTGGCGTCTGCCTGTGTTGCTGTTGACGAATGGAGACTGCTCTACATCTTCTTAAGGGATCGATTAATCGAGGGATGGTTGATGATGCCATGCCCCCCTCCCCCCCCGCATCAGACACAATCAAAATCATTCCAGATTCTCTCCGGACTTGTATACGGCAAGGAAGCTGGTGGTATGCTGGGCTCCTTAAGCCGGAT
>ERZ1292630.1963-Hain-H41-02um-R3-1963-length-19550-cov-8_pt1 | contig 19550 bp, 11 predicted proteins | sample MGYA00564408_ERZ1292630 | MGnify/ENA primary metagenome ERZ1292630 (study PRJEB36523, sample SAMEA6512641) | groundwater metagenome | collected 2019-01-08 | study: AquaDiva: Metagenomics assemblies of 32 groundwater samples
TGCGCACTCTCTCACCACCATTCTCGCATCAATTCCAAGCGTAGGGGGGATCTACCGATTGTATGTGTGGTGGCCGTCGTCATGTGATCTAGTCCGTCTACTGTATCGATAGCAGCAGATTAATCCCTCTTCGTCTGCGGAATTATGTCTCCCATCCGTCCGATCAACTCGCGGAGGCCGCCGTTGCGGAGGTCGGAGCGACACCCGCCTTTTGACGTTGGGCGGCCGTTTCGGTCTTCATCTCCGCCAGCAGCTCCTTTTGCCGGTTAAAAATGGGACTTTTGTAGTTGCGCGTGGCGTCGGCGCACATTTCGCGAAAGTTTTCCTCTGTCATGGCCTCGTTCGTAGCCGCCGCCGCGAAGGCGTCCGCGGATTGAACCATCACTCGGCACACTCCGTGAGCGTCCGCCGAATCGAGAGCGGCCAGATCCACCGAGATTTGGCGCATGCAGGCCAAATGGCCCGTGGGTGCCGAGACGACTTCGCTGACCATTGCTGGAATCTGCGGCGCGCATTCGCTCTCCGCCGGAAGCTTGCGTGCTTTGGTGCGCAGTTTGACCAGCTTGTCGATCTGCTTCACGACATGGTCGACGTGCTTTTTGTATTCTTCCATGAGCTGGCGTCGGTTCGCCAGCGACGTGTATCGGGCCGTCGCGGGCAGTGGCTCGGAGGCGGCGACAAGGGGCTGCTCCGTGAGACCGGCCGGAACGTAGTTCCATTTCATGTGCGAGATGGGCATGTCGTCTATGGCTGAGGGTGTGGGTGCGGCAGCACCCGAGCTTGGCGGCACGGCGGCGGCGGCAGCCGCCCGCGCGACCGACGGCAGCACTTGCTCTCCGTCTCGCGCCCTGGTTCGCATCTGGGCGGTGAATGCCGTCTCGGATTCCCGGAGGTCGTTCGCCATGTTCCTTGCGCGACGCTGCGCGGAATCTTCCGCGGGCACTTCCGGGTTGGGGGTGGACATGACCCCAGAGAGCGGGTAGTTGACGAAGCAGTGGTACTGATAAGTGAGATGCGGGATGCTGGGTTGGAAGTCAGCGACGTAGAGCGGTCCATCCCAGTGGGCCTCGAGCATCTCGTGATTCTCGAGTACCGACGTGAAGAGCACCTTCCCGTGTTTTCGTAAGATGAGCTTCACCGTTTGCATGTACTTACTCCACACGTCGCGCGTGATAAACGGGGGATCCACCACCACCATATCGAACGCGTCCAACAAATGGACCGGCACGTGCTCCGGCGCGTTGAAGTCGTAGAAGACGAAGCAAGGGTCCTCGCCCCATCGTCGATCAAACTCAAAGACTCTGCTGTCCGTTCGAATGGCGGTGTCCGTCAGCGAAAAGAAAAGGCTAGGAGTCGAGAGAAAGGCGACCTTCGTCCCTTGAAGTTGGATTTCGCGGATCAGCTCAACGATCGTCGCAGGGGAGTACCAGTATTGATTGAGCTTGGCGTCCTCACGCTCCGCGAAGGTGGTGGCAGGAGCAGCAGCAGCAGCTGACATGACGCGAGGTGACACACAAAAAAATGCTATTCCCCCCAAAAGACAAAGTCACCGATCCTCGATATACTGTAATACGTTGGAATATCTCATTCGCGACGCCTCATTCTATCTGTGACGACTGCAGGGGACGGCCACCGGGGGGCAGATTTCTTCATCTCGTCTCGGGGCGGTCGGACCCACAGACACCACCGCAGCAAGTGCTCGTCAACGCCACCACGCAGCGTGCTCTTGCGGCCATCCGAGCGGCGCCCGTAGCCGCGCTGCGGGTGTGACCGGGAACATGACGACGACCAACGGCGGCACGCCGGGCACACAGCGATCCTTCGGCGTCCCTGGGTGCGCCGTTGCTAGGTCGTCAACGTGTCCGCGCGCGGGGTGACGGGCCGCGTAATCCAGACTCGGAGTACACGAATGTACACGCCGAAGAATTCGGCGTCCCTCTGAATCAGAATTGGATTGATTCTGCGTGAGAATCCTCCTTCCCCTTGCAGTGCGTCAACCCGGAAAACTCGTCGCGCACGTTTCACATCACACGGGCGGGGGTGCGTCGTCCCGCGCGCGCTTGGCCGTCGGCGGTAGGTGGGACACGCGGCTGCCGCGACGCTGCCGCCACAGGGCGGCTGACACAGACTGACAGAAGTCTACGTGGATGCGGCTGTCGTCGATGAGCACGCGGTCCATTTTGCGGTATGCTCGGTCGCACTGCTCCTTCGTCGCGAATTCGATGAAAGCGTAGTTGAGGGATCGCCCTGTTTTGCGATCGCGAATAATTTCGCAGCTGATGATCGTTCCGAATTGACGAAAACACATGGCCAGATCTCCGTCTTGCGTGAATGGATTTAGCCTACAGACGAAAAGCACGTTATCTGGCGGCTCAGCGTCTCCCCCGGATAGCCCCTCCTCGCTGCCCGCCGCTGCTGGCATGTCACCCATGAGCTGTAGCATCAACGCGCGCGTGCTGGCGGCCCGCTTGAGTTGCGCCTCGACCTCGTTGGCGTCGAGCTCCCGCCGACCCGAGCCCGCTGCCGATTCACCGCACCACTCGTCTTCCGAGGAGAATCCACCATAGAGCTCAGCCGCGTTGTACTGCGGTGAGCTGGATCTCCTCGTGGTCGCCGCCGCCGTGCCGCCGTCATCCGCTTTTCCAAGGCAACCCAAATCCGTTGGAACGTCATCGTTGTTGCCGCCGATCAACCAGGGCCTCGTCGGGGCGCCGGCTGCCGACTCCCCGGACATCGTCGCTGGCGATGAGCCAATGCGCTGTTTCAACCAGGATGCCATGTCGAATGCGGCACACCGTTGCCGGAAAATCTGAACGGCTTGCGCGTCTGCCGCGGCGGTGGTAGGGCCTGTCGCTTCGGACACAACGTACCCCCTCCGCACACGGATGACCTTGATAGGGGCACCGTCGAACGAAGCCGTGTTTCCGCTGCGCCCGGTCGAGGACGTCAAGGCAACGACGTTGAGCGCTCGAAGCCAACTCGATGCCTGGTGAGCCACGGCTGCTGAGCCGCTGGCCCTCCCCTGGGAAAAAATGTTCTTTGCGCTCGCCTCGACGCTTGGCGCGTCGCGTTGTACAACAGACGGAGAGTAGGACGAGATGAGACCCGCAGCCTCGTTCGACCAGGGCGCGCGCGCATCCGTCTCCAGAAGCTCCCCCACGACGAGATGCGTCTTTTCGAGGTGCGGCAGCGGCCTGTCCGAAAGCGTCACCAGCATTCGGCACGATCCCACTTCGCCGGAGGCATCATCCGCCGTTAGCAGCAACAAACCGGCACGGTCGACTCGCACGCGGCGGGGGGGTGGACGCGGCCGTTGGCCCCCGGCGGGTGACCCTCTTTGGAGGGCGCCGCGTTCAGTGGCGAATGAAATGCGATGGGACGCCTCGCCCAGGACCAGTCCGCGCGCCGTCCAGGCCCCGAGCACGGACACATCGGGCTCGATTTCCGCAAAATTTTCCCGCACCACTCGCCGGACGCGAGCTCCGTGATAAAAACCCAGACCCACGAGACGTGTTAAGTTCTCGACCGCCGTGGGACAGTCATGCCCATACATGCCGAACAAGGCCATTCCGCGGCTCGTCAGGAGGGCGATCGCGCCATCTAGTCGCGGGGCAAATCGGCGGTCCTCTACGGTGCTCATACCCTTGGGAAGGGACCGCTATGGTGTAGGTTTGTGCGCGTGGTGCGGCGTTTTCTCGTTTTGGTCCCCTCCTCGGATGTTGAATCAACAACCCAATCAGTAACTTTTGCGGGCGACTCTATCGACGCGGGAGGCTACAGAGCATGGCGGTGTACGTCCCGGGCGTGCGTGGGGTGGAGCTTCTCTAGCTCTCGACCAGTCTAGAAGGGGAAAAAGAATTGCGGGGAAGGAGGAAGACCTATCATCTAGAAAACAATATCTCCGAACGGGTGTATCTGAGGTGAAAGCTACACGCGACCCACAGGGCTGCATAGTCCCCCACCGTCAGCGTTTGGCGCAACGCCGCGACGTCCGAACGAACGCCCAGCCGCCCCGTGGTGGTGACCGTCGGCAGACGACAAGACTACGGCGGCGCTATGCTGCGGCTGGGGGTAGAACAGGTCCCATATACGGACCGTGTCGTCGCCCTGGCCGCCGCTTGCGGTAGCGAACTCTCCGGTGTCACTTGCACCCTGACGTCGCACCAGATGCGTCGGTCGCGACGTGTGGCTACTCAGAACCCCAACCTGCTTCAGCGCCGCCGGTGGCCCAGTCGTCGCGCGTTGTGACCAATGCGGCGTCGCTAAGCGCCATACAGCGACGCAGTTCGAAGGAACCTGGGAAACGGGTGGGATCTCCCCGTTCGGGCCATCATTGGGCCTCGCGCCGCCTTGACCCTGCGCGCGAGAAGCGGCAACGGCTACGTACGCGGAGACAAGATCCGCATCGCGGGCGTATCCATGGGTCGTCACCATGTGACTGCCATCGGCCGAGAACATCAGCTGCGCTATTTGCGTCTTCGTGTCGACCAGCACGTCGACGCGACCAGTGCGGTGGTCGATCGCCCGGATGCACCCGTCAAGGCTTCCGCCACCCGTGAAAAGCTGTGCCGAAACACAGGAACTCTCACGGGCGCCAAAGTCAGAGCCTGACGGCGGCCGCCAAGCCATTGCCCGGACGGCGCCCCGGTGAGCCACGGATACGAGGGGCTCGTTCGCCATGCGCAGCGACCACACGTGGGCGACGTCGTCGTTGCCCCCGGTGGCGACGACATCAACCGCAGCGCCGGCGGACGCTGTCAGGAAAGCAATGCTCAGCACCGCACCTCCGTCGTGCGCTAGCCGTCGCGGCCCCCCTCCGCTGGACGACGCGCCACAGGACCGAGACGAAGAGTAGTGTTTCCCGAGCGTGAGCGACGGCCGAGTCGCATTCGGCTCACGCGTGTCGAACAGCGCGCACACTCCGCGGCGGGTGCCCACGGCAATAATGGGTCCCGCGGTCGCCATCACCGTCACGGCGTCGGGAAAGGGCAAACCGCACGTGTCGTCGGAGGGAGTCACATGGGCCGAGGAGGCGTGCACCCTCGCGTCCCTGGGATGCGACGAAAAGGTGAGTCCCGGTGCCACGCGACCGGGCGGAGTGTTGCTGCTCGCTTCCTCCGCAGGGCGGGATGAGGCGCCGCTGAGTCGCGTCAGGAGCGGTCCAGTCGGTTGGGACCCCCTTCTCGTTGGTGAAGGGGCAGAGGGCATCCAGGAGCATGGCGGCGGCGGGGTCTGCCGCGGGGCACCGTTACCGACAACCCCGCCGCCGCCACTAGTCGAGGAGGAGGTGGTCCACGAGCGCACATGGCGCAGCGACGCGTCCGTTGGGAGGCACTGCATCAGGTGCACGCGCCCGTCCGTGTCGCCCACGGCAAGCCACTCGTTAGGCATGTGCCCCACAAAGGTGAGACCTGTCAGCTCGGCGGGAGGCGCGGCCGAGAGCGTCGTGGTCGACGAGGGGTGGCGTGGCTGCGGCGAGGACTCTTCATCCGTCCCGGTGAGGGAGGACTCGCGGGGGTCGACCACCGGCAGGTCGGCAGCGTTGAAACTGGCGAACCAACTCGGGGGTGCCGCAGGCCGTGGGCCGCTACCGACGGCAGGGCTTCCATTCAGCGCCTCGTCGCCGACGATCCCAGTCACCGCAACGTCGCGCTGAGCGCTGTCGTCGTCCTCGTCGCGCTCGACGTGCAACGCAGACCACCATTTCGATCCTATGCCACGCGCCGACGAGGGCGGTCGAATACCGCATGGAAACACGAGCACCTGCCTGGCATCGAGCACGATCGCCAGGTTGTCCATTCCCCAAGCAACGGGCTGGCAGTAAAAATGACCGGCCAAGCCGGGAGCATCGAGCACCTGCTTCGGACGGTGCGTGCGCCTCCACGAAAGAGCGGCCGCGGTGTCCCGTTCGCTTCGAAACCCACCACACGCAGAGGCAAATGTCGAGCGGCCCACGACGTCGGCCGGAACAGTATCGCTGTCCTCCATAGGCTCCGGGAGAAGCGAATCAGCAACAACATCGTCTTGCACGCTCTTGCGGTGGTCCAACCTGGTGGCTCTCGTGTACGCATCGCCGGTCGACCACCCACCAGGGGACCATGGCCTGCGATGATCAGGTCGAGGTGACCTGCCCGCGGCGGCGGCTCGAACGTTGCCGTCATGGCCCGGGACAAATCGAGACCGCGAAGCCGCGGCACCTCGACTGCCCCGGACGATGTCGTCGCTGGGCGAGAACCATCGACCCATCGCGACGCTGCCGCTTGGCGCAGGCTCCCGTGCAACTGCGAAGAAGGCGGAGCGACGTTCCTCCGGCCACATGTGCACTGCTAGGGAGAACGGGCGACGCGGGGGGACAAGGAAGCGAGGGGGTTGCGAGTGTTCTTTTTCCAGAAGCGTGAACAAGGCACATGCTGAATAGTTTTTTTCCTTCATCCGCGCACTTCTGTCCGGATGACTTCTGCCGTTCGGGTGACTTCACGTTCGCTGCGTCGATAAATTGCATTTTGTCTCTAACGACGAGAGTGTGAGAAAGCGGGTTCAGTACTCGAAGAGCATGTTGACGTCGTCGATGAGGAGCGAGTCATGGCCGATTTCGCCGATGACGGCAACACCGATCCACGAGCCGGGCTGCGGCGAATCATCGCTGTGCCGTGCCGACCCGAACCCACCTCCAGCAGTCGGTGGCTCCGAGAGCGCGGCGGCGTGAGAGCCACCCGCAACGCCGGCTGAATCCCGTGTGGCCTGGGAGGCGGACGCCGCCCCGATCCAAGGCTGGAGGGAAGGACTTTGCATCGCCCGCAAGTACCCCTCAGTGTAGTGCTCGTCGAGAATGCACCGAGCCCGCACGCGGCGGATGGCGTCTTCCAACCTGCGGGGGTCTTCTTCGGCATCGGTTAAAGACTGCCCCCCCCGATGAGCACGTCGCCGTCCCCCATGTACGTCATGTCGCGCCGCCACCGTCGCCTGCATCCCCCACAGTTTATCGCGAACGCGGCGCTGCACGCGGCGCTTCACGTTGGCCACCATGGCTCTGGATAGCGCGGCCTGCTGCGCCATCGGCACGTTCCCGAATAGCAGCGGAAGCCGGAACGACACCATGGGCGTGCCCAACAACGAGAAGCTGAGCGGCCCCATCACGCTGCGTAGATTCCCGGATTGATAGGGGCTGCTCACGATCGGGATCACGACGTAGTCGACCTCCAGCGTCTCTTGAACCCAGTCAAGACGCAGCCGATCGACGAGCGCGCGGTGGTGAGCGAGGACCTCGGAAGCCAGGCCTCTTCCAGCGTGAAGATCGGCCACCGTCTCCACAGGCAACTCCTCCAACAGGCCTCCTCCGAGGGAGTCCGAAAAAAGCCGTTGAAGGGAAGCGCTGTGAGCCATTTCGTACTTCGCGGCGTTGGTCACGCATGAGATGATGTCCGAATCCTTCCAGTCGAAGTCCACGTCGACGACACGTACGTCCACTGGGGGCGGCGCCTCGATGCGGCGGAACCGAGCGGCCACCGCCGTCGCAGGCGACAGGACATGTCGCAACGTGCGGACGGCGGCGTTCCTCGCCGTTCGCTTGCGGGCGCGGCTTGTCGTCTTTGACGTTCGGCGCTCGTCGAATATCATATCGTCATCCGCGTCCAGCGAGCGGTTGCTACTCGACGTCGACGCACGATGGCGTGGATGCTCGTCGACTTCGGCAGGTGGCGCGCCGAGCTCCAGCAGAGAACGGTGGTGAGCGTCGTTTAGCTTCGCCGTGACCAGTTCCAGCGCCAAGCGAAATGCCTCTCCCGCGCCTGGCTGGTCGACCAAGCGGTCGAGGAACTTCGTGGGTACTCCCAGCACGATGCGGCGTTCCTCGCGGCTCCGCATGACACGGTCGATATGCCGCTGCTCCTCTCTCCGGCGGCTGACGGCTGCTGGACTGCTGGGCATGCCGCCAGAGCCGAGACGGACCAAATCGTGAGACACAGAAACACCGTCCCAGAAATCGTCCAACTGATCTAGGGACTTGCAAATCCAGCCACGCCCACGAATCGACTGCGAATAGGGCTGCGTCTCGGAAGGCGGCAGCGAGGTTGCGGAAGGCAGAAATCCGATTGACGGGCGGCACAGCGGCGCGACGATGCCAGGCGGACCGACGAGGCTCGTGACGATGGCGACGTCGCATGCACCGGTGTCGACCGCGACCGCACCGGGGCAGTCGAGAAACGACGCCGCGTCCGCATACGCGAAGGGAGACGTGCATCGTAACTTGCCTACGATTTGGCAACCGCGGCGCCGGAGCCATCCGACAAACGTTTCGTCTTTACTGGCGACGGAATGGAACATAGGGCTCGCGAGGCCCGCGTGGGACATCGCTCCCTCGATGTCAAGGTCGTCGGACACCGCCAGCCTTCGCCCACCGAACACACAGCCTTCCATGCCGCCGAGTTCAAGCGACGCCGCCATGGTCGCAGCCTTCTGGAGCGCGTCGTCGGCGTCGTCTTGGTGCTTTTGCCTATCCATCGAGGACAAGGGATGAATCCGAGCATCCTTGCTGCCCCTCGCTCCACTGGACGTGTCTAGCGGCGGGGACGACGCCACCCCGGCGGGCAAGGTGAGAGAGATGACAGCGGCGAACGCTGACCGACCGGGATGCGAGGCCGACACGAGCGGTACGACGACCGCGCCATCGCCACCCGTGTCGGCGTCCGCGGCCAGATCGCGGAACAACATCTGATGGGGCTTACTGCCGTGACTGAGATCATCCAGCCCGGTGTTGCCCCCTCCATCCTTGATGGAGCCGTGCGACGGAGTGACCGTGTCTTCCACGATGTCGTCGTCGTCATCGTCTGCGCGCAATTGACGCCGGGGCGATGAATCGACCACCCCCATGGCCGGCGACCCCCCCGCCGTGGACGCGGCGAAGCGGCGGCACGCGGCGGCACTATTGCTGGCGTGGATAGGAAGGCCTCCCCGCAAGCAGCTGCCAAACAGCAGAACTCCTCCTCGGGCGACAACCGCCAGCGGCAGACGACCCGTCAACATTTGACAATCGATTGCTTGCGCGCCAATTTTTTTCGAGAAAAGCCGGAGGAGGTGGAGGAGCGACAAACGGTTCTTTGGATGAGGACCTCAGGGGCGGGGGAGAGCTCACATTCGGGTCGGGGGTCCTACTCCGGAACCACACTTAGGGAAGGGATCCTGCTCTCACTCTGCTCACGTGAGAATAACAGCAGCATAGAGCCGCCAATGGAAGTGCGCAAAAGAACTGCGTGAAGAGAGAATGAACTGTCCCATTCATTCAACGTGCGGTCGCTGGTGTGACCCCCCCCCGTCTCGGGCCGACCGGGTACCATGTCGGCTGATCGGCATGTAGGGGGATAGGCTCCCATCAGGGCGCTACGATATCGTGGCTGGGATAAAGAAGACCAGATTGGTGTCACCCACGGCGTGCGCACTGAGGACGAGAGCGCGGTCCGCGACGACGTGCGCGACGACCTTGATCGGCGTGACATCCTTCACGGACAGGAAACGAACGATCTTCTTCACGTCGACCGCCACCGACACACTCGTGGGCACCCGATTCTCCGCGAGTCGCACCGCGTCGAGGCGATACGGGGCCTCTTCGGCCCTTCCCAGGTCCAGCCATGCCGCATCGTCCTCCGCGAGGTCCTCCTCCCCCTGCGGCGCGGCGGTCTCGTCCGACACCCCTTGTATCGTCACGCTGGCGTCGACGTCGTGGTAGCCCATCGACAAGGACAACGTCATGCCGTCGGCTGAGAGCGACAGCAAACTGGCCGACTCACCGCCGCCACCAGCGGCCGCAACGGCGGATGATGAAGAAGAAGGAAAATGGAGTGGCGATCCGACTGGAAGCAGACCCAGCCGGGCCAGTCGCCGGTGAATGACGAGTGCTAGCTCGTGAACCGCCTTGCGGCGAGCAACGGTGCCGACCCGCACGGCGAATGTGAGCGTGTCCGCGCCCCCGACCTGCCGAACCCTGTCTACGAAGGCTGCGACGTCGGTCAGGTGAGGCAGCGTCACTTGTACGAGCACACGCTCGAGGGCGGGGGCGACGATCAGTGAGGCGACCTCCGCCTCGGCAAGCACCCGCACCGGCACATCGTGCATGATGTCATGACCCATGCCGGCGTGTTGCATCGAAAGTGATAGCACGGGCCGCGGCCCGACTTTGGTCAGCTTGAGCGTCGCGCCGCCGGCTGCCCTTTCGCAGCTGCGGAGGGCGTGAATGAGCGGGGTCACGTCGGGGAGGTCGCAATAAATGCTTCCGTCGTGGCTCTTGGACTCAATACGGGCGTCGACGAGCATCGCTGCGGTGTGACACGATGACCAGACCTGGCAGCTGTGACTCGCGGCGGCCGCTGTGCTCGGACACGAGATGAGCCGCAGCCGCGTGGGATGCAACTTGAGGGTTACTTTCTTTGAGAAACCTTTCAGCGTGCTGGCCACTGCGGCAAGCGTTTTGGCGTCGCGCACGGTCGCCTTAAACTTCATCGAAAAAGAGGTGTCAACCGGCTTACCTAGGAAGACTGTCGTTCCGATCGTCGCGTGCACCAAACAAGGAGACAAAGCAATGAATGATTTGTTCGACATATCGTAATGGGAGAGGCGGTTCAACCGTCTCTATGACACGACCCTCTGCCGCAACAGTGATCACTCGCAATCGACATGACGGAGGGCATGTCGTGGGGGTCGATGAATTAAAAAAAAACAACGAGAGAGGGAGTATTGGGCGAAGAAGAACAGAGCGAGAGAGAGATTGCGCTTGCAAAAAAAAGAGCGTACACCGAAGGTCGCTCCGTAGAGTGACAGTGAATAGTGGTGTGTGGTGACGTCTCAACGAAACCCTCTTGTCGGCCCTGCAAAGAAAAAAAACGAAGCAACCTTCCATCCTGCCTTCCTCACACCTGTTCTAAGGCTCGGTCGCTGTGCACCGTGATACAAGATAGATGGCCACACAGCGGAGACCGAACCCAAGGTGATTGATGAGATCGGAGTGGCGGCTTCTGCCGATGTAGATAACAGAGGGTTTGAGAGATGAAGAGAACGAGAGAGCTCGAACCAAGCGATGCCCCCAGAACGCGGTTAATGTAGTTCAAATTACACTTTTACTGTTCTGGTTTCTTGTAGACATCGTGCGACACCTGGTATCGCAGTGACAGGCGAAAAATTCAACACCATGCGCAAGGAGGGGCGAAAAAAAAAGAACGAGAGCTGGAGACGAAGAAGCGAGATAGAGAGGAGAGAGATAGAGAGTCACACTGCTAAGAATGCGAATATCTAGGAGGGGATGACGCACTCCGAACCCGTCCATTGGCAGTGGTGCTTCTGGCCGATGCTACCCTTGCAAGTCGACTCGGTGTACGAGTTCCCTTCATCGTTGCAGCAAATCTGCCCCGCGTAGCAAGGCGAGTCGCTGTAGTGGCAACAGGTGCCCGAGGCGCTGCCGCCCGATGGGGCGCTGCCGCCGGATGGCGCCGAGGGAGCGCTTCCGGATCCGCTGCCACCCGCTTTGTCGGTGACCGCCGTGTGCAGAAGGTTACCACCATAGTCGTAGATGTACGTCGTCAGGGACGAGAAGTCTGAGCTGAACGTGTGCGTGGTGTACCCCGCAATCGTCTTCTGCCAGATGATCTCGCACGTGTGGAACTTCGGATTGTCGCGGCACGAATTTGCACGCAGTTTGGGAGGGACAACGGTACCGGGCGACAGGGTCTTCTTGTCCGACTCCGGCACGCGCACCATGCAGCCGGCCCCGCTCGTGATGTAGGTGCCCATATTGTCGATCTGGTAGTGGGCCAAGAGATGAACATGTCCGTTCAGGTACAGGTTGAAGTTGGCGTTCTGGAACGGCGTGATCATGTCCAGCACGTCGATATCAGTTGCCGGGGCGTGGACCATGGCGATCTTCCAGTCATCCGCTGGCACGGTGGGCAGGATGCTGTTGAGCCACTCCAGCTGCGCCGCGCAGGACTGCTTGATGACGTTCTGATGGAACGTGCACCCAGGGCATCCGGGGATCACCGAGCCGCACGGGTCCCAGCCGCTGGGGTCGTCAGAGACGTATTCATGCTGGCACGGCGACGCGTCCAGGACGACGAGCGAGATGTTGACCTCGCCGGGGAACTCGAGGCGCTTGTAGTAGTAGCGGGCGGGCAGCACCCAGCGGTTGTTGTTGGGCGACACGTACTCCATCTGCGCCGTCGCGGAGCCGGGGTAGCCGTAGTCGTGGTTGCCCAGCGCCGTGTACCACGGCACCATCGTGCTCGGCTCCGTGAAGACGCTCTCGAAGGTGGAGTTCCACATCGAGTCGTCCTTGCTGTGGACGCCGCAGTAGTAGAAGTTGTCGCCAGGGTTCAGGATGAAGCGCGCGTTGACGTCCTCGGCGGCCGACGCGAACTGCCGTGCCACCACGATCTCGTCGCGTTCGTGGTAACCCCCGATGGGGACGCAGCCCCAGTCGCCGAGCGACGCGAAGCTGAAGGACGCCGCCGCCGGTGCCGCGATGACGGCCGCGACAACGGCGAACAACATCGGAAGAAACTTGGCCATTTTGCGACTCCGTGAGATGATCGAAAAAATGGGGAAAGACAAAAAGGAGCGCCGAGTGACAATAAGTAGTAGTCTTTGAATGACGGAACAGGACCGCAATGGCTAATTACATCTCATCGGCCATGGAACTCGACATGCGGTCACAACGAACTCTGCTCACTTCGACATGTTTACGTGGCACACGGTTAATTCGGCATGAAATCGAGAGAAAGGGAGCGAGGAGCGCGAGGGACACACCAGGAAAGCGTTTGACGACGAGCCGACTGCCCTCCTCGGCCTTGAAGGAGGCGCACGGAAGATAACCGCCGCGTGGAATTGCCACAGGAAAGCGGCCTACTCGTCGCCCGTGGACGACGAGTCACTTGACGACGATCCGCTGGAGGACGACGACGAAGGAATGACGCACTCCGAGTCCGTCCATTTGCAGTGGTGCTTCTTTCCTTGCCAGCCATCGCACGCCGACTTGTGGTACGAGCTGCCCTCGTCGTTGCAGCAGATCTGCCCCGCGTAGCAAGGCGAGTCGCTGTAGTGGCAACAGGTGCCGCCCGAGGAGGACGACGAGCTGCCGCCCGACGACGGCGCCGAGGGAGTGCTGCCCGAGCCACTGCCGCCGTCTTTCTCCGTGACGACGGTGTGTAACAATTTACCGGCATAGTCGTAGATGTACGTCGTCAACGCAGAAAAATTGGCGTTAAACGTGTGCGTGGTGTACCCTGCAATCGTCTTCTGCCAGATGATCTCGCATGAGTGGAACTTTGGATTGTCACGGCACGAAGAAGCACGCAGCTTGGGAGGGACAACGGTACCGGGCGACAGGGTCTTCTTGTCCGACTCCGGCACGCGCACCATGCAGCCGGCCCCGCTCGTGATGTAGGTGCCCATATTGTCGATCTGGTAGTGGGCCAAGAGATGAACATGTCCGTTCAGGTACAGGTTGAAGTTGGCGTTCTGGAACGGCGTGATCATGTCCAGCACGTCGATATCAGTTGCCGGGGCGTGGACCATGGCGATCTTCCAGTCATCCGCTGGCACGGTGGGCAGGATGCTGTTGAGCCACTCCAGCTGCGCCGCGCAGGACTGCTTGATGACGTTCTGATGGAACGTGCACCCAGGGCATCCGGGGATCACCGAGCCGCACGGGTCCCAGCCGCTGGGGTCGTCAGAGACGTATTCATGCTGGCACGGCGACGCGTCCAGGACGACGAGCGAGATGTTGACCTCGCCGGGGAACTCGAGGCGCTTGTAGTAGTAGCGGGCGGGCAGCACCCAGCGGTTGTTGTTGGGCGACACGTACTCCATCTGCGCCGTCGCGGAGCCGGGGTAGCCGTAGTCGTGGTTGCCCAGCGCCGTGTACCACGGCACCATCGTGCTCGGCTCCGTGAAGACGCTCTCGAAGGTGGAGTTCCACATCGAGTCGTCCTTGCTGTGGACGCCGCAGTAGTAGAAGTTGTCGCCAGGGTTCAGGATGAAGCGCGCGTTGACGTCCTCGGCGGCCGACGCGAACTGCCGTGCCACCACGATCTCGTCGCGTTCGTGGTAACCCCCGATGGGGACGCAGCCCCAGTCGCCGAGGGACGCGAAGCTGAAGGACGCCGCCGCCGGTGTCGCGATGACGGCCGCGAACAGAGCCGCCACGAGTAGAGTAAGCGAGTGATGGGCCATCGTTGACGACGACGGTAGAATGACAAGGGAGGGAAGAAGGTGGTAGAAACCAAAACTGAATTGGGACAGGAGGGTGAAACGCAATGTCCACCTACGCATGAATACATTGGTTTAGTGGAACGGGCGCTGGACCAGAAGACAGTCCACCTCTTAGAGAACACCAAGGCAAATCAAGAAGCGCTTTGGAAATTGTTGAACAAACGAGGAAAAGCATCCCTATGGAAACCGTGAACTACTTGGTGCGCAACTTCCACCGCCGTTGCGAAGAGGTGCAACAAGCGGACGGCTGTTGGATACGTCGTTGAGTCGTCATACATAGAAATGAGCCAAAAAGGGGAAAAAAATTGGGTGAAAAAAGCTTGAACTTAGCGATTTGGGGTCGACAAGATTCGAATCAATCAACATTCGGAAAGTTGTTTCTCGTTTATTTTCGCGTCAGCTTCCCACAGATTAATTTTTTTCTTGCCAGCCGATGCTGCGCTCTGGACCATTACTCCGAGTGTGCGCCGATGTAACCGACTGTACGTGGAAAGAATTCGTTCGCGTTGGACCGTCTTTTTTTTCCACGAAAGACGTAAGGAATGACGAAGCGAGCAAAAAACAAAAAAACCGACGGAAAGCGTAGACGTGTTCGACGTCGTGCCACGAAAGCGTTGGGGTTGGATGGCGGTGGCTGCGAGACGACGGAAACACCTTTCGCGCGGCAACGATGACGACTACGTCGACTACTTGCCCGCACATTCCGTTTGTCCCTCCTTGCGCGCTTGCCGGTGCAGGAGGGTGGCACGCAGTTCCATATTGATGTTGTTGCCAAAGCCGATCGCCGGCAGAATGCGGCACATGCGCGCGAACACAGCGGGGACGTAGTCTCGCCGAACGAACTGCTTCGTCTTCGCGTGGTCCAACAAGTTGGCGTAGTGAAACGCGTACAAGTGCGGAATAGTCGACAGCACCTGCAGGGCCATCGGGACGAGTGCTTTGGTGGTCAGCGAACTCCATTTCTCACTGAGTTGCAACTTCGGCTCGATGTACCGCGCGACGTGCGGGGCGACGACGAAGGCCGCGAGCATCGTCGAGGCGTCACGAATAAAGAAAAGCCCTCTGGAAAGGGCCGGGGTCCGTACGCTTTTTCCACCGGTGCCATTCAGGTACACCAGCAACCCGTCCTTGACTTGCGTGAGGCCAATGTTGGCCACCATGGTCGCCGAGAGCATCAACATGTCCTTTGTATGGGAGGCCACATGATTTGACTCGGAGTACGTCGTCACCTCGTTGGCGGCCACGTAGGTGCCCGCGTAGACCATCCAACACAACGCGGTGGTCGCCTGCCACTTGGGATCCCGGATGAACTTATTCTTGCTCGGGCGGGTGAACAGGTCGCGCAGGCCCGACTTGATTTCCGTCATCACCGTCGTGGCGCCCTTCATGGCGGCGGTCTTCGCCACGGCCGCATCCACGATGGCCACGAGGGGACTCGCGAGCAGCGGGCCAAAGAGGCCGCAGCCGATGTCGATGGCGTGCGTCGTGCCGTCCTGACGGTTCATCTTGGGGTACATCGCGTTCGGGTCTTGCAGCAGCGGCGACCGTTGGGGCTGCGTTGTCATTTTCGCGAACGCTCGAAATTTGGGAGGGCAACCTTGAGGGGTTCAATTCACCCGCCGACGTAGAGAGAGCGGGAGAAGAGACAATAAGTAGGAAAACATGGCCTTTTCTCGATTTGTCTGTTTCTCTGTATCGAGCCGATCGATCCCTTCCCTGGAACTTCTAATCTGAGGCAGGGAGGGGTTTGACAAGAAGGAGAGAGCGTTCAGGCGGCGTCGGGAATGGCAATCTGCCAGCGGCGGAAGTCGATGGGATCGACGCGGCCCGCGGCCATGATGCCGCCCCTCGACGCCATGAAAGCGTTGTCCCCGCAGACGGCATCGAGGGAGCAGCGCACGTCGCCAATGCTGCTCCCATCGGGACGCGTCGCAGCGGCACAATAAAGGGCATCTTGTAGCGCGACGGCGAAGGCGGCCCTCGCCGTCTCTGCATGCAACCAGTTTGACGAATCGGAATCGGCAGCGGCGGCATCCCCGCCTTCTGCCCTGCCTCCTCCTTTGCCGGTGCATAACACGCGAATACGCATGGCGGCCACGAGACGCCCTTTCAAGTGACTCGCCACGAGCACGGCGATGGGTGACGCGGACGAACTATGAGAAGGGACGACGACACCCACGTGGGTCGCCGCGGAAAGGAGGCGGTCGCAGTCTTCCACGGCTTCTGAGAGCACCGCAGGTGGCAGCCACGCGTAGTGCACCAGGTCCAGCATACCCTTGATCTCGCCCACGGCGACTTGCAGCCGCGGCGCCTCCCTGACGTAGCGCATCACGGCGTCGTAAGCGAGCGCCTCGTCACGAAACCGGACGGAACGCACAAAAGTCGCGAATTGCGACGGCGGCAGCAGCCAAATCACGCGAGGAAACAGCACGGATGCGTCCATTACCGCCAATGTTGACACGTTGCCATGGTGGTGAGGGTCGCAGTGCTGCGGCGGAGGTCCTGTCACCGCGGACGGCTGCCAGGCATGCGGCCCTCCGGCATACGGATGGCGGCGGTGAGCGCGCCACGGATCCTTCACCGTCGTCGCCCCGGCACATCCCGCTGGCTGATGGTGACGGGACACCGCCATCTGCTCGGAGAGGTACTCTGAAACGCGCGCGGCGACCGCCTCCAGCAAGGACGCTGCAAATGCAGACGAGTCACATTCCTCGATTCGCGTGCCGTCAGAGTCCACTGGCCAGAGCTGCGACCGGTGGCGACAAAGCTCGTGAAGCCAGGTCATGCCGACGGAGGGCACAAGGTCGTGACAACACGTTTGACAGGTCCACGGTGTCTCGTGCATGCAGAAGAAGAGATCCACGACGTCGGGAGAGTACTGTGTGCCGGATCGCCAGGCCGAGCGCACCCCATCGTCGCAGGCGCGCCAGGCCTGATGCAGCTGTTCCGACATCAACGCGCGCATGTCCACCAGCGCGGATGCCTGCTCTGCTGACACGAGGGTGATGCTTTCTAGTTGTTCGCGAAGCTCGCGCGCGGAAGTCTCAGGGAGCTCGAGGGCACTATTCTGGTCCCAAACGTGGAGGGTCCGTGCGACCTCGGCGGCACCAAGGGCATGCGCTGGCGTTCCCGCCGGTTGAGGCGCGGCATCGCCGGAAACGGACGTGACGGTGACCAGGAGATGACGTAACGCGCAACGCCAGATGACGTCGGGGATGAGAAGGGTCGCGGCGGTGATGCAAGCATCCTCACGGTCCCCGCAAACGATGTGGGCGCTCGCAGCCAGAGGAGCACCACTGCAAGACGAATGGACCGAAGCGCTTGAGATCGCCGATGCCTCGGCGCTGCGAAAAGGGGGACGCTCGCCGTTTTCTCGTTCCGCGACGTTCGCGGGTGCAACGGTGGCTTCCACAGTTGAAGAAGAACGATCATGCTCGTACGGATGTGGGCGGCGCGAAGGCGAAGGAGCGTTATCGGCTGTGGTGGTGACATTGGACACCCCTCCTGTGGCCACGCCGCCGGCGGGTGGACCTGCCGCCGGTACGCCTTCGACAGGGATGTCGTCGTATTGGCACATGATCTGGTGGTGGTGCTGTCGCGGAGGAGGATCGTCACTGGCGTCGTCGTGTTGCCGCGTCAGTGGCTGGCGACGCAGTGCCGCGGATAGTACGCCGCCCACGGTCGAGGCGCGCAGCGGTGGCCGTGACTCGCCCCCCGCCGGGTCGAACGTTGCCGCGTCCGCCACCACAAGGGGGCAACTAAGAAGTGACGTGACGAAGAGCGACGTCGAGGCGGACGGAGCGTTGCCGACGACGGGTCCGGAAGGGATGCGGTGGGACGCTTCGAGTTGCGCGGGGTCAGCCATCGCACGCGACAGCCATTCGCGGAACCGTTCAAGCGGGCGCAGCAGCGACAGCTCCTCCTCCACGACACCACCTCCTCGCTCCTTCACCGTGCGACCAATGTGGCGAACGTCGTCATGGCACAACTGCAGCCACCGACGCATGAATTGGCCCGCCGACGGGGTCGCCGTCGAGGGTAAGGAACGATCGCATTCCCTCCGCCATGCTTCGACGAATGTGTGACGCAGGACGAACGCCATGATGGTGTCCGTCGCCGTCGAGTGAGGGCCAGCCGCACCCACCGCTTGACTCCCGCGTTCGCTCTTCTTGGATGCTACGGCGTCGTCATTGGGGGTGGTGCACGATGGGCCCGCGTTGCGCAACGCCATCAGCGCATCGACATCGCACTGCGATCGCTCGGCAAAAGCGGCAGCGTACCCCTGCATCACGTGGCACCGCGCGGTGGACTCGTCTCTCTCGTGCAGCAACACACGGCCGATGCGAATTGCGGCTCGCTTTTCTTCATCGAGTCGCTCGACCGTTTCCCGCAGCATGGCAACGGTCGTGTCAACCGTTGACGTTAATGGTTCTTCGGCGTTGGCGGCGGTAGGGCCGTCGTCGTCGTTTGGCGGTGGTGGCCGACTTTGAAGGTACACCTCCAGCGCTCTCGCCGAGGTCACGACGGCATTCGCGTGCGTGCCGCCTCGGAAAATGCCGCTCGCACGCGTCACGTCCGCCGACGTGGCCGCCGAGGAGTTCGAGCCACGATGATGAGCCGCCGCGGACGTCGCTGACTCCATGACCGCTGCGAGCGCCCAGCGATGGACGGCGGCCGCGTGTTCCCAGGCCTGGGCCGCCGCCGCGGCGACGTACTTTTGGGACAAGTCGGCCGACGCCGCCGAAGCGAACCGCTTGGCGACTTCAGCCGCGACCGCTACCCGGAGCGTGTCGTTGTCCTTGGCGACGTCTGCAACTTGACGTTGGACATCGAACATCTGAAGGCGCAGTGCGTCGCGTTCGAGCTGGCACGTGGCGAGCGCTTGCCTCGCTTCCGAGAGTCGCGTACGTTCGACCGCCAAGTGCTCGCGCAGCCGATCAGCTACGGCCGCTGCAGACTGCTCATTCAGCACCTCGGTGGCCGCCTCCAACTTTTCCTCGCCCCCCCCCGTCGCGGCGCTTCGCGGGGCACCCGTAGGCGTTGCCTGTCTCGCCGTCGATTGAGCGCCCGCCGTGGTGGCGTTTGTCTGGCTCGCATCCTCCATTCCTCACGTCACCCTATTCGCATTATTGCGCGGCGAGTTGAGGGGAGCCTCCAAAACATAAGTCGTCGTGCACCTTTCACAAGTCGCCTTGTCACCTTATTCCTGATTCGATGGAGAAGCGTGACGGACTGACACCACACCGGAGGCGGGGGGGGGGGGGGGGGGGGGGGGGGGGGGGGGGGGGGGGGGGGGGGGG
>ERZ1292630.1225-Hain-H41-02um-R3-1225-length-25511-cov-7_pt1 | contig 19549 bp, 6 predicted proteins | sample MGYA00564408_ERZ1292630 | MGnify/ENA primary metagenome ERZ1292630 (study PRJEB36523, sample SAMEA6512641) | groundwater metagenome | collected 2019-01-08 | study: AquaDiva: Metagenomics assemblies of 32 groundwater samples
ACTGCCGAGTGCGGATGCTGAACTCCGCCTTGCGCTTCGCGACCATGGTGGAGGGTACTGCCGGAAGAAAGAAAAAAATCCAAAACCAAACCAGATCGAAATACATTTCAGCAGTTCAACGAAAGCTAACCCAAAGGCGCAGATGAGGTCAACAGGGCCCACTACCAGCCTTCACGTCTGCCCATATCGGGGGTATTGCGGTGGAGTTGACCTGCCGCCCCCTCTGGCTGCACCATGACGGTTGCCCTCATCATAGGCGGGGGGGCCTTTGTGCTCGGCGCCACCGTAGCGACTCCGACGCCGCCGCCGCCCCCTGACGCCGACGGCTCCGCAACCCCCGAGTCCGCCGTCGCTCTGGGCGTCCACAGCCTCCAATTTGAGGCTGCGGTTGTGTTGAGCACCGACAACGGAAAACGGTACGCGTCGGGCCGCATAAACAAGCAACGGTTCGATCGGCTGGTCGGCACGGCCGCCGAGCCGCCTAGGGGCCCACCACTACACGCGATCGGATCCGCTCGACGAGGGTCCACGCCGGCCAGGTCGTCTGCGGCCACGCGATCGCGCATCACGATGAAGGCAAAATCAAACAAGCCGACGCTCATTTTGCCGACCGCCTGCGCCGCGTGCAGCAGCACCTCTTCCTTGAACCGCATCCCGCTCGTGTCGGGCGGCTTGAAGCAAGCCAACTCCCACCGCAGCGCCGACATGAGGGTTTGTTCGAGGCGCTCCCCGTTCGCGGCTAGCATGATGAAGTCGGTGACGGCTGGTCGGGTGCTCATCGGCCTGCTCGTCGGGAAGAGAACACCATCGCGCTCGAGAGTGACGTTGTTGATGACGTAGGATTGGAAGGTTGGCCTCGGCCCGCCTGTTATCGGAGGGAGGTCCGTGGTCGCCGCCATGGTCTCATCCGCGAGGGCGACGCGCAGCGCGAATTCAGCGGCAGCGTGCGTCCGCCCTTCCCGGCGGCTTGGCTCCCAAGAAAAGTGGATGGGTGCGAGGAAGTGCATGTCAGGCCGCAAGAAAAGCACGACATCTGGCGCACGCCAGGGAAAGGAAGACGTTGGACCGCTCCCGCTCAGTGGGGCCAGCCGCAGCCGGTAGTAGGCTAGACACGCGGCTCGTTGAAACCAGCCCTCCGACCCGGAGAGGTCCAGCTGTTGCACTAAATCGACATGATGTAATACGAGGATGTCCGGAACGACCGCGTCGACGATCGTTTCGGGCACGGGTCCTCCTGGCGGTGGTGCGCGAATTCCTCCTCGGCGGGGCGACCGGTGGCTGTACGGTCGGGGTGAAGGATTGATGCTGGCCCCGACTTCGCGATCAATGAGACTGACGAGGGCGTCAATGTCGTCGCCGTTCATCGTGGCGCCTTCGTCGCTGCTGCCGCCGGACGGTTCGAACTTCGAGTCAAACATCGCAAAGGTGATGCCCACTGGCCGGATACCCCGGATTACGAGGTCGACCGCGCGCCTCCAGTTGGCCGGAAACGTTCGCGGGCGGAGCGCCCCGTGCAGGCAGACGGCCGCCGTGGACTCCAGGGAGTCACGGGGCAACATCCAGGTGCCCGGGCGCAGCCGCCGCAACCGCCCACGATGCATCAGCAACTCGTCGGGACCTCTCAGGTTGAGCGCCGCATCGGACAGCCTAAATTTTTTCCCACCCACGCCGACCTTTGACGCCTCCGTGGTGGTGGTGGCAACGATGGCGATCTCCAAGGACACGTTGATCCCCTCGCGGGCAACGCGCTCCACCGCCTGGCGCATCTGGCAGCACATTGAGCGTCCAGGCTGAGTCAGCCGAAACGCCTCTTGCCAGTGCGCCGCCTGACGCCGCGACACTCTTTGGCGGGCGCTGGCGTGACGCGTGGTGAGTAATTGCCAGCCGCTGCGGCCCAGGTAGTGCGTGGCCGCGACCGTCTCCTCGCCCGCCGGGCAACTACGTACCGTGCCTAACGTTGCGTCGCACGCCGCGTCGGCCTGCCGTAGCAGGCACACGCACCGACACACCGGAGCGGTGTGAGGGGATGGGCCCATCGCATCAACGTCCCAGCGATACGCAGCGAACGATGCTCGGTGAGCGATGCCGGGATCGGCCATCGACGAAGGCAGCGGCGTGAGCAACGGGGGGTCTGCCGGAGCGAGGATGGTGCGTACCGCCGCCACTGCCTCAGAAGAAACATTGACTTGAGTGGTGGTGGTGGGGGGGTCGGCAGTGGTCTGCTGCGGCACTGCCAGGGCCGCACCAGCGCTACGGCTGACATCCTCGCGATTTACTACGACGGCGACTCGTGTCTTGCGACCTTCGCCGCGGTCGATGCGGCGCCGCCGACCTTGAATGTCCGACAAGGCAGAAAGCACAACTGCCAGCGCGGCAAGAACCAACACGATGCGCGGCGGCGCGAGGCGGCCGAGAAAGCGTCCAGCCGCACCCTCGTCGTCATCGACGTCCGGAAGTGAACGACGGGTGGAAAGGTCACATCCCTTCACCCAAGCGGCGGCGCTAGCGTCGTCGGCGTCGCGATTCATCCACACTCACCAATGAGGAAACAGTCACGTCTCTGCCGGCCCGGCCTTGAAATTGACGTGGCCACGGCGCGCCAAAGGACACATTCGTGCGCACGCAACAACGAGGGGTGAATATTTTGGATAAATCCTTGTTATGTCAATCGGTCGTCTCTTGCACAGCACGACGACATACATGATACTGATATTTGGTGGGACGACTGCTGTGGGGGGCCACCCCACCCTCCCCTAGTGGTGAATCATTCACACGACGGTTGACCAAAGGTTGGTAAGGGTACGTGACGCAGCAGTCACCCCCTCTCACCACGCTACACGGGAGAAGGGGAAGAGCCCTACGGCTTCGCCGCCGCGTTGCCCCCTGTTAGGCTGTCGAACGCACCTTTGCAGTGCGGTGTCTGGTAGCGCGCGTTCATGGCTGGCTGCCACATCCATCCAACCGTCCCAGAAATTAAAATAATCACGGACACCACCGTCCACAACACCGTTTTCAGTGCCTGACCCGTGCGGTGACCGGACGCGGCGCTTCGCACAACCACCGTGTGCAACAGGAGAATCCCGACGCCGACCATTTCGCGTCCTTCTTCAAACTCGACCAGCGCCCACGCCGCCGCCCGTGGCGACAGGCTGCCGAGGTCAATCGAACTCGTCACGCGTCCGAAGAGATAGCCACAGAGGGCACAATAAAAGGCCACCAACATGGAGCACAACGGTGCCATGACCGTTCCAGGAAGAAGCGTCGGCAGCACCAGCGAGAGACTGATCAGCGGACCGCCGACGATGTACATGGCCATCCATGGGGCGGCGTCGGGATCATTGAAGTTGACGAAGGCGCAAAGACCGAAGAACACCGACACCATCGCCACGTACGCCCATCGAAGCAAGCTGGACTGACGCGACGGCGGCGGCGCAGCCTTTATGGTGATTTCGGCGGCCGCCCGGCGACTCATTTCCGAGAAGGAGAGAGAGAGAGAGAGAGAGAGAGAGAGAGAGAGAGACGAAAGGACAAGTCGTGGCCGTCGTGGAGCAAGGTGGAGGAGGGTCCATCAACACTCACCAGTCAATCTTTTCATCGCATCGCGCCGAAGCAAAGCAATGGAGATGTCCCCTCGCTCGATCCTCAGCTATCGACGGCGTGACGGCTCAACATTTCCTCTTCGAGGGAGTCGCACGGAACGCTACTGTCGGTATCGACGCGACCGTCGCTGGCCATATCGTCGGTGGCAACAACGGCGGCCTTCTCACTTCGCGAGGCCACCACGCGATGCAGCAGGGCGGTGCGCTGCGCCGGCGACGCGCTGAGCACGCCCCCGGTTCGGCGTCCGTCCAGCCACCACAGCAGCGCGGCCAGCGCCATCGCCACCACCGACCCCCCAATAAACATGGCGCTGGCCGCCCGGAAGCCATTCAGGCCCGGCAGGGGCGCGAATACGCCTGGTGGAACGGCCGTCGTCGTCGTCACGTTCACGCCGCACGGGACACCACACACGACCGCTGTTGTGCTGCTGTTTCCCGTGACGTGGTTGGCAGCCGCCGGGGACGTCCACGGGGTGCCGGGTGGTGAAGGCGTGTAGCGATCCAAGATCGTCCCCACGATTAGAGGCACCACCGCCAGGCCCAGATTTTGCGCCGCCATCATGAAGCCGTACCCGATGCCGACCATGTTGACGGGCAGGATGAACGGCACGGCGGGCCAGAACGACGCCACGAGCATGGCGTACGCCACACCCATGAGCGGCATGACGACGTACGGCGGCGTGTACGTCGCGAGCAACAGAACGTGGATACCCAGGAAGGCGGTCGCGGCGGCCAGCAACCACTGCGCGAGCCGCCCGGTCACGTCGACGAGCAAGCCGACGAGCGGGGAGGCAATGGCCCCGGTCATCTGGTGCAGCGCCACGTACGAGGCGGCTGTCGTCTCGTCCTGGTCAAATTTGACTTGATAGTATGTCCGCGCCACCGCCGTGAAGGGCGTCTCGACGCAGTACACCAGCACGCCGGCGGCACACAGCAGGAAAAACTGCCGCGGCGCCGTCAAAATGTGACGGAGATTGAGCGACGCGTTGCCATCGGCCGTCTGGCGAGCCACGTCACCGCGCGACTCCCCGTACCGGTCCAGCGCGAACAGGGCGGTGCACGCGAGCATGGATAAGGCGCTGACGCCGACGCCCGCCAAGGCCGCCGAGGGCACCCCATGCGACGCGCACAGCCGCGGCGACACCAGATAGTTGGCGCTGTTCCACGCGCGCGACACGGTGATGGTGATTCCCAGGGCGAGCGCGAGCACGCGGCCCCCTCCGAACCAGCGAGCGACAAGGGCGTTCATCGCCACCGACAGAGATTCCCCACCAAGGCCGAACACGACCCGGGAGGTGATCATGAGCGGGAAGCTCGCAGTGGCCACCCCTATCCAGAACAACACGCTGCCAAGAAACGCCAGCGAGCAAAAGAGCAACGTGGCAACCCGGAGACCGAGGTACTTGTCGATGAGCAGGCCACCGACAAACGCCAGGACCGTGTTCGGCCATGCGTACACACTGTACAGGCTCTGATTCATCTCCTCGGTGTACGCTTCCCCCCGACTGAGGAAGTAAGCCTCGATGCTTCCGCGCGGACCCATACCGAACGAGCCCGGGAAGTCCATCGTGTAGTAGAGGCCGGCGCACATGAAACATGCCACGCCCAGGACGCGCCATTTCAGCAGCGCGAGTTCGGCGAGCAACCCGCGAAGGGAACTCATCGTGGAAATGTAGAGAGGGGTGTCCCTCACCCCGCCGCTTCTTTTCCACCACACTCACAGGTGATTGACAAGAGCAACGTTTATCCGTGTCAAGTCAGGACATCATACAGAATGTAGAAAACCGGGTGCGGAATGCGGCCGTCGCACATCATGCATGCTATGCACATTTCACATGCCCCCTCCTGGCCATCGAGAGCACACACAGCAACGAGGGAATTGTCTTGCGATTGCGGTGAAGGGGGAAACATCGACATGAAAGGGTTGCCCCCCCTCCGGCAGTCACGACTGGTGAGGTGGTGCGCGGGGGGCTCACATCTAGTTTCGAGCGGAGAAAACGAGGAATTTCGTGGTGTCGGGGGGAGAAAACGGGCGGGTACATAGCGTGTTGTCGTCCCAGCAGCTACCGGGCTGCGGGTCGCTGCCCCGACTGGCTCGTGGTCCTGGCGCGGGCGGCGGCATCGATTGCCTTGGACAGCACGCCGGAGGGTTGCTGAGCCTCGGTGGTGATGCCGAAGAGCAGGCTCTCGACGACCTCCTCGACCAGGCATTGAAGGTCGCCTGTTACGGGGACCATGCGGAGAGGGTCTGTCGCTGATACTTCCGACGCCGAGGACGAACCCACCGCGTCGGCAGCTCTCGTGGGCTGTTGCTCCGCCAGGACGTCGGCCTCCGCGGCTTCATCTTCGGGCCGACAAAGGCGCATCTCGCAGAAATAGGGCACCGGGTCGTCACTGATGTCGCTGTACGCGTCCCGGATGCGCTTGCTGTGAACGAGCTGCAGCAACAGCTCTTCGATCACGTCCCCGGCCGCGTCCATGTCGTCCTGTGTCAGAGGAAGCATGGCGTCCTGAACGTCAGCGGGCACTTCGTCGGCGAACGCGTTGAAAGTTGGGTAGTACAGTTGCGTGGGGCCGAGGTCGCGGCCATAGGCCTCGTAGTAGGCGTCTAATTGGACGATGCGAGTCTGCACGAGTACTTCCAGCACGGTAGGGAGCACCTCGGAGTCGACCAGCGATTCGTCATCGTCGTTCACCGTTTCGGCGGCCGCCGCTTCGGTGAGCTGCTGAATGGCCTGCCTCAGCCGCGTGGTGTTCTGGTACTTGGGCGGGATGGCCGTGACGGGGTGGCGAGAGGATGCCGCGGAGTTCGTCGCCAGCGTTGCGCCACTCTTCCGCGCCGCCCGGGCCGCGTCGCGCGCTTGCGAGCCTCCTGTCAGTGAAAAGGTTTTTGATGACTCTCCGTCGCCGCTCGGGGCGCCGTTGGTGGGCCCTGCCTCGAGCTGCATGGATGCCTCCTGCTCCCTCGCGCGGCGCTTCGCGAGGCGGCGCTGCCTGAGGTCGTCGTTGAGCACGTGGCAGTGGATCGGGTGGTCGATGATGTGGCTCGTGCTGCCCGTGTACAACGTCACGCGCATCGGACGCGCCTCGCCGGGCGCGATGCGGCCGCGGGGGGGATCGACGTCAAGCAGCTGATCGCCGTACTGCAGCGCGCACTGCCACTCGAATAGGAACGCGTCGCTGGGGTGGTCGTTGTGCAGGTAGACGATGTGCCGGTGCAGCGTGTGGACCGGCGCCACGCCGAACCGCAGTACGTCGAGGCTCAACCGCAAGGGGAGCAGGGGGTGCTTGAGGGTCGGGGCCTTTGGCAGCGGCGCCATGTGGGCGCTGTGCATGTTCTGAATCTCGGCTTTGCTGGTTCGGTTCGGATGGTAGCCCTGACCCGAAACGGTAATGGTGTAGACGTCGCCGCCCTCGACGTGAATTGGCAGCTTGACGTCGTAGTGCTTCGCCTCGAGCGGGCGGAAGTACCACGACAGCAGCAGCGTGCTCATCGCGGGAATCGTTCCTCGCGGGTTGAGGCACTGAAAGACCGGGAAGTCGAAGTTCTTCTCCCTGGCGTCGCGAAGGGCGCTCATGTCGATGCAATACTCGGCGACCTGGTGGCTCAGGTTTTGCAGCTCGGTGTACTGAAGTGGCGGGTCCATGTCGCCGATGGCGACCGGCATCAGCTGATGGCTCAGCGTGTGGTGGAAGGCCAGGTAGCGATCGCCTTCCTTGAGCGTTCGCCCCGTGAAGTGGATGAACACGCGCTTGCCGCGGTCGATGCGCAGCAGGACAGGCAGCGTGTGCTTGCCTATCTTGGTGTGCTGGTACGTGACGAGCAGGACGACGTGCTCGCCCGGGTTGACGGTCGCGCGGCTGGGACTGATGTCGAAGAGCTGCCGGTCAATGACCTCTGCGAGCTCCAGATCCTCCGGCCCTTGAACAGGGTCCTGATGCCACGGTTCCTTGGGGACGTCGCCCTCGTGGGGCAGCCAAAAGCGGAAAGAGACGGGACAATGGCCCGTGTTGTCGAGACGCACGAGCACCTTGGTGGGCGCGGTGCGGTACACGTCGACGCCCAAGTCGCACACAATCGGCGTGAGGTTCTGACTGGCGCCCTCGAAGGTGTACGACGCCGTCTCGGTGTCTCGCTCCGTGACGGGCAACGTGAGCGCGGCGTTGACGTTGGAAATCGACATTTGCCGCCAGAGGTGGGACTTGCGTTGGAACACGGAGCGAACGTCAGTGATTTCGAGTACGGGATGGCCGCCAGTGATCGACACCGTGCAGTGAGCCAACCGCCGGATGTCCTCCAGACTCGGGTCGGGGTCGAGGGCCTCGTCCCGAAGCGACTCGGGCGAGGCGTCGGCCACGACGTACACTAAATACTCGAACGTGCCGCGATGCGGCAGCGTCACTCTGACTTCCACTGTCACGTGCGACCGGGCACGGACGTAACCCGTGGGCGACGGCGTAAAGACGACGTTCGCGGCGCTCTCCGCGTCGCCCTTCGTCAGTCGGTACCTGAGCCGGTACGCCAAGTCGCACAGCGACGAGTTGAACAGCGTGACTTGCTGCGATGATTCCGCGCCGACCAAGACGGTGCCGAAGTTGACGTCGAGCGGCTCGATGGACACGAGGCCGATGAGGCCGTCGCCGATGGCGTAGAGGGACTGCTCGAGCTCCACGGGGGCGCAGCCAAGGGGCGTGCGCACGGCCGTGACCGCAACGGGTATCTTGACTTCGTAACGCCGTACCGTTTGGGGCGCGAAGGTGGCCTGCAGGGACAGCTGTTCGCACGCATCGAGGACGCCGCTGGACGGCTCGATCGTGAGCACGTCGTGGTATTTGGGCGGGACCGTCACGCGGAAGCGGATCGGGATGCGCGATGGGTTCTCAACGACATACAGCCGCGAGGTCTTCGCGCCGACGGCCGTCGGACGAAACATGACCACGCCGTTTCCGGCGAGGGCGAGCTGGGGAAGGAATCCTTCGCCGCGGAGAAACACCTGACGGGCACCGATACTCGATTCGTTGAACGAAATGACCGCCACCCCGGCGAACTTGGCCGCCGCGTTCGGGCAAAAGCTGCAGAGCACTAAGGAGGTGGCGCCCGGCGCGACGGTGCCGTGGCTCGGGAAACAGCCAAACACGCCGCGCGAGCGATCCTCGCTACCCGGACTGTCCTCATGAGCCCCTCCCTCCTCGGATCCGTCCTCGTCGTCTAAGTCGGACAGAACCGTCCCAGGTGGCACTGACCGAGCGCCCTGCCGGCCTGCTTTCAGCCGCTTGGCCGTGATCTGCATGCTGTACGAAACAACCGTTTCTCCCTTGTTGGTGAGCGCGAGCACCTGAAAGACGGAGTCGAGCTTATGGCAGCTGGGGAAGGCCACATGGCTAGGCAGGTGGACCGCGGGCGGGGCGGAGGCCTCTGTGACCGTGGCGACGTGCTGGCACAGCAGCAGCAGGCACTGCGGGGGCGTGAAGGTCGCCTCCGACACGAGGCGGAAGCTGCGCATCTGCTTGTAGGATACGTAGCATTCCAGGTAGTCACCGAAGGTGGCGCCGGCCCGCGGAGGACCGTTGAGCCGCACCTCGAAAGTCGCCGTGCCGAAGGGTGGGATGTCGCCAGACGCCGGCTCGACGGTCCACAGGGGAGCGCCGGCGGATCCACTCCCGGCTGCGCTCGAGGATTCGACGCTCCAGGACGCCGACGCCTTGGCGCTCGTGTGGTTGCGCACCGTGACGAGTCGGCTCTCGTTGAAGGCGCCGTGCCGGAACACCACTTGGTTTTCATCTAAGCTGAAGGGGAGCCGGTAGCGCTCTTCGGACGGCAGGACGTGGGACAGCGGCTCGCTACGCGGCACAATGGACGTGATCGACTTCGCCTTGCCCGCTTTGTGAGATGAGGCGGCCGGAGAGTTGCGCGACTTGGGAGCCGTCGGCGCATCCGGAGAGTCCAGCACGAGGTCCTGCATGGACGCCTGTAGAGTCGCACGAGCTGCAGCCTCCTCTTCATCCGCGGGTGCGGTTCCGGCTTCGATCGCCTCCATCATGCCGGAGATGTCATCCGGGGTCATGCGCCCGAGACCCCCCGCAAGTCGCCGCTGGTAGGCGTGCACGTGCCGAAGTCCGAATGGCGCCGGGCGCGTCTTGGAGTTGTAGGCCGTACCGAGGAGGTCTAGATAGAGCGCCTCATCCCCGTGGTGGACCACAATGTACACCCGGCGCAAGTAGTTGATCGCCATGGTCGGCCGGAAGGACACGCGGAGGTTCGCCAGCTTTCCAGGACCCAGAACCCCGCTGTACGGGGTGATGCGGAACGCCTGCCCTGGTTCACAACCGATCACATTGAACGGCGCCTCGGTGTTCGTCATGTTCTTGAGCACGATGATTTTCTCGTGGGCCGCGGCCCCCGAGGCCTGTATAGGCGAGGCTGCTGGTCTCCCGCGGGGTGCAACGGCCGACGCCGCGGCGACACTGTTCGCGAGTGCGTCGAGGTCGACATCGCCAAAGTCCAACGACTTCACACTCAACGCAATTTTCGGGCCCTCGACCGTGGCGCAGCACCGAACGGTCAACGAGTTGCCGCCGACACACGAAATTCGAAACGTCGTGCTGTAGTGCGCGGACGTGCTCTCGGGTACAAACCGGACCGCGATGGTTTGGCTGCCGTCCCGGGAAATTTGACCGGACATAGGCGTGACGGCGAATGGGCTGACGATGTCCCGATCCACCTTGTGAATCACGTACTGCGCGTGCACGCAACTGATGTTCTGCACGACAAACGTCTTCGTCACCACGGTTCCGTTGAGCACGCTGCCGAAGTCGAGCACCGGCTTCTCCAGACTGAGCTTGAGAAATACGTATTTGGCGATGCCGCTCACGGGAAACGAGGCGAGCACGTCACCGTTCGCCTGCTTGGCGACTGCGCGCGCGACGAGAGAGCACGCTTCGGACGGGGCGAACGACAGCTGCAGGTCATGCTTTTCACCCAGGTCGAGTTTGGTGAGCTTCGGCTCGATTTGGAACGGCGCGGGGACTTCCCACGTGATCGACAACGGCACCGTGCCGCTGTTGCTGACGGAAACGGTGGCCGTTGACGTGGCCTTGACGGGGCAGAATTCGAAGTCGTGTTTGTCTGGCACGCTGAGCCGAGCGTATGGGGTGAGCGCGACGAGCCCGACCTGGAAGTCCCCCCTGCCTTCTACGTGAAGGGGAATGCTGTCGTGAATCTCCTGCACCGCCGTGGGCCGGAACCGGATGACCAGCTCGAAGCTCATACCGCTGCTGAGCGTGACGGGCTCAGGGAAGTCCACAAAGAACGTCGCCTTTTGCCTCGGCTGACGGTAGTGCACGACCTGCAGCTTGTCGTGCGTATTTTTCAGGAGCAGCTTGCGAATGTACTCGCCGCCGACGCTCCATTCGCGAAAGACGACGCTGTCAGGGCAGTCAATACCGAAGCATCGGCTGCGCTCCTCCCTCGAGGAGGACGGGATGAATCTACTAGGCGACGCGGCGGCACCCGGAGCAGACGCCCCGGACGCCGCGGTGGCGGCTTGCTTCGCGGGTTTCGTCGGTGCGATGACGGTCACCTTTGTTCCTGGTGCCACAACCATGTGAAGGAGTCGAGGTGGTGGCGACAGATGAGAAACGAGAGAGAGCGAAGAGAGAGGAAGGGAAAATCGCTCACTCTCTCTGAGGTGTCGTGCAGTTCAGAAATGATTTCGCCATCCCAACTGCACGCAGCCGTCTCCCCCCCGTTTTCCCGCGGTTGGCACTAACCGTTTCACCGGTGCTTGAAAAGATCGATCGAAGCTTCGGATACTGTGTGGATTTGGCAGGGGAGAGAGAAACACCGCTCCTCCGACGAGCGCAGTTTGAAGTCCTCTAAGGGCTAAACTGGGAGGGACCCGTTGCGCCGCGACAAAGGATTGACCGCCGCGGCAGGTCGAAGCGACACAGCAGTAACGTCGTCGGTGGGAAGATCGGGGGCCACTCGTAACAGCGGTGCGCTCTTGCCACTGTCGTCGGCATGTGAGCTCTCCTTCGACGCTTGAGGTGACATGGTGCGCTGAGGTAGAAGCTTTTTCCTTGCGGGAAATCTCCGGAATAAGAAGTGCGACACCGTGATGGCGAGCCCCGCGAAGGGACACAGTGACACGGCCCACATGCAAACAGCGAAAGTCCAAGTCAACGCGGGCGACGGTGCATCGCGGCCCCTCCCACCACTGTGACGGGTGCCCAGGGTCACCACGAGCACCAACGCCACCCCCGTCGTGCCAATATTGCTGAGCGCCACAATGACGTTGCGCATCTGTACGCGCAGAGGCCGTACCCCGACGGACCACAGGGCCAGCGCAAGTGGAACACCGCAGACCATCGCGAGGGAGGCGGTGCAACTCAGAGCGTCGATCCCTCCCTCGACGGCGGCGGATATCAGCGTGCCCATGGCTTCGATCACGCCGGTGTACAGGCCGATCAGGGTGAACCACGGGGAAACGGTTAAATCCGACGTCACGTCGCCCCACGGCCGGAACCGGCGCAGCAACCGACCGTCGCTCGTCAGCCGGTTGCTGTGTGCGCTGCTCTTCGCCGTCGCCTCGAACCAATCGGCGCCGCCGACCATGAGCCATCGCTGGAGGGCCGTAGGCGGCGTGGCCTCGACGCCACGACCGTCACAGGGTATCGAGGCCCCACGATCACGAACCACGGGTGGTGATGCGTCTCCCGAACCTCCTCGCAGCGGCGCACTTAGGAGCGGGGGGTCCGCCGGCACAGTTTGTTTCTTGCGATCCGCGGAGACGACCAGAAATGGTTCGTATCGAATTTGACCAGACTTGATATCTGCGTGAAGCAATCGCATTCGCCAGATCCAAAGGCCGACACCACCGACAACCGCGGCGGCGCCCGTGATGAGTGTGGCCACGAACACCGATTCGGTGCGACCTACATCGGATCGCGCGATGCGGATCGCAAGGTAGGCGACAGAGGCCACCGTGCCCCGCAGGGTTACGGCAACGAGACCCAGTATCACGCTGGGAGCACCTACGGACAGGACTGACGCACCAATATCACGAGAAGAGTCCGCCGGCGGTTCTTCTTTTCGAAACGTCCACAGAAGGCGCACTAAGATGATCACGATGGAGAGGATGGCGACACCGGCCACGTTCGACACCACGACGGCCGACGCTTTGCCCGCTTCGGCGCGCCGTAAGTTGATGGCGGCGACGTCATCGTCAGTGATCGACGCGGTTGCTTCGCCGGATGCGATGGGCTCCGGGCGGAAGGACCACCCAGGAACGAGGACGTCTGGGAAGGACAGGACCGAAACGGGCGTGTTGACCTGCATGAGGCGTGAACTGGAGGTGCCGTTTCTTGCCTGGTCGGTGATTGGTCCAGAGTCGGACGACAAGCAGCTCTGCGCGACGCTTGAGACGGACGATAATCGAGCCAGCTGCATGGAGTCGCCGGGCGCACCGCCGCCGAAGCCCGCGAGGCTCGACGCCGTCATCGCGGTGGAGCGGAAAGCGGCGCTTTCGGCGACGCTTGAAATAGGATCGGCCGCGTCATCTCCGTATGAAGCCGTCCGGACCGTCTGCACGGTGAGATCGGCCGTTGTCACGCGCGTCGTGTTTTGGGTTCTTGCCATTGTGAGCGACTCGGTAACAACTAGCGACTCGGTCGCTCCCATCGGCGCCGTTGTGAACGTGGTGGAGCGCTCAGTCGAAAATGCCGTTAGCGCGACTGATCGCGTCACTCGCGCGCCCGACGATTCGGCGTCTGTCGTAATCACTGGTCTTGTGAGGGTTCGCCCTTGCCTGTGGCCGGTCTCCGACGCTGCGCGGAGCGACGAAGTCGCCGATCGGGTGAAATGTGTCGTCCGCGTCGGAGTGGCCGTGAACGGTACCGAAGTCACGACAATCGTGATATGCCAAGTTAGGTTGAAGCACGTCGGAGTTGCCGCAGCAGCGGGCGGCGCCTCACCGCCCAGTGCCGAGCCGCTGGAAGGGGACACCGACATTGAGAAGAGCACCGCCGTCGCGTTGGAGACGACTGACGTCAGGTCGAATCGCGCGGAGGCCCCACCGAACCCGATTGCCTCGCGAGCAATCCAGGGGGGGCCGCCATCCAGCGGTGTCAAAAAGAGGATCCGGGGCCGAACATCGTGCCCTTGCGTGCCGGATTGGATGCGCCCCGTGACGTTGCCCATCAGCTGCACCCGCTTGCGACGCTGACCTGACCTGGGCGCGGGGCCAAACCATCGCACCGCCGGGAACGCGGTGACGCCAGCGGAGGAGGTGGAGGAGAAGGGCGGCTCGCCACAGTATCCGATGGACATCGATCCGGGCTCGACGCCGTCGCGAGCGCGGGGAGAGTGCCCCACGTAGCGTGCGACGAAGGACGTCGCGTTCGACCAGCCCATCGTGACGTCGGCCGCGGTCGCGTTGCCGCCTCCTCCTCCGTGAATGCCGGGCGACGGCTCCACGAAGCGGCGGTCGTATGGCTCGATGTCGCCGGTCGTCGCCACCGTCGTCGGGAAGTAGGTGCCGTAGGTCCAGGGCGCCTCGGAGGCACTGACAAAGCTGAAGTCCTCCGCCGCACGATAACGTCTGCAATCACCGAAAACACGGCTAGCTGGGCCCCCTGCTGCGGCAAGATCGATGTATGTTCGCCAAGGCCTACTCAGTGGACAACGAAAGTGATCGCTAGCGGCGCCTTCCGTACCTGTTGACGGCCGCAATGGAAACAGCCGCAGCGAGGCATGAAGCGACGCAAACAGACGGCTGCATCGCAACGGCTCCGGCAACGGCACGACGGCTAGTTCCAGCGTGTCGCCAGCGTCCACATAGTAGAGCAAGTCCACCACCCACGGGGCACCGGCCGCCGATCTCTTTCCGGTGAGCCACCGGCGCGGTGGTGGCAACCAGGATTTATAGACACCGGCGGCAGTGGTGGCATTCCTGTCGCTTCGGTCGGATGACGATGCGACGCCAACGACGCCAATGACTGGAGCGGTGGCTGGTTCTGTGGCCTCCAGAAATGACGCGTGCACTCGCAGCACGCCGCGGCCTGGACTTGCCCAGCGAACCACCGGACTCAGGCCACACCCGCATTGCAACCGCAGAAGGTCCGGCCGGAAGCCGTTGACCCAGTTCCGGATCAGGACACTCTTGTCGATGGAGGTTGCCGCTCCGTGCCCGCTCGACGAGTTCAAGTTCACGTTGTACCCAATGTAGTCACCAAACCACAACTCGTTACCGGAGGCGTTGAACATTCGAAACATGGGGGTGCTGTCCGAAAAATATTCTTTCGAAGAAGAGGCGTTATCCGCCGCCTGAGTTTGCGCAAGTAGTGCAGCATCCGCCACCGTGCCGTAGGTCCAGGGATTGGACAGGCGAACCGCGGAGAGGAGCCACGCCGACCAGTCGGCAGTTATTTGTAGTCCCGGTGGACTGTCAGTGCCGGGCAACTCGCGCCCGGGATTTGTTTGCCAAGGACGCAGTTTCGCGACCTCGGATTGCCTCGGGCTAGCAGGTGCGACGCCGTGGTCATCTCGTACGACGAAGTCACCCACGGCGTCGAACAGCGCCGCGCCAAAATACGATTGCCGCGCCGAGAATGGATGCGGCTCGAGCGGCGGCACCTCCTCGCTCACGGCGATGACCGCGTCGATGCTCACGTGGGAGCTAGCTCCCGAGTTGCCGTAGGCCTCCGCTCCGACCACGAAGTCAATGATGTCTTCCGGCGCAACGTTCAGCAGAAAGTCAAACGTTGGCGTGTCGGTGACCGCGGTGGACACGCGCCACGTCTCTCCTGCGGACAAGAAGACCGTTTTCTGCGAATTTGAATCCTCCCCCTGAAACCGGCCCTTGATCCGCGCCGTGCCAAAGCCAGGGCTGGTCCAGCGCACCTTGGTGAAGGTGTTCCGGTCGTCTACTGGGGCGACCATCACAACGGCTCCGGGCTGGATACCGTAGATGGGAACGTCGTGGACGCTCTTTTCGACCCATCCGCTGGTCAATCCCTTTGCGGGGTCGTTCGCGAACCATCCTTCGGTCTGGGCTCCAGCCACGAAGGGCAGCAGCGCGCATTCTTGCATGAATTGCCTCAAGGTGGCCTTACAGTACTGCCAGCATCCATTGGGATTCGCGTTCGTCGAGAAATCCGCATTAGCGCTGAAAATGGCCGCTGCCAGCACACTACTCCTAGGGGCTGCAGTCGCAATCGACGAGCTCTTTCGTGCCGCTTCCAGCGCTGCCTCGGCTTCCCCGGTGGTCACCGCCGCCCCTACGGCGGCCAACGCGGCCGTCCAATCCTCACCGACAAGAATGCCTAGTAAAGCTGCCGTGTCGCCACTGGCAGACGGCGGTGCGTTGATGCCGAGTCGCGTGAACTCAGTAAGATTGCCCAACAGTCCAACCGAGGGAGCCGAAAACACCAACCCCCCACCACTGCCATCCCCACCACTGCCTCGCAGCTGATGGAGGGTGGATAGTGGCACGAGTGCGCCGATGCTGCCGACGCCACAACGAACGGCCTCGAACGGACAAGGAAGCCACCCGGTGGCCACGGAAACAACCTCCACGGCAATGCTGACCGGCGTGTTCGAGCCGACGTTGCGACTGGAGGAGTCGACCGCGAATTCGACGGAACCGGTTGTCGCTGTCTTTCGGGGATCGCGGGTAGCGTCGAACAGGAAATTGAAGGACGTCGATCGTTCGCATGTTGCGAGCAGCATGGTGACGCCATTGATCGACAGCTCGCAGTGCTGACCAGGCGACCCACCGGGTCCAAAGCTGCCGAAAACGCGTGCAATGCACCGTCGCCGAGGCGACCCGGTTGAGTGAGACAATTGACACGGCGAGGTCCATCGCACCATGGAGCGCGACCGATCCGCATTGCCTGCGTTCATCGAAATTTTTCCTGACGGAATCGCATACACGGTGTTCACACCGACGTTTTTTTCGACGCAGGGATAGTAGAGGTCATCCGTGGGATGCAACGGGTCACGCCACCAGCCGGGAAAGATTGTCTGCCTTCGCAACGCCAGTTCGCGGAACGGCCCTCGCCGCCCTGGCTTTTCCGTCATTGACCAGCCGTAGGACCATTGCCCGTTCGGATTCGACACAAGAGAAAAGTCTTTTTCGAGGTCGTAAATGCCAACGACGTACTTATTTGCGTCCGTGAATGCCGGGACGTCGGACTTCCGCCCTCTCCGTTGACGGGTTGAGGACGCTCGCGGGGAGGGCGTTGCGTTGCGTTGCAGCAATACGACCCACCAGGTCGTTTCCTCGTCGACGCGCTCTGTTAGGGTCGGGAAGGCAGACATACGGCAGTCTGGAGCCGCGAAAGGACATTCAGGAAGCCAAGGTGCGTGCGGCACGACATCGAAGGCTGCTAGCAGCGGCGTGTGGGAGCCAGTGACCAATCGTTCACGGTCGTCGAGTGTTTGGCTGACGGTAAAGTCAACCGTCGTGCCAACGTCCACGTTAAACGCATAGCTGATGAACAGTGTGGGATCCGGTGAGGTGACGTCGAGCGCGATGAATGCGACGGTCGTGTTGACGACGATCATCGTGAGGCAGCTCGGGGCCTCGCCTGCGTCGAAGCGCGCCTGCATCCGGGCGACGCCGCGACACGGAGAGGTCCATCGAACTCGAGCGCTCCATTCGGCACTGGAGGAGGCTCCTGCGTAGAGCGACACCTGCCTTGGGGAAACGCCATACTGCGCGCGGTCTCGGTCCAAATTCATCTCCACGAGAGGATACCGAATGCTCAATTTAACCCGCCCCGTTGCAAGGGTGACCATGGGCGCCTTCGCTAGCTGAGCCACCGACTCAAAGTCCTGCAGCGTCGCGAGGTTGTCGCTTCTCCACCAGCCGAGGAAGTTGGTCCACTTCACATGAGGAAACAGATTGAGCGGCGCGGTGATGTCCAGTGCCTTGGACCACCCATACGTCCAAGCATTTTGGGAATAGGGCGCGCCGGCATTCACAGCAATGCCGAAGTCGTTCGCGATATCGTATTGCAACACCGAAGGAGGAGGGTCATCCGACGCGCCTTCCCGCAGCAGTGTCGCCTTCGGGTTGCCTCCTGTCTCTTCCGGGGTACCGTCCCGACAGCGTGGGGCGCCGAACGGGCATTCGAATGCGGCTTGATCGGTGTCGGCGTCCACCGTAATCGTGGCGTTAATTTGGACGTGCGCCTTTTCCCAAGTGCCATCCGGAGCGGGACCGACGATGAAATCGATGACGGTCACGCCGGCCATGACGTTGAACGTGAGGTCGATGGGCGGCACTTCGCCACACTTGGCCTTGACGATCGTGCGGGTCCGGTTGAACACCACCATACATAGCGTGTCCCGGGCGATGTTGACGGGCTGGAGTGAGGCCTTCAACCGAGCGGGTAGCAGGCGGCGAGTTGCAATACCGTTTCCTGAAAGCGACGCGGGAGTGCGCCACCGGACGCGCGACCAACGCAAGCCCTTTGAAGGGCTCATTATCACGGCCTTCACTTCACGTACGGTGAAACGATCCGACCACGCCAAGAGAGACTCCACCCGCTCGACCCATGGCTTCGTGAATATGTCGGTACCGACCGGGAACACGCTACTCCACCACCCCATCAGTCCGTCGGTGGTCGGCACCCCGGCGGTGTGGCGGTGCATGACGTCACCGGTGCGCACCGAGACAAGGGCACTCGACGGGGCGGCGCTGTCGTTCAGCAGAATGACGTCGTTGTACTCCTCCGGCTCGCTCCATCCGTACTCCCACGGTCCGCTTGGATTCGCGACGGTCGAGAAATCCGCGCTGACGTCGTAGAGCGGAATGAGGTGGTGCGGAGCCGCCGCGTCAACCGCCGTGACATTGCGCAGCCGCCGCTCGTCGATTGGCGCGAACCGCACCGTGTCGTTGCGCACGCATCTGACGGCGCCATAGGGGCACACGACAACGACTCCCCCCTGCGGTGACCCCACCGACGACGACGGCAGCCCGAATAGCAGCAGGTTGGCCGACGCGACGCCGCCCAAGAAGACGGCAGGGGGGGTGAAGAAGGAAGCCAGCAGTCGGACCTCCACATCGACCGACATCGAAACGGTTGACACCGAAACGGACCGGCAGTCGACTCCGCCACGTACGCGCGGCACCAGCGCCAGCTCCACTTCGGTGCCATTGCCAACTGGAAACGATTCATTAAAAACGAAGTCACTGGCACTCAACAGCTCCGTCGCGAGGGTTACAACGCGTTGGCAGCCGCTGGGGGTGCCCTCAAACGGCTCACACATGGCCTTATCCGCGGGTGCCAACAAAGCCGACGACGAGCTCGACAATGGTCGACTGAGAGGTCGCACAAACAGTTCTGCTGGCGACCGTCTGAGCCACACAACAGCTATGGTGGCAGCGGCGGTGTCGCGACTGCATCGGCCGCGCGCGGTCGCGTAGCCCTCGCCGCTGGATCGCCAACGCACCCAAACGGGCTCCTGGTTGCACCCTGTTGAGAGTTGAATGCCGTCGGAGTCGGAAGACAACCGCTTGGCCATGGGCGGCTGATTCGAAGCATTCTTGTACCAAACCCCAGCGGCGGCATTCACAGACTCAAACGGCGTGCGGGACGATGAATTTTCGTTCGAGGCCCATCCCCAGGCCCACGAGCCGTTTGGGTTGCGTTGAGTGGAAAAACCAGCAGACTGTAAGTTGAATTGAGCGACGGGGTACGACGTGCCGCCGGCCATCGCCACCTTCTCGTGGCAAAAGGCGCCTGGAAACTGTCGTCGACAGAGGTCCAAATCCACCTCCCCACCCGTTGGAGACTGCGAGACGACCCACCACTCACCAGCCAGCAGCAGTAAAATGACAAGGACCACATGCAGCATCGGAGGATTCGCAACAACGGCGTCCTCCTGTCATATTTACCGTACTGTATGCACCGTCCGTGTGTCCGGCCGTCGTTGTCCTAATCTC
>ERZ1292630.1321-Hain-H41-02um-R3-1321-length-24431-cov-6_pt2 | contig 19547 bp, 10 predicted proteins | sample MGYA00564408_ERZ1292630 | MGnify/ENA primary metagenome ERZ1292630 (study PRJEB36523, sample SAMEA6512641) | groundwater metagenome | collected 2019-01-08 | study: AquaDiva: Metagenomics assemblies of 32 groundwater samples
CGCTCGAGTGGATCGGCGCGCTGCTGCCCGATCTGCCCCACCTCTACCTCACCTTTTCGCCCCTCGTCTCTGGCGCTCTCATCGATGACCTCTCTATCGCGTCGACGGTCAATGCAAAGCAAGGGAAAGATGCCACAGGCCCTTCGTCCATCTCTTGTCTCTCTGCTCACTGTAAGGTGAGGTCGTTCTTGTCGCCATGCGGACGAAGTAAAAGGGGGGTGTATGTGTGTGAGGGGGGGTGCACTGTTGTCACGGCCACGCATCTCATTCACCGCGCGCGGCAGCTTTGCGTGTTTCCTCCAAAATGTCCTCTTTGAAGCGCCTGGCAATGGCCATCCTCAGCTGCCGTTGCTCGTCGTCCGTCACTGTCGCCGGAGGCGCCGAGGCGGCAGAACCCCCGCCAGTGGTCGGCGTCGTGACGGTACCTGTGGTGGCCGCGACGTAGTTCGCGAGGTCCGCCTTCCGCGCTTGCTCCTTTTTCGCCTTCAGCAACTCTCGCTGGGCCTTCAAGTATCTCTCACGCTCCGCGATTTGGTCGGCGGAGGGCTGGCCGGCCCCTGCCGTCGGGGGCGCGACGGCGGCCTTCAGTTCTTGGAATGAGGGTTGCACGGCCGGCGCAGGCGGAGGCGGCGCGGCGCTGCTGTCCACTGGCTTGGACGAAAGAAACGGGAGCGGTTTGGCGCCGAACGCCATGCTCCGCCGTTCGCCAACTGGAGCGAGACCTGGGCCTCGCGCAAAACCCGTTCCCGAGGCCGAGGCGTCTAGCGACGAGGCGGTGGGCGGCGCGGGTGCGGGAACCGCGGCGGTAGTGACAGGTTGAGATGGCGGTTGGACTGGCATGACTTGGTGCTCGGCCGGCCGCGGCAACGGCGTGGCGACTGGTGGCGCGGCCGCGGGCGCTGTCGGCGGTGTCTGGGCAATAGCTTCCGCAGCTTTTTGTGCTATTTCAACTCTCTTTTCGTGCACCTCGGCTTTCATGCGTTCCACGTTTTGCTTCGACTCCTCCTCGATGGCCCTCGCGAGCTCGTGAGTTTGCTGCTTCATCCTTTCGAGGAGCAGTCGCTCTTGCTCCATCGCGATGGACATCGCGAGGGCCTGAAGAAGCTCCGCGTCCTCCTTCTGGCTACGCTTGTCAATGACGTCCACCTCGTTGAGGGACATATGGATCGCCATCTCCAGCAAGAACCGTTCCTGTTCGTCAAGGTCAGCGATACTGCCGCCGCCGCTCTTTGCGAGGTGGGCCATGCGGGCGGCTTCGTACATTGCCTCGAGCTCCATCTCGATGTTCCGCTTCTCCATCAACGCGCGGAAGGAACGGAAGTCGTCCAGCGCCACGATGTACTCGGTAATGATCTCGCTCAGCTCCGGGCACGTACCGGCCTTCACCGCCTCCATGAACTTTTCTGGCGAGGCGCCTAACTCGGCGAGGAATGACGACAGCAGTTCATCCACCAAGGCTCGAAACTTTTCGTGGATCACGGTGTACTCGAGGCGGTTCTCCTCCTCCTCCGGCTTGAACGCCCCGCAGTACTCGTCGATGAATGACTGCACCGGCGTGTTCCACAAAGGGCTCCGCAAAAACTGCAGCACCCCCTCAAAGCACCACTCCCCAAGAGGCTCATTGTCGGTGGACGACATCGGTCCGAACCCTCTTACAAAAAACTCGTGTGTCCTCTCTGACTGCCGAAGGGAAGGAAGGGGTATATGGGACATGCAAGGAGGCACTCGTCGCCGCGCGGTGATGCTGACGCTTCGGTGATGATGAATTATTCCGCGAATCAAGCGAATCGAACTGGGAGGGCATCAGTTCCTCTTCGACGTCTCGGGGGGCGGGGCGTCCGCAAACATGGCGGCCAGCTGCTCGCGGCGGCCTCGATCGGCCGTCGGGCCAACAAACTCCTGCTTCCTGTACCCTTGATACTTCGACCAGGGCTCTCGGCGGACGTTAGTCATCACGGTGCCGACAGTGTGGCTACGTAGAGGCGAGGCCAACGCCTTTTGCTGGCGGACACGCTCCTGCAGGGTCAGGTGCTTGCGCTCCTGCTGGCCCCACCCGATGGACGCGAACATGTCACTGGGCCGCGGTTTGCTGCCCTCTTCCTGGTTCGAGAGGAACCCTTCCTCAGCCGTGAAGGATCCCATGCGGTTCAGCTGGTCCCACCACATTTGGAACTCCGTGTCCGGCCTCATGACCGCCGAGAGCGAGCCGGTGCGCAGCCCCTCCGTGAAGTATTTCTCGGCCTGCACCTTTGGAAGTCCGCAAAGCTTGCAAGCCAGCATCAAGTTGACGTAGCTTTGCGCATTGGGTTCCAGCTGCTGATTGCTCATGTTCTCGAAAACCGCGAGGCAGCCGGGCATGTCGCGCGCGAAGGCCTTCGCCTGCATGACGGCGTTCGAAATCATGTGGTCGTTGCCGAATCGCGTCACGTGCGCCTGGAAAACCGCGTCGACGCGCGGCAGATGCTCCGCGGGGGCCTTTTCGACGAGCGGCATCAGGTGAACGATGGTCTGCTCATTGTTCTGTTTTGTCCACCACGGCTCGTCCTTGTTGCGAAGGAAGAGGCGCCAGTGCATTTCAGGGGTTAGCTCCCAATTGTCGCCGGCGTTCCAGAAGCCCACTGCCTTCGGCCACTCGACGTGTCCCACGCGCTCGAACTCACGTGGTTGCCAGGTGGCCGGCCGGATCTTTGGATACTGAAATCGCGTGTGCAGGAAGAGCGCCTTTCTTGTGTCGGTCCATTTCGGGTTCCACGCCGCATTCTTGCAGCCTCGTGTGGCGTTCCTTCCGCCGGGGTGGATCGTCCAACCCTTCTTCAATAAAACGATGGTGCGCTGCATGCGGTGGGCGGTGCGGTTGGGCCGTGGGGCAACTGTGGCGCCAAAGTGAGTCAAACAATTCAGGTCAAAATTTTGGAGAGTCATCGGTTTGCGGCGGGGGGCGGGTCGAGCGCCGTTGCGGTGGCAGAAGGACGGAACAACAACACACGAATGAGAGAGCGAGATAGAGAGAAAGAGAGAGTGACAACGGTGCGTTCACGTGCATCGAAGCCACTACGCGCGGGTCACTGACATACGGCCGTAGACTCTTTGGAGGAAGGGGAACGGAGGAAACAAGCGACGCCCCCCAGCACGACCATCTGTCACGGAGGCTGCGCACGCGACGATCCGTCGGTCGATCAAAACTGCAACGTGAGCTTGTCACCATAGTCCGAGTTGTTGACAATTCGCTCGAACTCGTTGAACGCGATGTAGCCGTCGCGGTCGAGATCGCCTTCGATGAACGTCTTGTCTACAATTTGCTGCAGCTGGACGTCGGTCAGATTGCTGCCCACCATGACTTGCAGCGTCTGGAAGAGGTCTTTATTGCTGATCTTCCCGTCCCCGTCGATGTCGTACATCTTGAAGGTGAAGAGCAGCTTCTCTCTCTTGTCGACGTCGTTGCTGAAGACGGCGAGTGCCCGGACAAACTCACGAAAGTCAACGCTTTTGTCGCCGTTGGTGTCAAACACGGTGAGCACGCGGTCCAACAGGGGGTTGGCGGCCAAGGCAGGCACCGCGTGGAACTCTTCCCGCGAGATCTCTCCGTTGCCGTCCTTGTCTAGCTTCTTGAACCGTTTGTGGAGCTTCATGATCTGTGCCTGCGAGAGGGTGTTGCCACGCTGAAGGTCGGCGACCTCCTCCGCCGTGAAGGAATGATTTTGACCCATCGTGGTCTGTGTGCTACAACACTGTTTCGTCACAATGAGATGGGGTGTGGAAGGTGAACCACAACAGGGCCAATGCGCACCACCACACGAAAACAGCACGATCAGCATACATTGATGGGAACGACGAGGACTGAGCATTAGTCTCCGCTGGCTTTAAGGGTCGCCAGGCGATCCCTTTGGTTTACGATCGGCGGCGAGGAGAGAGGATGTGTAGGGGTGGAGGAGGGTAAGCTCTATGTCGGCAGGTGCCGACGGAGTGACCGGCGAAACTATCGACGGTAAGGGACCGTTCGTGGCGCGTTGGGGGTGTGAAGCAGCAGAGGAAGGGTCACGCCGCGGCCGGCGGCGCGGCGGCGGGGGTCAACTGCTTCGACAGGAACGCGTGGGCCAGCAGCTGCGTCGCCGTCGGGCGCTTCTTGTGGTCCAGCGTGAGGCACTGCTGCAAAAAGTCGACGAAGTCGGCATCGTCCGACCCGCAGATATCTTTCAGCGACTTCCGCTGCGGAAAGTAAAACAGCAAGCGCTCCCAGTCGTCGTCGGTCGCTCTTTCGTAAATGACGCCATGCTTCGTGAAGAAGTGGCTGGTGTGCCGCCCCTCGTGCAACATGGCGGGCGGGAACGGCCCCAGAATGGCCGAGATTCTCGCCATCATCTGCGCGACGCTTGTGTTCGCGAAGAGCACGTGGCCGGTCAGCAGCTCGGCGAGGATGCATCCCGTGCTCCAGATGTCGACCCGGCCGTCGTAGCCGCACCCCAGGATGACCTCGGGCGCGCGGTAGCACCGCGACTGCACGTAGCTACTAAGGTTATCGGTCGTGAAACAGCTGTTTCCGAAGTCGATGACCTTGATCTCGCACCGGGTGTACGACTTGACGAGGATGTTTTCAGGCTTCAGGTCGCAGTGCAGCAAATTGAGCGAGTGAATGTACTCGAGTGCGGTGAGCACTTGCTTGGCCACGGACTGCACACGAGGGAGGGTGAAGTAAGCCTCCTCCTCGCGCTCGCGGTTGAACTTGTAGAAGTCGTACAGGTTGTCGCGCAGCAATTCGCACACGAGAAAGACGTGTTCCTTGTAGTAAAAATAATCGAAGAGCTGCAGCACGTGCTTCTCGTCTGGGTCCGCGTTGGCGTTGATGAGCTGCAGCAGCTTGATCTCGTCCATCGCCTGATCGAGCATGTCTTTCGAGTTACGAATGACTTTCACGCAGACGGGCACCTTGTGCTTCAGGTCAAGGCACTGAACCGCCCGGGAGAAGGTCGCCGAGCCCAAGTGTTCGACGATTTGATAGCGGCCGGCTATCACCGTTCCTGGCGTGATGGGAAACTCCTTCACGTCCTCGAAACCGGTGCGCCCCGCCTCGAAGATGACACGCAGGTCGAAGGACTCTAAGGGAAGGTTGCTCGGTGGGGCTCGCTTCAGGTAGGGATTCACGGGCACCATGGATACTGGCATCGTGCTCTTGACGCCCTCGTACTCTGGGAAGGTCAAGCCGCCTCCGCCTTCGGAAAACGACGGAGCCAATGGGCCCGCCTCGTAATCTGCGGGGTCCCACAATTCCGACTCCGCGCCGTCGCGAATTTCGATCGTAACGCCGGCGGCGTCGGTGTCGATGGTGGGGGCTCGACCCGCCGGGACCGAGGCATCATCGAACGGGGTGTCACTCTGGCTGCCGGTCTCGGCCGCGTCAAGCGGGAGCACTGCTGGCTGTGGCTTGCCGTTGCCGTTGCCGTTTTGGTCGCTCAGCGCCGCGACTTGGCTCATTCAACTGCAGAAGGAGGCCTCGCGGTCAGTGATTGCCTATTTAGTGGTGAAGAGAGGAAGACGAAGGATGGCAAACCCCAATGGAAGGCACATTATGGATGCAACGTCGGTCATCGTTCTTGTTCTTTGAGGGAGAGGGACGTGTCAGGACAGGGGCCGTGTGTGTCACGGGGCGAGTACATAGTAAAAGGAACGGTCTACGTCATACGTTATGCCGCGGACTGTGTGTCGCGCATGCTGCTGCCGAGGCTGGATGCGCCGTCTTGCACTCCCCGGAAAGCCCCGCCGAGAGACTGAAGCTCCTCAATCATCAAACCGGTGTCGTCAAAGCGCCGGCGTTTGGTGATCGGAGTCAGGCACAGCTTGTCCACAATGGCGTCGGGGGGACGCAGCATGGTGGCCAAAATGGGAAACACGGTCACGGCGCTGCCCCGCTTGGGCATGCTCTGCACTGGCGGGCCGAAGACGAAGTTGCCAGTCGTGTCGATCTTGATCAGCACGTCGCGGCTGGCCATGGACGCTTGCACCTGCCCGACGGGGCAAGACCCCTCCACGACGCGGGAGAGACTGATCGCCTCGCCGTAGCAGTCGAACTGTGCCGCTCGTCCAGGGTCCACGATACCTGCCGTGATCCTAGCCGTGTGAAAGCCTACCCGCAGTTGCGGCAAGGTGAGCGGATCGTTTCGTTCGCCAGTGGCCGCGGCAAACCACGGCAGCTTTTCGGGGAACGCGATAAACCTCTTGTTGTTCATCAGCAACTGCACGACGCACGCGAAAGCGGCCGCCCGGTGGACAGGGTGGTCCTCGTGGCCCGCGATGGCGAGCGCCGCGCCCCCATCACGGGTGTCGTCGGTTTCGTTCAGCGGTGCAGGAGAAGGACTCGCAGTGCTGTTGGCTCGTTTGTCATCCGCGGCGTACTCGGCATTCGGCGCGTCGTCCATTAGTGACTTGCTCAACAAATTTTGCGCGCTCTTTTCGCGGCTTTTGTCCTGCGAGGCCTCTTCCAGGCCGGTGAGGCCGAAGTAGCTGTCTCCGATGGATTTGACCTTGGTGACGCCGTAGTATTCCGCGACGGTATCCTGCAGCAAGAAGCAGAACCCCACCATCCGAACTAGATCGTTGACGGCCATCGATTTGGTCGCCTCGGTAAACTTTTTCACGTCTGAGAAGATGAAGGTCAAATTGTAGAACGTGTCGATGAACAGTTTCTCGCCGTTGTGAATGCGGTCGATGGCGTAGGCAGGGACATTGTCGCGGAGCAAATCCGCGAATTGTGACTTTTCCTGGTCGACCTCCGTCTTGAAGGTCTTGTATTCCTCCTCGATGTGGCTCAGGACATACGACAGCACTTGCCCTACGGTGAGGGCAAGCAGCAGCACGCAGGCGATCGTGACGCCAGCGGCCAGGCCCGTCATGCCGGCGTACAAATCCGGGAAGCGATCCGTCGACGGTCGCACAACCGCTTCGGCGATGATGAGTGCGTCCAAGGATTCCGTGTACACCGCGAGACGCGTGCTGCCTCCTGGAGGCAATCGGCGGTGTTTGTCCGAAGGCATTAAATTTCGCGCTGACCCCGGCCTCGCGGCGAGCGCACTCTGAGCGCCTTCGCTCTGTGGTCGGTTTGACGCTAGAGCCGGTTTTGTGGTCTCCGTTTCGCGGCCGTGAAATTGAACGTAGGATAAAGTCGGGAGCACCGAAAGAATGGACGACCGAAGCGAGCCTTGCGCGGAGAGCACGGCACCCGTGCTCGATGGGAACACCGTCATCACGGCGAAGCTATACTCGACCGTCGGTATGGGGATCACCACAAGGTGGCCGTCACCATCCGGCAGGGACGCGACTGATCCTGGCAGTCGGCGCAGCCCCAGTGTGGCGAAGGACGCGGGAACCTCGAGCGGTTTGCGATCGATGACCAGCGGCAGCGTGACCAATTCAGTTTCCGTTCCAATTACGTACGCTGTTGTAGACTCCAAACTGCCGCGAATCGTCAGCAGCTGCGCGAGAACGTTGTCGACGCGTGTTGAAATGGCGCACCACACTCGAGCCGTGACACGGTCGTAGTTCGTGGGAACCGTGGCGCGGATGCCCGAGACGGAACCTTGAGTAAACGACCCGTCCCCGAAGGCATCGGATGAGAAGTCTCCAGGTGGCACTGGCCGCCCGGTGTTCATGGACACGAACGGCTGGGAGGTCGCGTTGAAGTAATTGAGCTGGACAGCGATGTCGCACTGCACGAGGCCGTCGAGTTTCGCTCGCTGTCGAGCAACCTCTACGCCTCGTTGGAGCGTCGTGAGGTAGCGTGTGAGGGCGGTGTCCATGCTGCGAAAGAGACACACCACGGCGGGCGATGACGAGCGAAGCGTGACGCAGCCGAAGCCGTACGGCTCCGGTGCCGAGTGATTAAACACGGTCCACGCGCCGGCACGCAAGGTCTGGTTGACGACGTAGCCGGGGCACAAGGGATCCGCCGTTCCCGGGCACACGACGACTGGTATCGCGTGTCCTGTCGCAGACACCGATGGACCTGAGCGATCGATGACGCTCGGAAGTGCCCCTGCGTCGACGTACATCCAGGCGAGAAACCACTTCGCGGCTAAACCCCGGAGACTGGCGAGTTGGAAGGTAGTCGTCGCGTCGGTCGTCGTCAGCAGAAAATTGACGTTGTCGAGCAACAACTCCAACTCGGTTTGCCAGCGCACTAAGGAGTGGTCGGTCAGGTCCACAGCGTTGAATATTTGAACGCTGATCAGGCTCTCATCGACGCCACGTGGGAGCGGCACGGGATACTCCACCGCCGCCGGCAACGCAACGCTTCCGTAGACTGCGTGCGTGCCCGCTGCGACCGTGTCGTGCACGGCCCGCACCGATGCCATGACGCCTTCCATTCCTGTGCGCATCTCCGACAGATGCCGTTCCTCGTATGTGCGAGAGAAATAAGTGACTGGAATGACGGCGGCGACGGCCATCACGCTGAGGACGGTGAGCATCAGCTGCTGGTTGGGCGACACGGGGTCGAGGCCCATCCACCGCAGCTGTACCGGCCCGCGGGCGCCGTCGGCTGCGGGAGCGGTGCCGCACGACGCGACCCACTCTCCAAGCGGCACATAGTCGATCGCCTCCCCCGTTTGGCGCCGCCGCCATTCGCGTCGCTCGTTGACGTATTCGTTCGTCCATGCCTTCAGGTCGGTCATCGTGATCGCCTTCAGATCGCGACCCCCTGACAGCAGCCGCTTCTTCACCGCGGCCGTGTAGTTCTCCAGGCCGTATGCGGCCCCATCGCGATCGCTGATGATCGGTTTCTTCGCCGCCAGTGCCTCGAGCAGCTCCTCAGGGGTAAGTGACCCGGCCGCCGAGAAGACCTGTTGGAGGCTTTCAATGCACTCGCCGCTCAATACTTGTCGCACCTTCGCCGGCATACTGCTGCTTCAAGGAGAATATTTCACCAGGGGGGGACAAGGCAAGGCATGATGGTGGGTCGCCGCACGAGGGGGGTTCGGAAAGTACGCGGTTTTCGGTGTGGTAAATCGGTACACTTGGGTGAGAGGGGAAGGATGCTGGGCGACGGTTCTACGATAGTGACGGCGGCTATCCTAGTGGCCAGCCTGGCCATGCGAGCTCGACATGGACTTAGACACCGATTCTGAATGTTCGCCTTCGGCCTCTTCCTGCCAGAGCAGTCCTGTCTCGCCGAATGAACGCCGCTTCGGCACGCGATCCATCATCAGCGTCTTGACGAGGACGTCGGGAACCGCGATCGTGGTCGATTTGATGGTGTATGTGTCCATCGTCCCGTAACCTTTGACGAGAGTCTTCCTCGGCGCGTCCCAATCGAAAGCGTGGTTTACGTCCAACTTTTGCAGCTGCTGAAAGGTGGGGGCACTTATTTGCACGCGGTCGATCATGGCGGTCGTTTCCATGCGACTGGCCAAATTCACGCTCGGGCCGAAACAGTCAAACATCGGACTACGACCCACGTCGACGACGCCCGCGATGCACGGGCCGGAGTGGATGCCGGTTTGCATGTGCACCATGTTCATGCGGCCCAAGTCCGTTCCTGCATTCTCGCGAAACGCGGCATTCCGCTCCGGGTAGTGGGCAAAGTCCCTCGATAAGATCTGTTGAACGACGACAGCGAACGATGCCATCCGGTAGATTTGATGCTGCTGTCGTGCTTGCAGACCTTCGTCGACCGCGGCACCTCCGTCGGCTCCCTTCACGCGTGCTTGGCCCTCGTCATTCTCGTACTTTCGCTCGATGTCCTCCAGGCCCGAGACGCACAGATAGCAATCTCCAATGGTTTTCAGTTTGTGAATATTGTAGTGTGCGGCGACCGTGTCTTGGACGTAGAAGGTGTAACCAAGGAGGCGCACAATTTCGACGGTGGATGCATTCCGGCACTTGTCCGTGCAGTTGACAATGTCCGCGAAGAGAAACGTCAGCTGCGTGGCCATGTCGACGATGAGCTTTTCTCCGCCGATGATGCGCTGCTGGATGTACTGCGGCATCACATCTTTGATAAGGTCCGTAAACTGTTTTTTCTCGCGGACGATTTGCTCCTTGAAGGTCTCAAAGTCTTCCGCGATGCGACCTTCGGTGTAGGCAAACGCGTTCCGCAACACAAAGGCGAAAACAGCAAGCGCCATGACGAAGCAGCCCGCCATGGCAAGTGCCATGTAGAGGGACCAAGCCGACTGGATGGACCGCAGCCGCACCACTTCGAGCTCGATTCCGGGAACGACGACACTGCGCCAAACGCCAACTTCGTCGACGATTGTGTGGGAGCCTACAAGCCGCCGGTCGAGGGTGTTGTAGCGCCGTGCCAGCGCACTCGGTTGTAGGACGCATCCCGTGCCCACGACGAGGTGCACGGGCGCTCGGCAGTACACGCTGCGCAGCTTTGGATCATAGTAGCCGACGGGGCCAACGAACTGGTCGGTCTGCGCGACCACGAAAAGTGAAAATTGGCGATCAGAGGCTGACAGCGCGACAGTTCGGCTGCCCATTCGCGGCACCCTCACGCCGGGTAAGCGAATTTCCAACGAGATGCCGGACGACAGTTCGACGCTGTACGCGGCCGCTGTCACAACCATTCGACCTGACCGGGCAGAGGGCGCATCGGCAGCGTCGGTTAAGCCGAAAGCAGAAATGACTAAATTGGGCCGACGGCCCAGGAAGGTGGTGACGAAGTCTGGAATGGAAGGCGGACGCGAGGCGACAGCAGCGACGGTGGCGCCATCGTTGGACTTTGACAAATCGTACTTCTCGTCGAACGCGAGGCGGTACGCGTCCACAATGTCGAGGCGCTTCTTTTCGCACCACATCACGTTGGTGAAGCCGTTCGGCAGCGACAGTGTGGACGGGGAAATGAGGAACAGGTGCCCGGCGCTGGTGCCATTCACCGGTACGTACGTCGAACGGCCTCCGGTGGCAGCGAGGAACGCCGACAAGTCGCGTGGCGACTCTGACGTGAACATATCGAAGGGTGGCAACGATGGGGAAAACTGCAGCGTGCCGGTGCACCCTGGATAGCGCGGCATGTTGCTGCTCAGCCGGTTCATCATGACGGCAAGATAGTCCACCGCCATCTGGTACGCGACGAGGACAAGCCGACGGCCAGTGTCGGGTGCTTGAAACAGCCTCGCGTACACGACGTAGTCGGCCCGTGGATCGACCGCTGAGAAGAAACGGCCGTCCACCCCAGGGAGGGACACTCGTTGCACCATGGCCGCCGCACAGCCAGCGCTGCTTGTCTCGCCAACGCAAAGTCCCGCGGGCAGCGATGCCGCCCCCGTGACAACGACGAAAGAGTCTGCGTCGATGAGTGCCGCACCTTTGAGTGCAATCGTCGCGTGAAACCTTGGCAGTCGCAGCGTAGCGGCCACCATCACATCCAGCGACGTCACCGGGATCGCGTCCCAAGCACCGAGGACGGTCTCGATGACGTCCACAAGCTTCAGCCCAAGGAACTCGGTCACTTGAGAAAGGTAGAAGTTGAAACTCGAACGCCAAAGAGCCGTCGCGGAGTCTAAGAACAAGGCCTCGGTGGCAACCGCGCTGCGCACGCCTTCATCCACCAGCGCACTCATCGACAGGCCAAGGTCCCTTGACGTGCGTCGGGCGACGAAGAGGGTGGCGGTGTCGCGCGTATCACGAAGAACGGTCGTCGCGACGCGGCCCCACTGTGCCGACTCTCCCGCGGCTTGATCGTCCAGCAGTATTGTGGTGCGCACGCCTAGCATGTAGCACGTGGCCACAAGCGCCGCGAAACACAACAAGGCGATACCACCTACGGTTAACTGCTCTCCCGGGCTGATGCCGCTGAAGCCACTCCACTGCGCGCGGCCGAGGCTGCAGCTGAACATGCGCGCAACGTAGTCCAAGCCGCTGATGTGTTCGGCTGCCTCGACCTGGCGAATAGCCGTTGCCGGGCGCTTTGTCTCCTCAAGGATGAGCTCCTTTTCGTAGTCCTGGCACGCTTTGATGAACGTGCCTGCGACGGCCAAGCAGTCTGAGAGATCGAGCTCTTCGCTGTCCTTTTCTTCAAGGAAACCCTTTTCCAGGAGAGAGGCGTTGTAGCTGACGCCGTTGCAGTCGACGACTTGCTCGATGCGGTGGATAATGGCGTAAAGTTCCGCGAGCGAAATGTGGCCATGCTTCTGTCTGGCTTCGAACTCCCGGGTGATCAAACGTTCACTCTCAGCGCTCACCAGTTTGGACACGCGATTTTTGAGGCTTTTCACCTCCCGCATGGAAGATTGTCGCCGTAGTTTCCGGGCCATGTGTTAGGAAGAGCTGCTGTTCCTGTCGTTGTGGGGTGGAGGGGAGGGGAGGTGGCATTGGTCAGGGGAAGAGAAAACGAGAGAAGTGGGAGCGACGAGACGGCACAGGGTAGGGGATTCGACGTAAAAGGTCGATAAGCGTCGGCATGTGCGGCGTGATAAGTCGTCTATCTCTAGCTCCAAATGCAGATGCGATCACTTCCGTGGTAAGACGACGGGTTGGTCCTGCCAGGCCGCCGCGAATGTCTGAGCAAACCGGTCGGGCGTCGACCAGGGGAGCGCGAGCATCTGCAGCTCCGCCTCCACCTCTGGCAGCCTTCGGATCACGATCGCCTGATCGCGAATGAGTCTAGCGCGCTCCTCAAATTTGATTACGTCCGCGAGCGCCTTCTTCGGCAGCCGCTTCAGCGACAACGTCCCATCCTTTGCGGCGGCCACAACGGCTTCGAGCGTGCGGTACTTCTTCAGCACCTCCACGGCTCGTTTCTTCCCGAAGCTTGGGATACCGGGGATGTTGTCCGAGGCGTCCCCCTGGATGGTGAGCAAGTCCACGACTTGCTCCCGGTCCACGCCGAGAATGCTGTGCACGCCTTGGTCATCGACGAAGCGACGCTTCGTGTAGTGCCAGAAATAAATGTGTCTTTCCGGGTTGATCAACTGGAAGAGGTCTTTGTCGGTACTCACAATGAGAACTGGGTGTCCGAGCTTTGTGTAGTAGTCACAAGCGGTCGCGATGATCTCGTCTCCCTCGCACGCGTACGACGACGCCTGCGCGGGGATGTCCGTGCGGTCGCCGCCACGCCACTGCGCGACGTGAGGGGGGAGCACGACGCTGACGTCTTTCATGCGGTTGAAATAGGCGAGCGACCACGACAGGAAGGCACGCACGTCCGCAGACGGTTCGGCTCGGTGTCTCTTGTAGAGGGGAACGACGGCTTGTAGTCTCGCGCGAGTGTCGCCGTGGTCGATACAAAAGATCATGCCGCGAGGGCTCGTGGGCGTCGCCAGTCCCGCGGCCAGCAGTGGTGGCGGGGTCAGCGAGATGATGCCAGGTAGCACGCGGCCTAGAACCCACGGAGAAAACGTGCGATAGTTCGTCTTAGCACCGGTGGCGATTCGGCCGTGAACGAGACGATACAGCATCGCGTGGGCATCCACCAACGTGACCAGCGGCTTCGGCTGCATGCGGCGTGCGGTGACACAAACACTGTTCGAATTAATGAAACAACACTGTTCGAATTAATGAAAGTAAACCACATCCATCGTCAGCTAGCTGGCCCAACGGAGGAGGGAATAACAGAGAATGACTTTCACTGCGCAACGACTTTCACCGCCCGGCACCACCAGACGTCACCAAGGCAAATGTGCCGAACGTGCCCAGCGTGTCGACCGCAACCCGGTAGACGGCGTGGCCTCTCTTCAAGGCATCCCGGAGGCGGGTCGCGAAGGTCGCATCGCAGCCTGGTTGCGACAAGAACGACAAGAGCAAAGGGAGGACGGCCACCGCGATAGGGCCCACGACCGCAGGACGCGCCACGCCTCCGTTGACCATTTGCAAGCACAGTTCCGCGACGCCGTCGCCCGCGAGGTCCGGGCCAGCGGGAGTTGAGCGTCGCAGCGGCCAAATCCACTTGGAAAACGTCGATTGACGCAGTAAATCCAGTCCGACGAGAGAAAAAATGCTTACCGTTGGGGCGAGTGACGGTTCATCTGCGAATCCACAGACAGCAAATAGCGTATCGCTGCAAAAGCGCACTGCACACACGCGAGCGGATGGATCGTACCGCTGAAGCAGCTTTTCTGTCACGGACACAAGCAGTCGTGATGTATCCAGTGAGGTAGCGCCCTCCAGTATTGCGGGCACCTCCGTGCCTTGACCCCTCGAGGAGGCACGAGCGAAGGCTCCGAGGGCCGCAAGCCACTGAACGGTGACTTCAAGGGGCCGGTGGTTGACCTTGTCATCGTAATCGGCGACCTCCGTAAGCAGCCAGCCGCCCTCTCGCACGAAGGGGCAGCTTGCACTCCCAAGAACGGTCCCCGCGTGATAACGCCAGGCTTCCTCCAGGGCTTGGATGACGATCGGATGGGCCATCGACCTGAGAAGCGAATTCGGAGGATCGTCGCGAAGGATCCGCTGCAGCACTGAAGCGAGACTCGAATCGCCACTCCGCCTAGCGCTCCGTGCTGCCAGCGCAACTGCGCACTGCACTAGGTTGCACAGCAGAAGCACATCGCCGGTTGGTCCGCTGTGAAGAGCGATGTCGCGCAAACAACGGTCGAGCAGATGCGAGTCGGTCAAAAACGCGCGTTGCACCTCGGGTGGCTGCGACACGACGACGTCCGTTGCACGCAGAACGGCCGCTGTGGGAAACGCGTCGATGGCGCCGTTGATCGCCTCGAAGGCTGCGGCGCTGTCGTCTGCCGCGACTGCGGCGGCAACGGCGACCTCCCACGCTCCATGGCATATCGTCACGTCCCCCGCGCGGGGCGATGAGACCACCTCGAGGCCCAGCGTGAGTAGTGTGGGCCCCCACGACGCCCACATGGCGGGGTCGGTGAGTGCATACGTTGCAAACGACCGGCAGGAGCTCACGCGCTGTTTGAGGTGCTGAACGGCGAACTCTAATATCGCCACGTGGGAGTCAGAGCGCATCTGCCCAAGAAGGCCACGCAACAGTTCCCACGACGATGCGGATGGGTCGTTCGGAGGGCCGAGCAACGCGGACAGCTTTGTCGATGCGTCTTTTGCCACCCACAGATCGTCCGCGCACAGTTGCGTCGACAGCGACAGGATTTCCTGCTGCTGCTGCGGGCTCGACGGGGCTGCCATGGAATAAATATGCCGCCGCAAGGGAAGGGTAGGAGGTGCGACTGTCACGACAAAGAAAAAAGGTACGATGGCACCCGCACGATGCCGACTCCATCCATGTCCGCACATACGAACGTGTGCCGACGAACCCCTCAGTGCTGCCATGTGCCTGTCCCTCTCGCCGGCGGAGATGCCGTCACGGCGGAGGCGCGTTTGCGTTGTGGGGGAGACGATAAGTACGTCGCGGCTTGCGCATACCGCCTGGCGGCGTCTTGCTGATGCTGGCCACGTGGAGCAGTCGCGGACACGATACCAGTCGGAATGGCAAGGACGACGCTGCTGCCGCTGCCTCGCCGAGTTCCAGCTTCGCTCCGATCGCAAGCCCCAGATGCGCCTCCGCGTAAAAGTAGCAAGTCGCCTTCCAGTGACGCGACCTTCAAATCAATGAGATCTTTCTCGTACGCAAGTTTGTGATGTTTTTCGTCGCGCATTCGAAGTTCAGTTTGCAGTGCGTCAGCGGCTGACTTCGCCTGCAGAAGTTCTCGTGACCACTGCTCCTTTGCGAATGAATAGTCCTTTTTGTCTTTGATCCAGGCGGCTTGCAGCGCTTCCAGCTGCGTGACACAGTCCGCGTGTCGGGAGGCCGCAGCCCTGTGTCCTTCATCGGCAGCAAGGTTTTTGAAGGCGAGGGCATCGTTCTCGCGCTTCATTCCAGAGTAGGAATCCGAAAGTGACTGAAGTTCAAGCAGTTTGGTCGCAAGAGACAACTCAAGTTGCTCGACGCGTTCGGCGAGCGCGTCTTCGGACGCGGTCAGCATCGGAACTGTCCATTGCAGGTCAGCAGCATATGCGGCCGTTAGGAGGTGGTGCACACAACCATTGGCGTAGGCGATCGCGTCAAGGACGCAGGGGTCGGTCCCAACGTCCGCCACCAGGGGCCGCTGCAGCTGAGAACGCAGGTGTTGGGTCAGCATTTGTTCGTCCCGCAGCCGGCCCGACAACGCTCTCGTCTGTTTGGCCGCGATCGACATGAGTCCTACGGTGGCCTCGACGAGGTGGAGGGAGAAGCACTCCGATGTGGCCTCGCTGTAGCTCAGGCTTCGATGCGCTAGGGCGGCGAGATGATCGGCAACCGGGTTGACCTCATCCGCCGAATCGGCTGGTTGTAACGCGCAATGCGGCATGTTGCGCGCCACCAACGTAGACAGCGACGCGTGGTGCCATTCAGCGCTAAGCCGCTCGGCGTAATCAAACGGCATGTCCACGCACGTGGCGTGCGTCCAGCGGTAGAACGCGGACGCTTGCTTCTGGGTTCTCACGCAGGACGATACCGCGGTGGCGAGGCAACTCTGGGCGGCGGCAGCGAATAGGTCCCAGGTGCGCCCCGCGTGATCAAGCTGCAGATCCGCCGTGTTCGAGAGCCACGCCACGCCGCCGGCGATGGCGGCAAGCGAGAAAGTCGCGAGGGTGACGTCTGCTTTTTCGGTAACGACTTTCCACGCCTGCTCCATTCGGTCCGACATCCAATCGAGCCATCCCACGAGCGCCCGCGCCTCGATGCTTTGGATGTCGCCGCGCAGCGTGCTGAGCGCCGCGTGCAGGGCCTCTCCAACGGCCAGCGCGTCAGCGTCAGTAGCGTCGTCGTCACCGGTGCCGGTCCACCTTCCCTCAGTCTGAGCGGCCGCTTCGCGCATCCGTCCCTTCTTCACAATAGCACGCGCAACGGGGGAGCCTTGCCGAAATGAAATGGCGCTGCCCACCGTGGGCACGCCGCCACACTGCACGTAACACTCTGGGGAGCGCAGACAAACGACTGGGTCCGTGATATCGCGGCGTGCCCAAAAGAACTCCACGTCTGCGTCGCTGGGCACGGCCTCCGTGGATACAATGGCATTTCGTAGCACTCCATTGAGCCCCCTCTTGTCCGGCGACAAGATGCCTAAAGACGACAGCGATGGACACATCCCCACGAAGGAAGCGCCTACGGCATCCGACAATTGATCGGCGCAAGGCATCCAACACATTTCCATCGCCAAAAATCGGCCGTTAGGATCATCTTGGTCCGCTCCACGGGTGTCGTTCGTTCGAGGAATGATCAGCCAGGTTGGTTTCTCGGCCTGTAGTCCGCCGCGCTCCAGTCGAATGCCGACCACCGTTCTCCCCTCAACAACATCCGTCACGAAGCGAAAGTCACCGACCGTCGGTGGCGCTGAGATCGCCGCGCCCCTTTCGTCGCCAACTCCGCTCTCGCAAAGGTACGACGACTGCAGTCTGCGGTTGTCGTCGACGCCGAAGAAGTTGGGCAGCCGCGCGGCGGGAATCCACTCCTTGTGCAAGCCGAAGGAGTTTGCGCAGGGATCTAGGCGAGATACCGACATGATCCGGTACACTCGCTCGCCGGCGAGGTCGGCGACATCCGTCAGGCAGCACCACTGGGCATCGGATCGTTGCGCGAACAGTCTCCCGCCGCGTTCCAGCAGCTGAGAAACGTGCCGCAGCGAGAGACCGCCATGGGATGTGTTGCTTTTGAGCGGCGCAAGGGCGAGGTCCACAGCATGCGGCCCACTCATCACGATTCCGGTGAAAGCGGCGACGACCGCGGGAAACGAGAACGCGCTGCCTGAAGAGGCAGCTCGGCACATCATCAGCGCGGCAACGAGGCTTTCCCAGATTTCTACAGTAGGCGGCTGTGGCGCCGGACCGTCCCCGCCTGCGTGCGTCACGTGGATTGCGCCACGGCGGCGCGCCACATCAACCGATGAGCGCGCGCTCCAGTGCCACAGACCCGAGAGGTTCAGCGCCACCGCGGAGGGACGCACGCAACAACGGTGGGGAAACGCCTCCGCGGACACGATGGCCGCCAGCACCTCCTCCGCACGGGCGCGCATCGGCGCCGCGGGAAACGCGTCGGGCAGCCAGTGCCTCGGCTCGTCAATGTCGCACTGCACGTTGAACGACGACGATGGGGCTATAGCGTCCATGGAGGTCGCGGCGTCGCTCTGTGGACTTCTGGACAGGGCGGTGGCCACCTTGTTGCGCTCTTCGATCAAGCGTCGCACGAGTTCTTCCATGCGTCGCATTTTTTCGCCGAACTGCAGTAGCATGGCCTCTCGCTGCGACGCCAGCTCGGCAACCCGCCCCTGCAGTTGCTGGTTGGCAAACTGCAGTGATGAAACCGTAGCGTTCGCCTTGGCAAGGGCAGCGGAGTCGGCCGCGACTGCCCGCGCACGCTCCAGCAGGCGGGCCGCCCTTGCCGGCGCCACCTGCGATGGCGGAGTCGTCATTGTAAAGACACTTTGCGGCGATGAAAGTGCGACACAGAAGGCAACACCAACGAACACTGTCTTAGGGTGGTCATGGGGCAAACATGAACGGGAACAGGCCCCTCAAAGCCTGGGATGAGGAAACGGTGGTGAAGCTGTTGGGGTGCAACCCTCCTCCCTCAGCATCGCCGCGAATGCCGTGCTGGTGAGAACGTCGAGCTCGTGCTTCCGATCCGCACTCCAAGTAAAATCACAGGTGGAAAACTGCGACCGTTCGCGCCGCTGTGCGTCGGCGGGCGCCGCCGCAGGATGCGTCATGAGCTCGAATACACCAGCAGGTTGTCCTCGATTCATTGCGACCGCTCTTCGAATCAGCTGTCTGACGGCCTCCACGGTCAGATCCGATCCTTTCACCGAAAATCCAATGAACACATCGGCCGCTGGTCGCACACCGGCAGGCAACTGAAGCCGCGCTCGGGAGGCGGTACTCGCCACGTTGCGCTCAAAGGGGGACGCGCCATGGTCAACCTCCCCGCTGGGAATCCGCATTGTGGACAGATCATTGGCGTCGACGTTGCCTCGGCGCAGCATGTGTAAGGCTGCGATCACAAGAGGCGTCACGTGGCAGTGGTGATGGCCGTCAAGATGCCGAATTCCACCGCCGGCCGCGCACTTCATAAGGGTGTTGCAACGATGCAGTTGCGCTGCCAACTCGGCGGCCACGGCGGCCAGCAGGTCGGCATCATATGCATCACTTGTGGCCCAAAAACCCTCGCGACCACGGAACTGACCTTCCGGTGTGCAGAGTGATGAGCAGCGTGCCGCTTCTGGCGACAGCGCGCGACCCTCTGTCAAGTTGAAGTGCAGCCCGACATGTCGTCGCACAAATTCCGCGACGGTGAGTGGCCCTCTCTGCGCCAGGACGAGGACACGCGCGGCGGCCGCCTCGGTGTCCTCCGTGTTCACCATCAGGGAACCTCGCCACGTAAAAAACGTCGACGCATGAAACACAGCACACGCCGCTTCCGTGAACTCTTGTGTTTTTCCCAGGTCATCCGTATTGACGATAAGGTGCATTGTGTGTTCTACTTCTGGTGATCGCGAGGGCAACCAAAAGGGGTGTGCTATCATGTAGTTGCTTGCAGGGCGGTCGGGCTAAGGGCCGGGTGAGGCGAACGCTTCGGGGACCCGCCATCTGTCCACGCAGCGGCCGCTCTTACGAGAACG